>Ga0123354_10016271_pt1 | contig 11651 bp, 4 predicted proteins | sample TergutLab28metaG_2_FD_97872 | JGI IMG/M metagenome (GOLD analysis project Ga0123354, IMG submission 97872) | Labiotermes labralis P4 segment gut microbial communities from Petit-Saut dam, French Guiana - Lab288 P4 | ecosystem: Host-associated > Arthropoda: Insects > Digestive system > Gut ... | reverse complement strand
TGTCAACAAATTGTAAGTTTCTGTGGCAGATTTTCCAAGTTTTGTGGGGAATTTGATGTTAACACGTTGTTCTACATTAGCACTCAGCATTATTCCGACGGAGCTCAGACACACGATCCGCTTCTAACAATGATCACGGCCAGACTAACCGATGCGCATGAATGAACCTTTGTGTGACGGTAGAGGGAAGTCCACGGGTCAATGCCCTACCCTCCTCTTCGTCATCAACGTGGCCGGAAATGAGTAATAAAAGCAATCCGGTTTCTTTATTGCCACACCTCGTACACATCATGAATTTGTGATAATTTTTTTAACTTCAGCTACTTTCTCTGCATTTTTTATTTTTAATATTTTGCCATTTTAAAAGTAGTTTGCATTTTTCTTAATAAGACTACAGTTCTTGAAAATGAATCATTTGGGACAGTAGAATGTTCTTACTGACTTCTTGTATTACTGTTTGTCTTTGTTGATAACGCCACACTAAACTGTCCTTATTTTCCAGGAATTTACATTTTAAATAAAAACAAATATTTGAGACATTGCAGTGGTTACTTTTGTACTATGTATGATGTGTTTGAATTGTGTCATCCTGGGACTGGTTCTGCAATTTGCGTCCATCCTGGTGATGATCTCTATAGGGTTTGGAGATCCCAATCTACATCTGGTATGACAGTTACCCCACACATAGTGGTGAGGGGTATGAGGGACGTGTGTCTAGAGTTTCACCAGACTCCAACTATGGTCTCGCTTCCCTCAACCTGACCAACATCCGTGAGTCGGACCAGGGATGGTACGAATGTAAAGTGGTGTTCCTCAATAGGAACCCCGGCTCCAGGAATGGTACTTGGTTCCATTTGGATGTTCATGGTAAGTACAATTTAATGGTGATTACTAGGGATGCAGATGCATATCACCGTCGGATCTGTAGGGTATATCTGATGGATAGCTATATGGACAGACTTCAGTGTTGCATGTGCCAACTCTTTCTTTTTATTGTAGAAAATTTGTACAACTTTAAAGTAAACATTGGCCCAGATACCGTTATGGCTGACCCTTACATTGCTTTGGATTCTGTCGAATGTGAGCAAGAGATGAGCTTGGAAATGTAACAGTTGTCTTCATTTCACAGTAATATACAAAAAACGTGAGTAAGGCAATAGGGAAAGAGACAGAAGCATCAATTGGAGTATTTGGTGGTGAAAGAGAATTACGAGAAAAAAACAAGATCACAAACAATCATAATATGTTTATGTGTGGGACATGTCAGTCCACAAAGAAACACTACATTTTACCAGTTTAAATGGACTGTACGTGCTATTGTTGGGTCACTGCAGCCACAAAATTATGAGAGATTTCAGTAATAATTTGCAGTTAGGAGGCTATGCAAATAGAAAGCATTAATAAAAGTTTGAACCAACCACTTCTTGTCCATAGATGTAAATGATGGTTATGCTGCTTAGTTACAGAACATTAAGTCTGAGAAAAGGTCACAAATTGTTGGTCACCTGAAGGAAAGTGTTGTGAATGAGTAGACACCTTCAGAGTTCTGACATAATGCATTGCCCATTCTGCAGTATGGTGTGGAGAGGGTCTCCAGCCTAGAGCACAATGATGAGATTCAAATTTAGACAAAGACTACAGAGCTGTATGGTTTTCTAGCATTTCAAAACTGAATCTCCATCTTTTCATGAATGAAACTTCTGTATAGCACACTACTGAAATATGTGAAATTCAGACAGAAATGTTTTGGGGATTAAAGCTTCAGATTAAACAGTAGTAAAATATGTTGTGACTCCTTGGGAGAAGAGAAGTATCAGTATTTAGTTGGCATGGTCGAAAGCTAGTAAAACTTGGGGCGACTTGATATAAATCTGGGACTCTGATAGAGAAATCTAACCAATTTCAAGTAAGTATGTACCACATATATATCCGACCTTCACACACTTCCATTCTCAAATACTTCAGGCATTACCAAGATAAGTGCGATATCTTAGTTCGCATTAATATGTGTAGAAAGGACTACCAAAGGAAAGTGACTGTGATTATTATTTAAATTCATAACACGTATGATAAGGCATGATATTAATGACATTACGTATTTGTTATAACATTGTATAAAGTTTCCCGCACACCACAGTACACATATTCTTTGCAGATTTTGTTGCTTGTGCATGTAAGTTCCATCCCTAGCTAATTGCCACCGAAGAAAATTCCAGTTGAAGTAAGTACCATTCTTCAGTGTGGAACGTGTGGAGGAACATGACTTTGTATCGTTGGCATAGAAAGTGGGTACAAACTGGTTGCATTAACTTCCAGTCTGCTACTTGGTCTGGCTGGTCCTGGATTGGATTGAACAAGAGAGGCATGTGCCCGCATCATGAAACCGTGATTGTTATAATGGTAATGAAGCTAAGTACACTGGAGTTTTTCTATTCACAGTTGAAGTGGGTGGGTAAGAAAAACCAATGCTGGAACTTGTTACAAGTTGTCAGGTTAATATCACATGTCTGAGTGTCATGAACATACACGTTCATTATTAATTATAAAATTTTATTTGCTCCAGATTTTGTAGGCTGACACTTTTGCTAGTTTTAAACATTAAGGGACTGTTGAAATAGATGGGCCCCTGACTGTGTTTTGTGAGATTTGGGTGACTTGGGTCATTGCAGAAGTGGTTGAATAATCTGCATCTGTCCTGGTGACGAGTACTGTAAGGTCTTGAGGTCCCAACCTCCATCTGATATGACAGTTAACATAGAGGCTGTGGGGAAGGGTATGTGGACCGTGTTTCCAGAGAGTTGTGTCACTCCCCATATGGTCTTACTTCCCCTGACAGGACCATCCATAAGCCAGACCAGGGGCTGTACCTGTTTAAAGTGGTGTTTCTCAATAGATCACTGTTGTAAATGGTACCTGGTTCCACTTGAATATTTATGGTGAATACTGCATAATGGTTGTCACAACAGTCAAAAGTTGCACAGTGATATATACGTGACTTGCAGACTGCAGTCCTATATTTGCACTCTTCATAGATACGAAATTGTCACTAGATACATGTGCATATTTTCCACATGGAAAAATTTAAGTACACTTAAATAAGCAATTTCCAAATTAATGTTACCCCAAGAATTCATTTTGGACAGATCTGAGGCTGGTTTATAGGACCATCATGCAGTATACAGGTACTTGCACATTTTCAGATCCCAAGTACACACACAGGTAAAATGCATGCCAACAGAAATGTAAGGAAACTCATGTCACTGCTCAACTTGTGCATGTTGAAATATATGTTATGCCACTGCCTGTCACAAGAGTGAAACAGCCATTTAACAAAATAGCAGGCAGACAAAATAGCAAAAACTAGTGAAATCTTTGACCACTGGTGTGCATAGAATAGTAAGGTAGCATGCATTATGGCCCCTACTGAAATGGTTCAGAACTACATGCTCCATTTCTGAAGCTCCAAACAAGGTTGGAGACTAATGATTATGAAACACAGTAGATAGAAAATGCTCTCACAGATTCGTTATGGGTTAGAAATGTTATGATAGAGTTCAGAGTTAAAGCAAAATGTTCTGACTAGCAGCTCTTGATACCTCTCACATGACATGGTAACAATAAGGACTGAGAGGTCGTGATAATGCAATTGAAAACTAACTCTCCTCTCTTCAGTCTTCCAAGTGGCTATATATCACAATTTTTTTTTTTTAATTAAAACTCTTCTAGTTCATCATAATCCCCATTATTTAATATCCTACTAGTTCTATGAAAGCTTTAGAAATTAATGTGATATGTTATATAAAAGTCATCATATGAGATGCTTAAACATTAACAACATACAGATAAAGGCTTGAGACTCATAAGAGGGTGCACTATTAACAGCCTACTTGGTGGATGATAGAATGAAATTAACACTGTGAATGGAATTAGATTATAACATATGTTTTATGAACTGCTGACAAATCAAATTTAAGTCCATAGAATGTGGGTCCTGTGCCTTAGTCACAAGAATATCTTGCACATTCCAGCTGTTGAATATTGTAGATAATTCTGACTGTTCAGATAACCATACAGCATGGTTTACATGAGCTAACAGTTTATTTTCACTGCCAGCATGAGCTACATTAATTTATACCTGAATATCGACTCCAACAACAAATGCAGCCAGTTACTAATGTACAGAAGAGGATAACCTCCAATATTGTCCAACCCATTCATCTAGGAATGTCACATGGTGTTCAAAGAAGTGAGGCTGAAAACTTTATCCACATATAACAAATGCTTTGAGAATCAATCCTCTGTAGATTGTTCAATTTCTATCAAGGTAGAGAAAATTTTCTCTCTTCCAAAGTTCCAAGACTGGCTCTGGAGACAATCCAGCCTCCTATATTCATTGGGTACTGGAGGCTCTTTCCCTTGGCGTAAAGCAACTGGGTCAGGAAGTTAACTAATCGTGTCCATCTGGTTCTGCAATTTAGAATAAGAGGAGCTAAAGCTTTATTTACCAATATGCCTTAATAGCTTGCACAAGGACAACTTTACCTTACCTCTGCAATTTTATACATGTCAGTGATCTGTGTATTTCTTTATTGCTGATGTAAATGTCGCATCAGGACTGTTTTAGTTTTTTTGTTCATTTTATTAAACTACTGTGTCGTGACTTAAATCTTGCAGGTGGTTGCAGTGTTTCTAGTTCATTACAGTAACACTCATCTGGGTCAGGTTACAGCTTACTGCTTTAGCACACATCTTTTTCAAGATTATGGTTCACTTAGCTCAGTAATGGTGTCATACTAACCTATGATTGATAGATACATTTTGCTCCAAATGACCTCTAGAATATGCTCATAAGTCTCACCAACAAATCATGTAACATTCTCTATTTACTCGCATTAGCTTTCATCATTTTATCCATAAATTTAAGTTAAACTGTCACCATATTGGACCCATATTACCATTCATTATCATTTCAGTAAAATTTATTTAAATAACAAATGTATATTACTCTATAAATTTGTAACTGTTCTTTATATATATATATATATATATATATATATATACACATGGGTCCGTGCATCATGAATCGAATTTAATAATTGTCCAACAAGATGCGATATATTCAGTTTATTACATTTCTGTAGGCAGCTCTACATGTTTCGGGTGTTGACACCCATCATCAGGAGCTCGTACAAGTGTAATTACAGCTTCTGGTATTGATTAACCAGATCTACTACCATCCGCTCTCATTGTTGAGTTGAAACTGATTCATGTGTATCATACGGTAGGTATACCTACCCTATGTATCATACGGTAGGTATACCTACCCTATGATACACATGAATCAGTTCCAACTCAACAACGAGAGCAGATGGTAGTAGATCTGGTTAATCAATACCAGAAGCTGTAATTACAGTTGTACGAGCTCCTGATGATGGGTGTCAACACCCGAAACATGTAGAGCTGCCTGCAGAAATGTAATAAACTGATTAAGTCTCATCTTGTTGGACAATTATTAAATTTGTAACTGTTCATTTTCTTCAATCACAGGAATGAAAACCAATATGTGATAATACCCACTACTGTCAACTTCATGTACAAACACATTATTGCAAAGCCATTCACACTACCAGAGAGTCAGAAATGGTTTGTTCTGGTATGTAAAGCTATTCACCACTACCAGAGTGTCAGAAATGGCTTGTTCTGGCATATAATCCTATAAGAAAAATATACCAAATAAGGCGTGGGAATCTCAATGAGATTTGTATTGTATCTTATATGTAATTTGGTTTTATAATGAGCTGTTCTGAGGAAATAGAAATTAGTTTGAGTTTTTTGTGACACTAACACAAAAAGCCTGTTTTTACCGATTGATTGAAAACAGAAAAATGTTTGGGAGTCACATTCAGAAACCAGTGTGAATTTGAGTTTTTTTAAGTTTCAGTTTTACAGCACTTTGTCCTTATAGCAAAATATTTGGGAGTAGGTGGAACAGTTTTTGATACCCCAATAAAAGTTGGTTCTTTGTTAATTTACCTGTTAAGAGATGTACAAATTTACAAGAGTTCAAATCGTGTTAAAGAGTAATAAAACTCTTACACAAAGAGTGCACTCTTCTTGGACATACATAGTTTTCTGTGTAAAAACTTTCACAATTTCATTCATAGGGATATTTGTTTAATAACATACTGGGCACCAGTTATTTTTGCTAAGAGATTCAGGCCACTGTTTAAAAATGTAACATAATGAATCTTAAATAACTGGTTCCAATTACACATTACTATATTAAGCCCACATATAGTTGGAATAAACATTATCAGACAGTCTCCATTGTGGTGATACACATGTCATGTTTCTCAATGATGAGGTCTGTGGCAGTTGTCCTGATTCTGTACCCTGACAGATTTATGGAAGAACAATGGCACAATTGTAGGTAACAAACCATGGTTCATATCCAAGCTGGCTTCAATAAAACAGTTTTGCAACATTCATTGCAGCTACACCGAGCAATGTCAAAACTAAAATTACAACAATTTTCCTGCAATGTATTTGTAAGAAAGCAAGTTTTACCCTAGTTGTTTTACATGAAACTTGTGGTTTGCAAGATATGAACTGCAAAAGACATGCAAACACTTAGCATTTAAATGCATGAACATGTCTGCATTTAAATGTCCTGTTACTAGTAATCACCATTCATTATCACTCTCTGTAAACATCCAAGTGGAAATGGGAACCATTCTTCAGTGCAGTAACCTACTGAGGAAACCACGTTGGTCTGAGTGTTAGCAGGTGCAACTTTTCTCATTTAGTACCTTGTTTAAAAGGTTTACTTTATTATTTTTTTAATCCTGAGGCCATATTAGCTGTTTCCAAAGCCTGTGTGGGAAATCTGCATTACCCTTCTTTGTGGCCCAGAGTTTTTTGTTTTCCAATCTGAACATAATTTTGGTATTCTACAATGAATGCACAGAATTGTTACCATATTGATATTAACCACCATTCTTTCATTTTCAATTACTTTAATATGATCACAGGTGAATATTTTGCACTAATTCCACCAGGTGCATTTTTGAATTGAACGAAAGAAAACTCATGACCTTAACATGGCTATTAGAGTGATGAAGCCTTTATTTCAACTAAAAGATGTTGTAATCAATAACAAGTTGGAATTGAATATTTATAATTTCAGTAGAAATACTTCTGCACACATTTTTGTGCCACCTTAACAAGACACAGATTTTTTTTACATAATGCCATGTCTGAACTAAAGATGTTTCATCTGTTTAGACTTGTTTTTCCAGCACTTGCAAGTACTTTGTTAGTTGTGATTTAACCCTTTAAAAGCCGAATTAAATCCCATCTGCCATCTGCTGGCATTATTAGGAGCTCACCATATTCTTCACGTTAACAGGATAAGGGTTAAAATGAGGTGAACTGTATGTATTACCTCTCAACATTTCTCATTTCCTAGAAAATTATAATTAAATTCATTACCTGAAGATCTGAACATGGTTAATGTAATGACAGAATCTAAACTTTGATTTATCAGTGGGTTTTAAGTTAACTCGGCTTCTCAGGCATACAAATATCTTAAGGTCAATCCTCCACAACAGACAGACAGATTGAGTGGTTGTACCCTATGATCTGGTAGCCAGAGCACCCAACACTGGCAAAGCACACATCAGATTAATCAGGAGAAGTTTTTAAGTTGCATATCAGTGTCTTAGAATCAAAATATTATGTGTATGTGTATGTAAAAACCCTTGTGTGGGAGACTAAAATTTTGCTTCAAGGAATGAGTAGCTGTCAGATTAGTTTTTTGGCTGTAACAAATAATGACAGTAGGCTTATTTCTGTGGTCTTTTTAAGATGCCGTGTTCTTATGCAGTGGAAGCCTTGGTGTCCTTCATGCCAGTATAGAAACAGTAATTAAAATGTGCTTTGGAAATGCTGTAAAAAACCTGTGATAGGTTATATATTGTTCTGATCACATTGGCAGTTCTGTGCTAATATTTGTTTCAATGGGAGAAAATTTACAAAAGTTATAGCTGTTGTCATTTTCATTTATGTCTCCCATCACAAAAACGGCAGCTGGCATTTATTTGCTGTGTTCAAAAGAACTGTATAATTTGCCAGTGTAAACTTTTCTGGTAGCACCCAACAACAAATCAAAATATGGGGGTTACTTTCTGGATTCAGTTAATGCAATTTTTGTTTCATTTACTGGATATAAGCAAAAAAATCTTGTGAGCAAATGAAATGTCTGACAGTTTACATGTCTGGCCCAGAATGTGTCTCATAAACAGGTCTTTTAATAGTTCAGTGATATAAAAGTTCCAAATTTGGAAGCTTTGAAACAACAGCACACAGCAGTTCCAAGATGAGAATGTGGGTTACACAAACATTCCCACACAGGCCTGGGAAGGCAGCCACTTGACTGCTCGATAGTTGTGTTATTTGTGCTGTGTGTTCACATGTCTTGTCCTGGGACTGCGGCTCGGTCCCGGTTATGATCTCTGTAGGGTTTGGAGATTCCAATATACATCTGGTACGACACATACCCCACACATAACGGTGAGGGGTACGAGGGACGTGTGTCCAGAGTTTCACCAGACTCCCCCTATGGTCTCGCTTCCCTCAACCTGACCAACATCCGTGAGTCGGACCAGGGATGGTACGAATGTAAAGTGGTGTTCCTCAATAGGTCACCACCCACAAAGAATGGTACCTGGTTCCACTTGGATGTCCATGGTGAGTACTCTTGATGGTGATACTGTGCGCCCCCTCTCCTCCACTTTGTATGTGCCTCATTGTGTCTAGCTCTTTAATTCTGTCCAGGTAATTTTTACTACTTTTCTGCTACTTTCACACCTGCCTTTGGCCCTCAGGCTTGGTTAGTCATTTTCTTTGTGAATGTTTAAACGGAATCCAACTGTGAAACTTGATATGAATTTGTTTTGTGTTTGTGATGAAGTTGAGAGGAGGTGAGAGAACTGTTTAAGCATTTATATGCATGAAAGAGAGTACACTGAAGGCAGTGTGGAACAGTTCCATATGTGGTCTCACCCAGTGCAGCAGCCACAAATGTATAGAATTTTCCCACGACAAAGTCTTGGATCATGTTTACTTCTCTTAATATGCCAATGCCTTGTTTTCTAACTGAAAAATTAAGAAAACCATGGTAAGTTTTACTAATTCATTCCTAAATTCAAACCTTCATGTATGGTGTCCTCTATGTACCATGCACTTATATTACAGTAACATATCAAGTAGCTGTTACTTTCCAATAATTTTAGTGAATGCATGTATTATATACTGCAATAAGAACTCGTGTCAGAACTACACGTGTTCTTATTGCAGTATATAATACATTCACTCACTAAAATTGTGGGAAAGTAACAGCTACTTAATATGTTACTGTAGTGCTGTTGTGCTGACTCCTGCACTTCATATACAGATTTCTATTTTACTGCCAAATCTGTAACCTGATTCACATGCCCTACTTAGTGTTCCCTCTGCATAAACCATAAGTTTTAATTCCCAGTATCCTATCATTGCCATACTGCATGATTTGGCAACTGTTTTTAAATAGCCATAGGTTTAAGACCCCTAAGACGATTAGTATATCAGGGTCATGGGATACCTGCTCGACCTTTCACTGCGTCAGGGGTTCAGTCAGTACCTGAGCATGGGGTGGGGGTACTGTAAAAATTACATTAGATTGAGTCTGCTTTGTCACGCATGTGGATACACATGACATATGCCTGAATCACACTACTATTTTGTCACAAGATAGGAAAGATCTCATGGAAGATTTCATATCTTATTCTAAATTAATCATGTATTTCATTACAGATGGTACACCCACCGATTTTCTGGCAGTATTCATATCATTGGAATCAACATAATGATGTTTCATGCAAAATGTGTTTAGCTTTTTCCATTCAAGTAAACTGAAAGTGAAGGTTGTAGCAAGACAGCATCTTACCGAATAATCCCACTAACTGCATGATGCACAATCATCTTTTCGAGACGCCTGTAGCTTCTCAGCTAGTCACCAAATCATGCATCATGTTGGAACCTGCATATTTGTTATTGCGTCCGTAGTCATGCTGGACATCTTTCAGGTCCACTTTAATGTACTATATTTCTCAGCTCTTGAATGTGTGCCCCTTGCCTTGCCCATCTCATCCTCCTTGATATTGTAAAGGTACAGGTAAATATCTCTATGCACAACATGAATGTATATAGGGAAGTGGAGGGATAGGTCCACTCTTTCTTAACCTTGGCATTAGATGAAGGTGAATGGTTAGCTTAATGCCCTGGCCACGTTATCCCCCCAGTACCCATGGAATTGGAGGTTAGGTGGGTCGCAGGGCTTGTCTGGATGATTTGTAGACGAGGAAAGTCAGTTGCTCCTTGCAGGAATCGAACCACGACTCCTCAGTCCAGTCTGTAACCCAGTCACTTTACTGGCTCCTTTCTATGGTCACTCCAACACTTGATGAACATTACAAATTATGAAGAGCTCCTCATTGGTGACAATTCCAATTGTGTGCCAATACTTTTTAATACAAACACGCCCAGTACTTCTCAGGATTGATTTTTATATCTAACAGACATGCTACTCATACTATTTTTAGCTTACCCAGTGTATATTTCTATAGGACTATACTGAGTCTTGTTCATCACTGTCCAGAAATTGTCTCATAATTTTCTATTTTTATGTCATAAGGTACCTAATTTTAAAGATGGTAGTGGTCAGTTTTACAATATGTTTAATTTAGATGTTTAACTAATTAAGTGGTAATTCTGTTTGGCTGGTACAGCCACAAATGGGTGGACAGTCTTTAGTAATGATTCAAAATATAATGAAATTATTTCAGTATTTCATGTACTGTATTGTATTGTATTGTATTTATTAAGCATTCATCAGATTCGTACAAGACGTGGATATAGAACTTGTCAGGGTAAATATAAATTACAGTTACAGTTGAGGATATATGGCTATAAGATAAGTACAATTACAACAAGAAATATTAGTATAAAGTAAGAAATACTGTTATAAGTAATGCAAGAGATTACAAAAGGTATTAACAAATACAAGTAAGGAATTTCATGACAATTAAAATACAATTACAGTAGTTAACGTGTAAGTACTCCATTAAACTTTACAGATGTGGAACTAGTCACTATAAGCATAATAGGTAAACAAGTATACACAATTGTTTTGTGGAGACAATATGATTGGTATAACTTATACAGTGAGTGTACATAAGTTTTGTCTTAATGTTGTATCTTAGCTAGCTATATCAATGGTTATGAATGATAATTAAAGTAAATATAAGTCGGGTGTCTATGAGTTTAGTTAAGACTTAGTGTCAATAAATTTGTCAAGTAAAGTGAAAATAAAAATACTCACACAAATGAAGTAAGTATACACAGGCTTTTGCTCAATGTAGCATCATAGGTAAAACTATAATGGAGGGTAATTGTTTTGAATGAAATATAGTTAAACCTGGATTAAAATGAGGTTATTATAGTCTATTATGTTCCATAGTATTCTTCCAAACTGTAAAATGAATTATTTAATAGGAACTTTCTTAGTGCAATTTGGAATTTTTTTTTATTATTTGATAGATTTTTGATAGTTG
>Ga0123354_10016269_pt1 | contig 11652 bp, 5 predicted proteins | sample TergutLab28metaG_2_FD_97872 | JGI IMG/M metagenome (GOLD analysis project Ga0123354, IMG submission 97872) | Labiotermes labralis P4 segment gut microbial communities from Petit-Saut dam, French Guiana - Lab288 P4 | ecosystem: Host-associated > Arthropoda: Insects > Digestive system > Gut ... | reverse complement strand
CACTGCCAGTTGGATGTTCACTGTGTACACAGTGAACATCTAACCAAGACTGACATATGGACAGTCAATAGCAGTATCCAGGACAAAATACGCCACCTGACAACGCACTTCACTGTCCACTGCCAGTTCTTAAACACGACCACATCAAGCAACCTCACTTCCTGGAAATTCCACACATCAACACCAAAAAGGACATCGCACCAGCACTGATCTCTTCACTCAACAACACAAGAAGCCGCCTCCTATCATGCCCCACTCAAGATCTGGGACAGCACACCCACACCGTTGCTCGCTATAATACGCACCACAGAGCCCCGCGTTCAACCCACGGACATCTGGATGACATCGAACATCTACCTCACAAGGACATCACATCACCCAAACAGTGAGTTCAAGCTCCCTACAAACGAGGGCACAGACCACCCACATACGATAAAAAGGCTCTGATACATCGTGAGGTCCCCAATCCACGACCATAACATCATGGCATTTCTATAAGGTACACTAACACCAGTCACATGTATACAACATAGATCCACATGTTCACCACGATTATATGTTCTTCACCTGTATTTTAACCATTTTTAACATACATTTTAGAACTAACTTACTGTAATACCACAGGAACCCATAGGTAACTACTTCAGAAGTACCTTGTATGTTTCAAATTTTATAAGCCTGAGGATGACCCCAAGGGGTTGAAACATGTAGTTACATTAATTGTTTACAGCTTAACTTTACATCACATTGTTGTGTAAGAAGGACAATAAACAACATTGTTACTTAGCACAACGGGATGGATAATCCACAATTTAGAATTCATGGTTTAAAGCCAATTTCCTATCACTTAACTTCAGTAAAACATATTACTTACAATTTCGAACAAAAAATTATGCTGAAAGTACATTAGATACTAACTACTTGAATAAAACTGTCGCTAATGTTTCCATTCACAAAGTTTCTGGGTTTGGTGGTTGATGACACTCCAACTTGGGATAATCATATTGATCAATTAATTTCCAGATTGAACTCTGCATGTTATGCAGTAACAGCTGTTAATGAAATATCAGGAAAGCCTTACGAACATTATAGTTTTTTTATGTTCATTCTATCACATCATACGGCATAATTTTTTGGGTAATACCCCTAATAGTATTAAAATATTCAGAATGCAAAAAAAAAAGTCTTAAGAATTATGAATAAGTCAAAGAAAATGTATTCATGTAGAGAACTGTTTAAAACAATGGCAATTTTACCTTTCTGTTCTCAGTATCTATTTTCTCTCTTATTGTATGTGGGGAGCAACAAACATTTATTTACAAAAAACTAGGAGTCCATAACCACGACACTAGATCTGCTAATAATTTTCATCTACCCATTACTAATTTAACCAAATACCAAAAAGGAGCCCATTATGCAGGAATTAAAAGTTTTGATCATCTTCCAACTCGCATAAAGATTGTAGGAAATTAAATACAAGTTTTTAAAAAGACCTTAACAAGGTTTCTTCTTGATAACTCATTTTATGCTATTGATGAATATTTTAATTCTAATAAATAATAGATTGTAATGATTTAATGATGTAATTGATATTTTATTGTGTAATCATTTTATTATAATTGTATTCTGTCATTGGACATCAGTAATTTAGCAGATACATTGTACACCACATTATGACTATTTCCACATCCTTAGGTTGTACCTGTAAATGGGTAAATGGAAAATAAAGGAATGAATGAATGAAACAGATTGTGAAATTGTGCATCTTTGTAGTGTAGGCACCATAACATCCCTGTAGAAGTTTTGAATTGAAACACACGTTTCAGAGTAACGTATTATGTTCTTTTACAGATAGAAGGACATGTTGATGATGTCAACACTGTAGCTTTTGCTGACAACACATCACAGATTCTGTACAGTGGTGGAGATGATGGCTTGTGCAAGGTACCTGTTCTTGCTATGTATAGCAAGTTACTTGCAGGTTGGAGGGAGGATTGACACAGTCTTTTTATGCAAAGAATATAGAACATAAAAATTGCAGACTTTTAAGAAGATTTGTGCATGTGTGTGAGTATGCACATATGCATTCATGTCTTACAATTACATAAACAGCCAACTAGATGTAACAATAATAATTTTATCAATAATGTCAATCAGCGCAACATGTTTCGGGCGATAATTTCGCCCATCCTCAGAAGCATTAGACTGTGTTTACAGCTTGTGATATAAAGCACTGATGATGATGCCTTGCTGGTCACCAGCAGGCAGCATCGTCGGTGCTTTATACCACAAGCTGTAAACACAGCCTAATGCTCCTGAGGATGGGCGAAATTATTGCCTGAAACATGTTGAGCTGATTGAAATTGTTGATAAAATTATTATTGTTGCATCTAGTTGGCTGTTTATATTATTGTATCAGTGATGCACGGTCACACAAACATCAAATGCATACATGTCCTGTTTGCGTGTGCACGCATACATGTGCACACGCTGAGGCTGAGTCGTCTGTTCTTGTCACTGTGTATTGTGTTGTAAGTGAAGGGTGTAGAGAAGTTGTGTCTCCTCTCTTTGTATAGCATATTTGTTTGTAAGGAGTAGTAGGTGTTTCCAAGGTGGCATCTGGTTCTGCAGTAGAACAATGCAGTATAGCACTCACAGTTATTCAGGTGGTATAGTAGTACATTATTAGGAAAGATACTGATCAGTATTTTGTGTAATCTGTGTTTCTGTGTTAGTTTTACATGTTCCTCAGCTTGATAAAGACAAAGCAGAGCTGATTATATATTCCTTTTTTGACTGTAGTGTATCTGTATAAAAATATATTGTCTGGATCTTAAACCTGTGAAACTGAGAAACCTGCAGCAGGTAGAATCTAAAGTGAACTACCTTATCATTGATGTATTTTGTCGACTTCAGAGAGCCAAGTTTTGAGAAATAGTATGATTATATTTTTTAACAATTTCAGGTGTGGGACAGGCGAACACTGAATGAGTCAAATCCAAAACCTGTGGGTTTTCTTGCTGGGCACATGGATGGTGTAACATACATTCATTCCCGTGGAGATGGTCGTCACCTTATTTCAAACAGTAAAGATCAGAGTGTAAAACTGTGGGATGTGCGGGTGTTTTCTGGGACAGATGGCCTACGCAACAGTCGGAAAATAGTTTCTGATCAGACGTGGGATTACAGGTGGCAAGCAGTACCTAGGAAGTGTGAGTTAAAATTTTGAAGTTATAAGTCTTGTTAGTTATTAACAGCATTATTAAAAAAAACTCTAATTTCTGCTTTGCATATTACAGTTATACATAAAAAGTGACATAACCTGAAGTGCCAAGAGATAAAATTTATCCAGTAAGATAAAAGAATATTTATGTAATTTTGAACACATTATTTTAATGTCATGTGGAATTTAATCATATGAAATTAAGAAGAAATCTTTGTCATAGTGATAAGTAATGTATTTTTTAATTTTATAATTTTGAATTTTCTGACTGTAATCTTAGAGGGCTTGTTCATTCTTGATTGCCCTTGTTGATGCACTAAAATGTTGAAACATGTCAAGCTAGATATTTGTTTTGTGTTTAATTTTGATAATGAAAATACATTATATATTCACTTGGACACAGTCTTTTTCTGCCACCAGAACACAGATTGTTTTTGTGAGTGAAATAGGATCAGTGTAGTGTCCGGAAAGAATTGTCGTGATTTGAATGTGATGTACGTTCTGGCAGTGAGCAACCCTAAGAAGAACTTCGAAGGAGACACCTCTGTGATGACGTACCGAGGTCACTCAGTACTACAGACTCTTGTAAGGTGTCGCTTCTCACCAGAATTCACTACAGGGCAACGTTACATTTATACAGGTTGTGCAGCTGGGAGAGTAGTCAGTAAGTATATCAGTGTAATTTGATTATATTCAGGAATGTTGACATGTGTACAGTAAAAAATCTCTTCTTCCCATGTGGCACTAGACAACTGTGGTCCAGAACCTCATGTTTCAAGTTTCTGAATCCTGCATGTAGGCATTGCATGTAACACCTTGGACAGGGAATTTGCCCATTGCAAGTTCCCAGGAGACAGTACAAACATTAAAGAAGCTCAGACATATATCCATGCCCAGAGTGGGATTTGAATCCATAATGTCAGTGTTAGGATGGTAGAAAGCAAACTGCATGGCTACTTTGAATGGTAGTAGCAGTAAGATGTGAAAACTGACACTGTGAGATGAGTTGGAGATTTGATTGTTCCTGTGATGAAACTGAAATCCTTGGTGGCTTGTGCTTCCATTTATGGTATATTCAACATTCCTAACATTGGAGTCATTTTAGAGGTTGGGGCAGCTCTGAGGTGGTCTTTCTGCAGTCACTGGTGGTAGGATGATTATGGTGATGACACAACAATGGTGACAGTAAAGATGAAGACACCAGTTGCTAGAGGCACTCTTCAGCTTAATGAGAAATGCACATTGTGATGGTATTGTGGTGTGTCTCACATTCACAGATTTTGCTTGTGCCAAAGGATGAGGGAAGGGGAGGAAAGGCATAAGTGGATCTTGCCACTCTGAAAAGCAAGAGCTGTGGTTGACAGTGACTGCCAGACTCCCAGGTATCCATGTATCAAAATGTCAGTGTGTGGATTTCTGTTGGATATCCTGAAGGGTAGTTGACTTGAAGATGGATGCTGAAGGATCCACAAAAATGTTGGAAACGCTTGTAGCAGATTTTATGTTGTTGCAGAATAGAAGTTAGCAAGCTTTCTTCTGTTGTTTTTGTGGGTATAATATAACATGGCCATACCTAAGTGTCTGTTTTTCTGCTACCTTGTGAATTCAGGAAGTGAACGAGTTATGCAACTGTATGAACATGGTGAACGTGGTGTATGCCTGAATTTCCCATAAATATCAGATGTGTGTTAAGATATCTGTTTAACTGACTCTTAATGATGCACCTACAAAATATTGTGGCCTGCTGGGACTGATTGGTTGATAGCAAACTGTTCTCTTGTGGGGTCAACACTGTATGAGGTACAAGAGTCCAGTGCACATGAGTCATAGCAACTGTGAACTTCATCTAAGATGATGCTATAAGTATATGGGTATTATAAAATATGCTGCAGTATCTCAGATCACTTGTCTTTATCAGACCTTTATTTCTTACTTTTGCATCTAGCTCCTTTGATAATAACAAGGTTGCATTAGGGGATTGTGGACTAGAATACATATACACTATGATTTTTTGGGGACATTTATTACCAAATTATTGAATAGGAATTTGAATTTCTCTGTTTTCCTGCTATTAGGCTATAATATTCACAGTCCCTCTGATTACATTTTTCATCTAGCTTAGTAGTCTTCGACAGATATAAATGTGATCAACTGTGACGTTGTTATTTGTAGTGCTTCCTCCAATCAGATCATGTTTATATGTTGATATTTGTGAGTATTACCATATTTTCATAAATAGATGCCACTTGTTTTGTAAAAAGGGAAAAGGTTATGTGTGACAAGGTTGGCAGTGGTGTGTGGCTTGTTTGTGATGCTGCTGGGAGCATCACTTATGCAGTCTTAGAAATATGAGTTTATAACCCACAGTGGATGTGGCTGATTGCACTATTGTACTTTAATTTATTTGATATTTGAGCTTGACATCTTGCTTGACCTAAATACTTTTCGTTCTTCTTGCTTAGTTCTCAACATTTTTTTAAGGCTAAAGCTGCAAAATAATCCACTTCCATTGCAGGTTCCCTTTTGAAGTGAAAATATTTTGCCTTTGATATTTGCAGATGTGGCCATTGTAGATATTTTAGATGTCAGCTTCCTGTAAATTTATGCTTATACAGTTCACAGTCTGGTCTCATAATAAAACTTACCAGTAAAGATTCTGCAGACCCTGCTGTTGTTATTGTTGCTGATGTCATCACTGCCACTGCTGTCGTCTGTCACTGTCATCATAGTTGTCATTGTTGTCCTTGTCGTCTTTGTTGTTGTCATTGTCATCGTAAACCATTCCCCAAAATGGTGTTAACTCTTGGCATGCAGCAGTAACCGAAACATCATACGCCAAAAGTATCGAAATGTTCTGCCAAAAGCATACATATACAGCACATTCATATAAGAAAATTTGTGAAAATGTTCCTTAAGGCATGGTGTTTTAGTTCTTTTACTAGTGCACAGATGTTAAACATGCCTCACAGTGTGTGAAGGTTTATTGCAGTGATAATCTTCCCAGAAACATACAAAGCAAGCACTGGATTTTTTAAGGATTTTGGACTGCATAGTAGTGTAGTATTAATATTATTACAGATTGCTTCAAAATATGGCTTTACCATCCAGTTTGTTACATGTCTTGTGCCTGTTACCAGTAATGTTCATCTCCTTACATATAAACTGCAAACTACATTCATATGTAGTATGTATTAATTCGTTGTATTATGTCATGAGAGAAATTTTTTTGTCAATACAGGCACCATCCAAGAGTATGCTCAGCACAGCCATGGTAAAAGATAAGTACACCTGTTAGTACTGCAACAATGGAGATAAGTAATATGGGCATTTTTTTCTTTTCAGTTTATGATGTCCTCACAGGTAAAGTGCACAGTGCGTTGTCTGGACATTCAGCTTGTGTTCGAGATGTGTCCTGGCATCCACACAGACTGGAACTTGTTAGTACATCGGTAAGTTTTATTGTAGTTTGCCTGTAATAGTTGTCATTGAAACTAATATTGTATTTTTTTACCTTTTTTTAATGACAGTTTGTGCAGAAAGACATGTGAATAGTTTGTCTTTTTCTCCTGTGTTCAAAGGATTGGTAGTGTGTAATGTGTGTGTGCTATGTAGTGACCAACTCTAAAACTACCATGTCCTTTTCATCCATCACACTACTAGTTGTAGTCAGGTGCCACAAAACGTAACACTTATCAAGAAAAATAATTACCTAAATGCAAGACAGCGCTCATCTAAGGTGACCCGCAAATAAAACCATGTCTGCCCAGGGAAAATGTGTTTATCCAAATGTAAGACAACACACTAAAAATAAAACAACTACTATGAAAAAAATATTTTACTATTGCTTGCATACACTTAATGCACAAAGCATGTCAGATTGTATCTACCTTTACAGGTCAGTGTCACCATCTCCATCTTCACAGTCAGTGCCTTCATCTTCCTCACACTCAATCCCACCATCCCTGCCGTCTTCACTCCCATTCCACAACATATAACCATCAGTCCCATCCACTGCATTGGGTATACAGCATTTCTTAAAACTCTTCACAGTCACTTCGAGTGAGATGTGCTGCCGTGCTGTTATGATAAACACTGACTAAATAATACATTTATATTTCTTGGTTCATAAACATATTTAACCCATAAAGGTTCACAGTTTTCTCCACAGTTGCCGTTAGTGGTGTTAAGAATCTTAAAGATGTGTGTTCTGGATTTTTGTGTTGTGTCTGTGGTGTGATCAGTCTTGAGTTCATGGCTCTTTTGTGTTGTTTTTAACCTGTGAATTGTTGCAGGTTTTATTTTTGAGTCTTGTAATTAATTTTTAATTTTTCAATAGCCATTTTCCTGTTACTACCCTTGGACTAGAGCTGTTCTCAGGTACATATCTTAACAAGTTACTATTCCTATGGTGGCCAGGGACTGAGAATAGCTCGATTGAAAGGGTCCACTGGTTTAGGTGCTTCTTTGCCTGAAAGTGAAAACAAAGCTGGTTTCCAAAAGGCCATGCCTCTGTAAAAATATTGGACAGTGGTCAGAGTCCAAAATGAAGAAGTGTCAATTGTGGCAGTTCATGTTATTTGTGCTGTGTTCTTTCTTTTGTCTACACATGACGATTTGGTGATGCAGGTGTTTGTTTGGCTCTGCATGGTTTGGTTTGGTGCCTCATATGTTAATTTAAGATGACATCACATATTTAAATGCGAAATTTACGGGAAAACCTTTGTCTTGCATTCGAGTAAATACACTATTCTCTGCAAGAAGGAAGTTGGTAGATAGAAAAGAGCAATCTTACTTGCTGTGATAAAATCTGTGCCATCTACAGTTTATGGATCATCTTTACTTAAGCCACAGACTGATACTAGTTTGTGGACCAACAGTGAGGGGTCAGAGGTGCAGAGAATGTGTGTGTTTATGTGTATAAAATAGTATTTATTGTTTGGCGAAATTGTGAATTTAATTTCTTGTTTGACAGTGGGATGGAACACTAGGGAGATGGACCTACTCTAGCCACAAGGAGATGGATGAGGAGGATGAAGATGAAAATAAGACATGCCAATCACTTCACGGTTTCAGACATTTGCGCCGTAGTCGTCGTATTGCCCTACAGCGGGAGAGACAGCAGAAATCCCAAGATGCACTTGAACGGAAACATACTACAAGCTGTTGACTTGCCTGACTGATGAGCCAGGTTAGCCTGATAGAAGACAAAAGTTTGCTCATAAATAGGATGATGTGGTATTTAAGAGACGGTGTATACATGGACATGAGAATTGTAATGTTGCTGTTGTTACCTTTCCTGAAAGACTACAGTTAGTATCATAAACAATGCACAAGTTTGTTTCTATAACAGTGCAAAAACTTATATGATACAAGTTAGCAGGTATGTCCAACATTTGTTGGAATTATGATTGTGATGTAGTTTGTAAGAAGTGACATTCTTGTGGGAGTATGGTGTGATGACTAGTTGCCAGTCAGCACTGTAGTTGCTTCATCTATTTATAATGTCACAGAAGTGTATTAAGTGACTAATAGTCCTACAAGGTGTCCAAATTAAATTCCCTTCATAAGAATCACATAAATCCGGTCAAACATTACAATTGTTTATGCCAGTATTAATTCAACAAGTTTCAGCATGGTAGGCCATCATCAGGTTGACCAAGGATATAAGGGTATGTACACAGTTACGTGGCAATTGAGATCTCAGCGTGTACAGTTTTTGTGTGGAAAATGGAAATGAAAATCATTTTTAGGTCAAAGGAAGCAGGCTAAAATATCCACATTGTTGAAGAGTGGTATTCCCCTCACCTATTAAATGTTCCACATTTTTGGTCCACTTAGTCTGTAATTTATAAAATTATTGAAAGATGTTATTTTGAGATGCATGTGTGAGCTTTGTTGTAGAATTACATGGTACATCTTGTTTTGATTGAATCGGAAGCCCTTCATAACTGTAAGTATGTAAAATTTTCCAATTCATGTCTTCCCTTTCATCACGAGATCCCACTACACACATACATGCACAGGCCATCTGAAGAAGCACCTACCTCTACCTCAATTTTAACCTTTTAACATTTTAGTATTATACATTTTCCATATTTAGTCATAACATACAAATTATTTAAGTCCCATTCACAAGGTTATTCCTTTATAGGGTATTTACTTATCATAATAATATGAACTGTACAAGGTTTAGATCTCAGTTCTGTGTAAATGTGTGCATACTCTTATATTCTTGGTCAACCTGATGATGGCCTATCAGGCTGAAACCATGTTGAATTAATAGTGGAATAAACAATTGTTGTGTCAGACTGGATTTACTGTGATTTGTCACAGAGTATGAGTAACTGCAGTGCAGGGTTCCAGAAGCAAACATCTGGACATGGAGGTAACAAAAGGGGAAGTTGGTGAAAGTCAACTGTACTTGAATCTGTTTCAGTGGAACCAATCGTGATTGCTTACAGGAACTATAACAAAAAATTTAGTTTACGCACTTAAAACAGAAAAGCTGGACTTCAAGGTATGATTGGACTTTGTTAAATGTAGGATAGCATACTTAACTGAACCAAATAGAAAATGTTGATGAAGTACAAACGCACTTTTATACACCGTCAGATTATACTGTTGTTGACATAAGTAAACATTTGTGGTGATGAAAACACAGGTAATGAAAGGATGTAAGGAAGTGTCATGCTGGCTGTACCTGCAGATTTTAGCAAGTTACCTCCATATGTGATTCATAAATTTCAGTGCAGTGCCTAAGAAGCAGCTGCCTGTGAGAGTTTATTGCCAGAGACAGCCTGAAGGTTGGAGAACCAATAAAAATGAAGGATTGGTTGCTAGTGTTGTGGAACAGAAGGCCGAGGATAGTCTTCGGAATATGGGGGATGCTGGTGTTGGATGCATTAAGGAACTTTTATAACAAGAAAGGAAACCACACACAATTTTATAAGCATGGAATGAGCTCACAGCTACAGATTTTAGTGGTGAAGAAGCTGTTCAAAGGCCATGTAAAGCTGCTGCAGGGTGAGTGGCTCTTGGGAGGGGACCATGTCTTTCCCCACCCAGTGGGAAGAATCAAGAAGCCTAGTGTGATGGAATTGGGTCACCATGGCATGGCAGCAAGTTTGACTAAACGTGACTGAAGGAGCACAAAAAGTAGTGTTTCCAATGCAATGAGTGGGTGGGTCTGAGATAGTATGTTGTAAAATGACAGTAGTGACACTTTGAAAATCAGTGAAGGCAGATGGACATTGATTTTTAAAGATGCATGGAATCTGATGTTTTGTGTATTCATTGTATCAAATTAATAACAAAATGTTTTTTTCTCAGCAGATGTGTCATATTAGGGGGTCATCTCAGATGTTGGTAAATACATTTTGCCTTGGTTTATGCATGTTACTAGGGGTCACCTTAGATTAGAGTTGTCTTGCGTTTGGGTAATTACATTATTCATTGTGATATACTTTTGTTGTGCAAATGCTTTATATGTATTTGCTATGACAACTTAAAGTGTTGAATGAGAATTCAAGTCTTGTTGGATGTTCAGCCATATCAGCTTGAAAATTCTGATGTTTGACAGGAGAAAAGTGACTACCTTCAGGGTCAAGCTGTCCAGAAATAATTTACATCCCCTTGTATTGAATATATTTGTTTATTTTCAGATGAAATATCTTGGAAGTTTGATCTGCTGTCTCAGTTTAGATTAAGAATGTTATTTTGAAGTTTGTCCTTTGTTAGAATTTATAAAAATCACCTTGTTTTGGAAGTTGGTTCTATTTCCATCTCCATCCATATAGGAAAAGACAGAAAAATTTTCTCTTGGGTTCCTTGTTAGACCTGTTCCATATGGTTTGAGAACAGCTGTACTTTTCTTGGACTGATTGGCCCTGAAGTTGGAGGCATAACACTTCCAAAATGTTAGTATCTATTTACGAGTCAGCACACTATAACATTCCAGAAGACTTCAATCATCATTGACGTTGCTGTGAATGATTTAGTTTAGAAATAAGTTATGTTTTATTTCTTGTATAAATTTTGTGTTTTTAAGATGATATATCTACAACATGGGCGTCCGAACTTTACTGGTAGAGGGCCACAACTGTTATTGTGGGCTAGTTTGTGGGCCGCACATGTAAAAATCACAAGAAGTGGTACACATAATTGCCCCAAATTGTTGTGTAATTCTGTAGTACCACAACACATGTGGCCACAGTCTGCATAATACAACTCGGCAGGCTATGAGCTGGACACCCGTGATGTACAGTGTCTTTATGTACTGTCTCAGTTTTGGTTAAGAGCATTATTTTGGACTTATCCATTGTCAAGTTTATTAAAACCGCTAGGTTTTGGAAGTTGGTTCTGCTTCTGTGATCAAGTACATATCCTTTTACGTGTGAAGGTGGTGGTATTGAACTGATGATGATGATGAT
>Ga0123354_10016268_pt1 | contig 11653 bp, 11 predicted proteins | sample TergutLab28metaG_2_FD_97872 | JGI IMG/M metagenome (GOLD analysis project Ga0123354, IMG submission 97872) | Labiotermes labralis P4 segment gut microbial communities from Petit-Saut dam, French Guiana - Lab288 P4 | ecosystem: Host-associated > Arthropoda: Insects > Digestive system > Gut ... | reverse complement strand
TCAGATAGAAGAAGCAGGACTCGGAACACAGGCCGCACGAGGTGCAGGTCTTGAGCCAAGCGCGCAGACGGGCGGAATCGTTTCGCTCGATGACCGCCATGATCTCTTCGGCGTTTACGGGCATGTTTGTATTATCGGACATAGTATGTCTCCTACCAGGTCTTGGTGCCGCGGCGGGCGAACTCGCTGCCGATGAAGGCGCGGGTCATGAAGAAGAGAAATACGTGGGCCAGCTTGGTGAACGGGATGCAAAGAAGCATCAGGCAGCCGGTCAGCACGTGCAGCATGAGCATAAGGTCGGGGCTAAAAAGCATGTTGTTGGCGCTCAGATAGCCGGTGAGGAAGGGCAGCACGACGATCACCCAGAGAACGATGTCCTTGGCCTCGGTGACGATGCGGACTTCCGGCACGGCAAGGCGGCGGATGAGCAGCACCAGCGCGGATGCCAGAAAGAGAAGCGTCATGATGGTGATGACGCGGTCGGGCAGGGTCGGCCATCCGAAGTTCCGGTTGAACTGCAGGGTGGTGATGTGGCCCAGCGCGAACAAGGGAGTCACGATGAGACAGACGTGGAAAATGAAGGTCACGAAGGTCAAGCCGGGATGTTCCCGCCAGCCTCGGGACCCGTAGGGCATCATCCAGGCCCAGACGGACGCGGCGGCGCCGCCGGCATTATAATGGTCGTAGAAAACCTTGTCCGTCCGCTTCGACATTCTGCGCAGCGACACGATTTGCCACAGACTCCCCAGCACCAGGACGGCGAAGGCGATCCATATCAGCGGACCGTTCACAAATGCGTACATGGCCTCTCCTTATCAAAAGGGATTTCAGCTTGCCTCTCCCGAACACATTATTCTTAACTATTCACCCGTTTTTGTCAAAAAGAATACCATTGACAAAACTATTGAGACGCAGGCACGAGTTTCTTTTGGAAGTCCGCGCTCTTGCTGTCTTGTGGCGCTCCCGGAGACTCTGTGAAAAAAACCGTCCGCTCCGAAATCCCTTTTGAAATCGGCATCCTTACAGCCATCGTCATTATGACCGTCGGCAAGGCCTGGCTCGCCAGCCTCGGAAACCCCGCCGTCTTCACGATTCTTTTTGTCTGGATCTTTGGCGTGATGCTCGTGCTGTCGTTCCGGGTGGTCCACCACGCCGACGCGCTTGCGGTCCTTTTGGGCGAACCCTACGGCACGCTCATCCTCACCCTGGCCGCCGTTGGCATCGAAGCGGTCCTCATCTCCGCCATGATGCTCACCGGCAATCAGGCCCCCACCATGGCCCGGGACACCATGTTCTCGGTACTTATGATTATCCTGAACGGAATGATTGGAATTACGCTTTTAATCGGCGGACTGCGCCATTTTGAGCAGCGCATCAACCGGCAAGGGGTCAAGGCGTATTTGGGCGTGCTTTTCCCTCTGGCGGTTCTGGGCCTCGTGATTCCACGGTTCACCACGTCCGCGCCGGGCGGCCAGGTGTCGCCGCTTATGGCCGTCTATCTGGTCATCATGTCTTCGGGATTGTACGCGCTGTTTCTTGTGGTCCAAACCATGCGCCACAGCCCCTATTTCAAGGAGCCGCCGGGCGAGGACGGCGCGGAACTCCCGCTCCACGAGGATATGGCCGTGCGCTCCGTGGCCTACCACGCGATTTTTCTCATCCTGACCATGCTGCCTGTCATCTTGCTCTCCAAGAGCATGGCCCAGATTGTGGACTACAGCCTTCAGGTGCTAAGCGCCCCGCGCAAGCTGGGCGGATTCCTCGTGGCCATTCTGGTCCTGTCTCCGGAAGGGCTGGGGGCCATAAGAGCGGCCCTGGCCAACCGGCTGCAGCGCACCATGAACATCGCCCTGGGGAGCGCGCTCTCCACCATCGGCATGACCATCCCGGCCGTTCTGGTCATAGGCCTCATCACCGACCACACGGTAGAGCTTGGGCTTTCGCCTGTGGACGCGATCCTTCTCATGCTGACCATCTTCATCACCACCGTACACTTCTCGGCGACCCGGACCAACGTCCTCCAGGGCGCGATCCATCTCATCCTTTTTTTCAGCTACGTGGTGCTTATCTTCGACTAAAGGCTCATTTCCCCGGATCGAGCTTCTGCGGGACGGACAGCATCATAAGGGGCGGGTCCTTCTTGTTGGGCACGGGCTTTTCCGGGAAGGTCGTCCCGCCCATGGCCGATTCGAGGTCCACGATGCTCTGCACCACCGCCGCCTCGCCCGCCTGGCAGGTCTGCTGGGCCAATAAAAGCTCCCGCAGGGCGTCCAGCACGTTTAAGAATTCTCCCAGCCCGTCCAGATAGAGCGACCGGGAGAGATCGTAGGCCTTTTGCGCCCTGGCTTGCGCCTCGGCCAGGTCTTTCGCGCGCTGGGCAGCATTGGCATACGCGGCCAGGGCGGTCTCCACCTCGGAAAAGGCCGTAAGGGCGCTCTTTTTAAGATTTTCCAGCGCGGCCTCTGCGCGCGCGTCCGAAACCCGTATCTGGGCCGCTATGCGCCCGAAATCGAGAAACGTCTGGGACGCCGCCGCGCCAAGCTGCCACGATTGTCCGGTGGGATAGATGGCGTTCGCCGGGTTGGTGACGATATTGCCCAGAAGCGCGGACAGGCTTATGCGCGGCAGCCACGCGGCGCGGCTCACGCCCTGGCGGGCCACGGCCGCGGCCAGCTGGCGTTCGGCAATGGCCACGTCGGGCCGGCGCGTCAAAAGACTTCCCGGAGAGGCCAGCACCACCTTGGCCTCAGGCACGCTCACCCCGGTGGTGATCTCGTCCAGTTCTTTCACGGAACCCGGAAGTTCCCCCATAAGAAGTTCCAGCTGATGCCGGCTTTGAGCGCGCGCGGTGAGAAGCGGCGGCAGACTGGCCTTGGTCGTGGCCAGCTGGCGGCTTGCCTGGGCCACCTCCAGCTCGGAGCCGAGCCCGTATTGCGCGCGCAGTTCAGTCAGGCGCAGCATCTCCCCCTCGCTTTCGATGTTGGCCTGAACCACCGCTATCTGCCCTACGGCGTCGCGCAGGCCCACGTATGACCTGGCCACCTCCACGCTCATAAGAAGAAGCGCCGCGTCCCTGTTTAAGACCGCGGCTTGCCTTTCCGCGATCCTGGCTTCCAGCTCGCGCCGGTTTCCGCCCAGAAGATCAATCTCCCAGCTGATGTTCAGGTTTTCCTGGGTCTGCTTTTGCGGTTTGAAGCCATACCCCGTGTTCGGCTGCGCATTGGCCGTGGAAATCTGGCCGGAACTGTCCGGCAAAAGCTCGGCTATGGCGCCGCGCTGCCCGGCCTGGGCTTCTTTTATGCGCGCCAGGGCCATCTTCACGTCAAGATTTCCGGCGAGCGCCCGGTTCTCCAGGGCGTTTAGGGTTTCATCCCCAAGCACCGTCCACCAGGGCGTCTCTGAAGGCGTGGATTCCACGGACATGCCGTCCGTGGCCTCCACCCAGCGTTTAGCCGTGGGCAGATCGGGTTTATGATAGTTGGGACCGGCCATACAGCCCGCAAGAAGCGGGAGAAGAAACACTGCGAAAAAACGTCTCATAATTGATTACTTACCGGGCGCCAGTTGTTTGAAGAGCGGTCTATACACATAACTCACTTCGGCCATCTTATGACTCTCGTCGTAATTCAACTGGATATCCACGTCGCCGGCGCCATAGACGAATCTCTTGACGTTCATCTCGGGCTGCATGGCCTGACCGTAATGGGCGTCAAAATACGATTTGAGGGCGTTATAGGCGCTCGGCCCATGGGCGTTGAAAAGCACCAGGGCGAGCTTGCCCCCGGCGTATCCGTAGAACTGATCCTGCAAGGGCACGCCCTGGAAGGTGCGGCCGTCGCCGTAACGGGTATAGAAGACCAAATCGCCCTGCTGGTGGTCCTTTTTCATACTGTGGGGATCAGCCATCTCCCTGCCGAAGACCATGCCCTTGTACTCCAGGACGAATCCGCCCTGGGCGTGGACCTCCACAGCCAATAAAACGAGAAAGAGGGCGAGGCAAAAGCGTTTCATGGGTCATTGACTCCTGTTTCCGATCAAGTCGCGTGTCATGTCTTCTCATACTTTACGGCCAAGCGCCCGGACCGCGCAACCCATTTGTACGCGAACCATCTCGCACTCCGGGAATGGGAGCGCCTTGACATTTTTCGCGGCCCCTGTTCTATACTTGCGTTAATCCCTGAGGCTCGCACGGCTTGGGCAATCCCAGGGCGCGCCCTGGTTTGGAGGCGGCCTTTTATGCCTGATCTCATCCGCTGGGGAGCGATCGAACTCGAAAAGCTCAAAGGCGACGTGGACAAGCTCGTGGATGCGCTGTGCCGGGACTTCGGCGCAGGCGAAAGGGCCTGCCGTGAAACGGGCTTACGCGTCACGCGGACGGACGGCGAATGGGTCGTGACCTGTCCGGGCATCCGCCTTGAAGACGTGACGGTGAGCGTAAAAGACGGGATATTGACCATACGCCTGACGCGTCTGGCGCTAAACCACGGGAGCCTCAAATGACCACCATCGCCGCGCCCCAAGAACTCTCGCGCGAACAGCTGCGCTGGACCCTGGACCCATCCGGCCTGCCCTTCAAAACCACCGCGGAGCTGACCGCGCTGGACGCCATTATCGGCCAGGACAAAGGGCTTGAAGCCCTGCGTTTCGGCATGGCCATGACGAGGACCGGCTACAACATCTTTGTCACCGGAGAGGCTGGCACCGGGCGTCTTCATGCCGTAAAGCGCGTGCTTGGCGAACTGTCCAGAACCAACCACACCCCGGACGATCTCTGCTACGTCAACAACTTCAAGCGCCCGGACGCCCCGGTGCTTTTGCGTTTCAAGGCCGGAGAGGGGCAGGCCTTCAAAAAAGACGTTCATGATTTTTTGGAAGGCCTCAAAAAAGCGGTGCCGCAGCTCTTTGAGGGCGAGGAATACATTGCCCGCAAAAACGAGATCATCGAGCTGCACGAGAAAAAGGTCCTGGAATTTTACAGCGCTGTGGAGGAAAAGGTCAAAAACACGGGGCTGGCCGTGGTGCGGATGCAGGTTGGTCCGTACACCCGTCCGGACGTGCTGCCTGTGGTGGACGGCGAACCCAAGCGCATGGCGGATCTGGAAGCCATGGTGGAAAACGGCCGGTTCCCCCGCGCCGAATTTGAACAGATCAAACAAAAACGGGCCCAGGTCAAAGGCGAGGTGGATCACCTGATGCTTTCCGTGCGCGCCCTGCAAAAGGACGTGGACAAAAGCCTCGAAGAAATGGACGGACTTATGTTCCGCGCGCTGGCCGAGGAGGCCATGGCGCCCGTCAAGGCGCGCTATCTGGATTCCAAAGTCCAGGCGCACCTGGACGCCCTGATCGAACACATGGTGGAGAACCTGGAGGACTTGAAACTCCTTGGCGCAGCGCCGCAGGGGCTGCCTCCCGGAATACCCTTCATGGGGCCTCCTCCTGAAGCGATTCTCCAGCCTTATGGCGTCAATCTCCTGGTGGACAACGCCGAACAGACCGGTCCGCCGGTCATCATCGAGTCCTACCCCACGTACCGCAACCTCTTCGGCGGCGTGGACCGCGTGGTCGGCCCCTACGGCGGCTGGCAGACCGACTTCTCCAAAATCACCGCCGGCGCTTTCGTCAAGGCCAACGGCGGCTGTCTGGTCCTAAATCTCATGGACGCCATCATTGAGCCGGGCGTGTGGCAGACGCTCAAACGCTCGCTTGCGACCGAGCGTATCGAGATCCAGACCTATGATCCCTTTTATTTCATCTCCGGCACAGGACTTAAACCAGAACCCATCGATATGAATGTGAAAGTGGTGGTCCTGGGCGAGGAACGCCTCTTTGCGCTTCTTCTCGCTTACGATCCGGACATGCCCAAGATATTCAAGGTGCGTTCGGATTTCGGCCGCACCATGGACAATACCGCCGAGTCAGTGACTACTGTGGCCAGGTTCATCGCCGCGGAGGCCATAAGCCACACGCTCAGGCCCTTCACGGCCGGGGCGGTGGCCGTGGTGGTGGAACACGCGGTGCGCATGGCCGGGCGCATCGAAAAAATCACCACCGCCTTTCCGCTTTTGGCCGATCTTTTGGTGGAGGCCGATCTCTACGCCTCCCGCGCGGGATCGGATACGGTCGAGGCCGGGTACGCCAGAGAGGCGCTCGCCGCCCGCATCGGACGCGTGAACCGCATCGAGGAACTCATCCGGGAGATGATCGCCCGCGGCAGCCTCTTTGTGGACCTTGAAGGCTCGGCCGTCGGGCAGGTGAACGGCTTGGCCGTTCATGTACTAGGCGACCATACGTTCGGGATGCCCTCGCGCATCACGGCCACGACAGCCATGGGCCGCGAAGGCATCATAAATATCGAACGCGAGGCCAAACTCTCCGGCCCCATCCACAGCAAAGGGATGCTCATCCTGGCCGGATACCTGCGGCGAAACTACGCCCAGGACAAACCGCTGACGCTTACGGCCAGCATCGCCTTCGAACAGGCCTACTCCGGCGTGGAAGGCGATTCCGCGTCCTCCACTGAACTCTATGCGCTGCTCTCAAGCCTGTCCGGCGCGCCCCTGCGCCAGGATGTCGCCGTCACCGGCTCCGTCAACCAGATGGGGCAAGTGCAGCCCATCGGCGGAGTCAACGAGAAGATCGAAGGATTCTTTTTATGCTGTAAAGACAAAGGGTTGACCGGCCAGCAAGGGGTGATGATCCCTGCCGCCAACGTCAAAGACCTGATGCTTCGCGAAGAGGTGCTGGAGGCCGTAAGCCAGGGGATGTTCCACGTATGGGCCGTGGCCACGGTGGATGAAGGCATGGCGCTGCTCACTGGTCTTTTGGCCGGAACGCGCGGACCAGACGGGAAATACCCCGCCGGCAGCGTCAACGCCCTGGTGGATGAACGGCTGCGCGCTCTGGCCGCCGGGTTGCGCGATTTTGTGAAGGAATTGAACGAGACCAAGGAGAACGCCGTGTAGCCCAAAGCTGGCGAATGTAGCCATATCTCCGCAAAAAACTTGCCATTATCCCTGGCCGCATATATGGCTCTTCATATTTTGTTTGATTTGAAGCGGCCATGCCCGATCTCGCAATTTCCATCGTACTCCTCGCGGAACTGCTCCTCCTTGCCGCCTCCTGGTACAGGCTCCAGGCGCAAGATATCGGCGTCGCGGACGCGCTCTGCCGCTCGCTGGCTTTGACCCTGGCCGGGCTTGGCTTCACCATACTGACGCTTCTTCTCCTGCATCTGGCGAACCGGCACTGGATTCTGGACGCGCTCATTGTGGGGTTCGCCGTCCTGTCCTGGCGGTTGGGCAAGCGGACGTTCGGCAAGGACATGCTGCTCGCGCTGCGCGTATTGCGCCGCAAACCGCTGTTCTGGTTTGTGCTGGCCCTGACGGGCGCTCTGTTCGTGCAGGTGCTGGCCGCGGCGCCCGATAATTACGACAGCATGATCTACAATCTCTCCAGGGTTCTTCTTATGCGCGAGCAAAACACCCTGGCGCTCCAGAACTACAGCAATTTCCGCCAGCTGACGTTCAGTCTTGGCTTTGATCTGCTGCATTTCTTCTTTCTGCGTTTCCCGGTCGATTACGCCATCGCGGTGTTCAGCCTTATGGCCTGGGCTATTACGATACTTGCGGGCTACACTCTGGCCAAGGCGTCCGTGGATCGGGCCTTTGGTCTGCGCGTGGCCGTGGTGATCGCCTGTTTGAAGCTTCCGCTCATGCAGGCCGTCTCCACCAAGAATGATCTGGGCGCGGCGGCGATGGCCGTCTGCTGCATCCTGGCCGCACATTCTCTTCTCTTACGCAAAAAGCCGGGCGATCTGCTCTTTTTGCTCATCTGCCTGGCCTTCGGGCTTTCCGTCAAAACCTACTTCGCGCTTTTCGCTGTGCCGTTTCTCCTCGCGTTCGTCATACTCCACCGGACGGCGCTGAAAGACCTGATATCGCGTTTTATCCGCGAGACTCCCAAATTCCTGGCGTTCGGCGTTGTTTTGTTCTTACTGCTCGTCCCCATCGGGATGTCTTCGCAAATCATATCCATGGCCCGCTTCGGCAATCCTCTCGGCCCGATGAACGCGATGCCCCATATCCCAAACGACACCTCCGCCCGCGCCGCACTGTCCTCGGTTCCGGGCAACCAAAACCAGGACGGCGCTGCCGGGACATTGGCCAATGCCGTCCGCTATACGCTGCAGATCCCGGACTTGCCCGGCCAGTGGTGGCGTAACGTGATAACAGCGGTTCATGATCGTCTTTTCGGAGAATACGGGCCGGGAGCCGTCTATCCGTTTGCATACCACGTCAGAAATACCCAGCTGCACGAGGATTATTCCTGGTTCGGCCTGATCGGAGGACTTCTGCTCTTCCCCGCCGTGCTGGCGGGCTTGTGGGCGGCCGACCGTCTTACCCGCAGCGTTGCTTTGGGACTCTGCGGCTATTTTCTCCTGACCAGCGCGACCGTTGCCTGGATGCCCTGGAACGGCCGTTTTTTCACCCTGTTTTTCGCGGCCTCGTCAGTATGCCTCATTTCCTGGCGTAACGTCTGGCACGAACACGTCTGGCCAAGAAGGATTATCCTCCTTGTTTCCATGGCAAGCGTCTTCCCGCCGCTCATTGTGCCGGGGAAATTCGCTCAGGTCCCCGCGCTCGTAACAAAAGGGGATGCGTCCAGAATACACACGTACGACAAATTCTTCCCCGGCACGCTGGACTACCTCGCCAAGGCGGGTTCCCCCGGTCAAAAGGCGCTCCTGCTGGCCGGGAGATATGCCCCAATCTATCCCATCCTCCGCTATACGAAGTACCACTGGACAATCGGGGGTAATGACACTCTTATTGAGATCCGGCTGGATGGGCGCTCATACAATCCGCTCGACTGCAAGGATTTTGTCCAAGCCGGCAGCCAGTTCGATCTGGTGGTGGTCCAAGGGATTGGTCCGATCCGGATATTGGGCTGCCGTCCGCCATGGAAGCTTATAATGTGGACGCATACAGCCTACGAAGATATGTTCATCTACGATCCGCACACTCCCGCAGAAGCCGGACCGCCCCAGTAAAGCAGACTACCCCGCCAAATACCCGCGATCTTCCGGCAGCCCGCGCGCAGAAGCGGCCTCACGGGCCAGGGCGTCGCAGCGCTCGTTCTCCGCATGGCCGGCATGTCCGCGCACCCAGGTGAAGGTTACGGCGTGACGCCTCAAAAGCCCGTCCAGCCGCTCCCAGAGGTCTCGGTTTTTCACCGGACTCTTGGCGGCGGTGCGCCAGCCGTTCTTTTTCCAATTGGCAAGCCAGCCTTTCTCGATGGCGTCGCGCACATAGAGCGAATCCGTAAACACCTCCGCTTGGCACGCCGTCCTAAGGGCCTCCAAGGCCGTAATGACTCCCATGATCTCCATGCGGTTGTTGGTGGTGAGCGCAAACCCGCCGGACATCTCCTTCTCGCGTTCGCCGTGCTGCAAAATAACGCCATAACCGCCAGGACCAGGATTTCCCAGACACGCCCCGTCCGTATAAATCCGAATCGAACAAAAGGGACTCATCCGGCTCTTCATACGCCGTGTGCCTCCAGAGAGAGCGACTGGGCCAATTTATCGAAAAACGTCTGATAGAGTTGGGGATCCGCGATAGTCTCCGCCGTGGTTGTTCCATTCTTGTCGTTTGTGACCATGCGCTGCACAATCAGGCGGACAGTAATCCGCTCTCCGTTTTCTCCCATGTGGGAGCTGGAAACCGAGGCGCGGATTTTCTGTTCTTTATCGAGAGCAACAGTGCCCGGAGCGTTTGGCACTACTGTTATGGTGTTCGAGACCGCGAAGATGGCGAGTGTCCACCCAAGCGTTGTGCCCAGATTGTGTGCCTCTTTCTGGGCATTTGAAAAAGGTATACTCTTCGAGCAGGTGACAAGGCCGACTTCCGGGCGATTCTCACCCATGATGAAGCCCAATTCCTGCAAGGTCTCGGCGGCGGCGGACAACACCATCTTTTCGTCGGATGTATCGAATATTCTCGATTGCGTCCGCCGTATTGCCTGCGCATCAGCAACCGCCGGTCCGGCCTGTTGCGGCTCATCTTCATGAGGCTTCTGCGGTACGCATCCCACGAGCAGCGCGACCGCAAACAAAAAGATGCTCAATTTTTTCAGCATGAGTCCCTCCGCATGTCTTTGGACCGAGGCGGCACGTAAAAATGTCCCGGACGCTTTGCTCCCGGTCGACACGTGAGGATTTTCAAGGCTGGGTGGCGGCCGGAGCCGGCACAACGGGCACGGAATCCGGAGCGGACGTAGATGTCGCGGCAGGCGCAATATCCGAGGCTGGCACGGGCGTTGCCGGCGTGGCGTCCGGAGCGGACGTTGGAGCCGGAGCCGGGGCGGATGTTGGCGGCGCGGCAGGCGCGGATGCGGCCGCGTTTTCATCCTCGTCCGTGCGGGCGGGCAGAGATAGGGTTCTCGACAACGCATCAAAAATGGGCTGGTAGTATTCCAGGTTTTTCACCATCTTGCCCTGCGACCCGGCAATGACGCGCACAACAGTCCGCTCCGGGGCTTTCCGGACCATCACCCGCAGAGTGGTTATCCCGCCGGCATTGACCGTACTCGCCAATATCGTCGGAGCTTCCTGCGACGCGTCCATCGTATCAACGATAAAATCCATGTCTTGCAAGATGGCAATGACACCTCGCAGCACCTGCTGCGTATCCCCGGTGTCGAAGGTCCGGTGCTGATAGGCTGGCCCGTCAGTCACTTGAGAAGAAACCGCGGCCTCATTCTGACGGGTTTTCGGCTGACATCCGCAAAGGGCGGTCACCACCGCCAGCGCCACGGCTCCCCACAACAAACCATGCTTCCCGCTCATAGGGCATGCGCCTCCAAGGTGGTGGCCTGGGCCAGTTTGTCAAAAAATTCCTGATAGTCTTTTGGGGTAGCGAGAACATTGGCCATGGCTATCGTGCCATCGCCATTGGTAAGCACCTGCAACAGGGTCAAACGGACCATGAGGCGTCTGCCGTCTCCTACCGGGGTAATGACAAGCAGAGCGCGGGTCGTTTCCCCGCCTGCGATGCCGGTAGCGCGGCTGCCTATGGCCAATGAAACCGCCGCCAGGGCGCCGAAGGGTCCGAAGTTCTTCAGGACTTCTGCCGCGACCATAGCGCCCACCGCGTTTTTAGAACTCTGGCTCATTTTGCTTTCAGTGCCTGTGAGAAAACCAAGATCCGGATGGTCCTCCTTCAGCGTGAAGCCGAGGCCTTGCAGGGCGGTGGCGGAGGCGGACAGCAGCATTTTTTCGTCAGGCGTATCGAATATCCGCGTCTGCATTTGCCGTTTTTCCACGGAGTCAACAGCCGGCGGGGCAATCTGGGGCACCGGGGACTGCGTCGATGCGTCCTGCCCGTGTTTTGAAGGTGCGCACCCAAAAAGCAGTATCGCAACAAGGAAAAGGACACTTAATTTTTTGAGCATGAGTCCCCCTCATGATTATCTCGGAGGCTGTATTTTGAGTGCCGGACCTTATGTCGGAATTATACTCCCGTCAAACGTACAAAGGCCCGCCCTCTTGCGAGGGCGGGCCTTTGCTTCAAAGATAGACCTGGCGGCGACCTACTTTCCCACTAGCGGTCCTAGCAGTATCATCGGCGATGGAGGGCTTAACTTCCGAGTTCGG
>Ga0123354_10016267_pt1 | contig 11654 bp, 6 predicted proteins | sample TergutLab28metaG_2_FD_97872 | JGI IMG/M metagenome (GOLD analysis project Ga0123354, IMG submission 97872) | Labiotermes labralis P4 segment gut microbial communities from Petit-Saut dam, French Guiana - Lab288 P4 | ecosystem: Host-associated > Arthropoda: Insects > Digestive system > Gut ... | reverse complement strand
TGATTTGATAACCTGAACAATATTGGGCAAGTATTACAGATCATTAAGCTCTCCATTATGTAGTTTTCTCCACTCCCATTACCTCGTTCCTCTAAGGCCCAAATATTCTCCGCAGCACCCTATTCTCAAACACCCTCAGCCTGTGTTCCTTCCTCAATGTGAGCAATCAACTTTCACACCCATACAAAACAACAGGCAAAATACAAAGTATATTCAAATAATTAATATTATACTACTACCTCTGAATTAATACAAATACAAGTAAATCACACGCACAGTCCTGGGTTTAAATCTTCAGGGTCATCCATGTGAGATGTTTACAAAAGGCAACATTTCAGTTTATGCTGCTATTATCATTCCACCAGCATGTCATACTCAGTCATCAGAAGACAGTACAACAGGCCTGCAGTCTCTGACATACATTATTACTACCTATACCATACATCCTAATTTTAAGCACTAATATCCTTAATTTACAAACCTCAGCTGAAAGTGTCCCAGTGGATTGTGGTTGAGTATCAGTGTCTGCAAGTTTGCCAGCCTTCTGGTCTGAGGTGGCAAAGTTTCTAAGTTATTTGAGCTGAGATCAAGGAACAGCAAATCTGTCAAATGCATGAACAGTGCATTTGGAATTGAATCAATGCTGCAAACATTAAACAAACATTTACTTTTTATTAAACAAACTGCACACATAAAAAATTATGTTACACAACAGTTTTATGAAGAAACCAGCATACAGCATGCAGAAATATCATGAGAAAATGTTTTGTCATTATCAAAGTTAGAAATGAATTTGGAGCATAAAATCCAAAGACAAAATAATTTCTATGCATGTGCAACATTTTTAGCATAGAAAAATAAACCTTGTAACAAACAGCTAATGTCAGTAACTTGAAATGCATTGAAAAGGCAGCAACACGAACATTATGACACCAAATTTGATAGAACAGCAATATGCACCAGTCAACACCGCTATCTACAAGGATAGATTGAACTATTCCTGACAGTTGTAAATAATGAAACACTACTGAATCATGCATAATTTCCTTTGCAGTTTATTGCTGTCACCTTCTGCTCCTATTCATAACAAGTAACAACTAGGGCTGCTAATATACGTAACAACAAATTAATATGCATGAGACTTCTCTGTTGTGTCTCTTCATACATTGCCATTCACATCTCTAACTACATGGCAACCTACTTGGTGTCTTTGCCTCTCATAAAAGAGGATGACACATTTGTGTGGAGTTGCACAGCATACACTGCTCTATCCAACACCCCTCCTTTTATGGCAACACATGACTATGCCAAACAGATACCCTTTTCCATAACACAAAAATAACAATACCTGTTATGGCAGAGAATAACACAATCATACACCTTCCATTTTACCTAAATTCCCCTGTTTTCTTTAACCTTTAAACAACTCAATTCACATACACAGATACATGTAAATAAACACCCTTGGAATTTCATTTTAAATACAAGGTGAGACCCAAAAGTTTTTAGACAGTTGTTATAAAACACAGACAACTTCTTATATGGACATGATTTATTTTTATTCTTCAAAATACATTCCTCCTTGTTCAATACATTTGTTTGCACGTTCCTTCAACTTCTTCATGCCCTCCAGGAAAGCAGTTTTTGAAAAGTTGTTAAGCTCCCTTGTCACTGCACACTGAATTTCTTCCAATGTTTGAAAATCCCACCCTTTTAAGGAAAATTTTAACTTGGGGAAGAGAGTGTAGTCAGCAGGTGCAAAATCTGGTGAGTAAGGAGGGAGGTGGAGAACAGCAACGTTCCTGTTCGCCAGAAACTTCTTTACAATTGCAGCGTTATGAAATGGCACATTATTGTGAGGAAGGAACCACTCACTGGGTTGGAATTTGGCCATTCTAACTCGTCAAAGTCCCTTCGGTAGCCAATCCAAAACACCCACGTAGAATTCTGTATTTACTTTCTGCCCTTCAGGGACAAACTCTCGATGAATTACACCTCCCGTGTCAAAAAAAAAAAAATTAACATCGTCTTCACTAGCGATTTTTGAAATCTTAGTTTCTTTGGTTTTGAAGAGTTTTGCCCCACCCACTCTGCACTCTGTCATTTGGTGGCTGGATCGTAGGCGAAACACTATGTTTTGTCACCGGTAATGATATTTTCCCAAAAACGTTCATCTTGCCCCATTAAAAGAAGATCCCGGCAGTAAACAACACGTTCTTGTTTCTGCTCTGTGGTCAAGGTGTGAGGAACAAATCTCATGCAGATCTTTCTTTTTCCCAAGTCTTCAGTTACAATCTGGCGAACTGTCTCCTTACCAATATTCAAACGATCTGCAATCACTTGGAGAGTGGTATGATGGTCTTCTGTCAGCAGACGACGAACAGATTCCACGTTTTCGTCTGTTCTGGCAGTTGAAGGATGACCACTTCTGGCATTGTCCTTCATGTCCTCCCTTCCGTCTCGAAAGCGAGCATACCACCGATACACATTAGCACGACTCATGGCAGCGCTACCATAAGCCTCATTAAACAGTTTGCTTCCACAGCACTTTTACCAGCTTTAACACAAAATATAATTGCCACTCTCTGCTCTTCCATGACGCTGATGACAAGGCAAAAAATCTTCACTTGCAAAACAAGTTCACACTCACAGACCACTGAATGAAAACCATTGAAGCCGGGTCACGTGTTACATGAAGCATAGTAACTATGTAGTTACAGTGTCGGCCACCAGATGTGATGCACAGTAGTCTTTTAAAACAACTTGTCTAAAAACTTTTGGGTCGCACCTTGTATGTAGGCAACAATAAAATTTACTGCATTTTGAGATAGGCTGTGTAATGTCTGTTTTATGTTCCACAAAATGCCGTTTGTTTAATAATCTGGTCTTTTTTCTTTGTTTGTTCACCTAATACTCATGCTTTATATACACCATGTGCTAAAATTTAAATACCAGCTCAGATATTTAAAGGTTAAACACTATAATTCTCTCTTCCATTTACTAGCCTGATCTTGTTAAAGGAACCTTCTGTTTGAGAAAAAGTGATGTTCACATTACTGAATAATAATATTATAGTGAAGTATGGTAAATGCAGTGCAGCCCCAGTTTAATGCTGACATGACCTAAGGTCTTGCCTCATTGAAAGTTTAGTCTCAATCAAAATAAGTCAACAATCTCCATGCTAAATTTACTCCACTTCAAATTTTATCAATTCATTGTTCCAATCCATTGCTCTCTAAAACAAGAGTGTAGCTGGAAGGCCGGGTGGTGAGACCGCTCCCAGCAGCAGAGTTTAAGGGGCAGTAAATTTGGTAGCCAAATGAGTATTTGTACATTTGTACATTAAGGACCTTTTAAGTTACAGCCTGATGATGGCTTCATGAAAGCCGAAACATTGTAGCTGTTACGTTTTTTAAATTTATTTTATTTTATGTAATACAGTTGTGTTAGACTATAAAACTATATATTTCTATTAATCACTGAAAACACAACAGGGACGCCTCACCTGAAAACTGCAAGTACCAATGTTTTTATGCAGCTGAGTGCCCTCATGTTTGGGGCATAAATAAAACATACCACTTCTACCCTCAAAATGGAGGCACCAAGACCCTCTGAAACACTGGTACCTACTGACCTACCTACTGGGCAATTTTGTCCCATATCCATAAAGGCTGTAATGTTGGTATATAAAAAAATTTCTTCTCATTTAAAAATGTTTGTCCCAAAATTAGCTTAATTTATTTCAGTATAATACTGCAATTACTTACTGGTTGTTACTCAGATTCAGCACCAGCAGAGATCTTGCATGTTCCAAACCTTCTGGAACTTCTTTAAGGTTGTTATGACTAAGGTCAAGTGTCGTCAGTTCCTCTAAGCAAAACAGCTCTGCTGGAATTCCTGAACTCTTCACTCGGTTGTGGCGAATATTGAGTGTCCTCAAGCAACCAAGTTCTGTCAGTTCCCCATACAAACGTTCAAGACCATTTCGTACCAGTGACAGATGTTCCTAAAGCAATTAAAGACAAATAATAGCTAAACCAAGAATGACAAAGATAATTCTTCTTCACATTACTGAGCAACAACAAGGTGCTGAGGAAGCTACTTGGGCCTACAAGACTACATATCAAGGAGATTCATGATCTGTACTTCTCACTAAATATTATTTTGGGTCATCAAATGGCAGTCTTTGCTTACTTCCCTTATGAAAATGCAAAGCTGTGCATTGTCACAAAGTAAATACAAATATGTGAAGGTCTCTGTCCACACAATACAAAGTTGATCTTAAAAACTGTTTCTGGTCATCCTTTGGGTTTCTGCATCAAGTAATGGTTGAATGTTTTGACATTTCAGAGGCATGTACTTACACCATCTTTAGGGTGACTGAATCTGGTTCAGGTACATGATGAAATAGTTGGAAGGAAGTGATGTGTACAAAATATGGAAATGGGAGGAGAGGAAATGGCTTATACCAAGCTAATGGGAGTCCAGAACTCCAAGAATGGCCCATTCCAGGGCCAACAGTGGCCCCACAAGGGCTATTCTTGGAATTCTAAACACCCATTGACCTTGTACAAGCTCTATCCTCTCCTCCCACTTCCATACCTCTGACTGACACAAACTGCTTCCAACTTCACATGTAACTGACACAATCCTCTTTTCCACAATTATTTCAGCATCCATCTGAACCAGATTCAATCACCCTGAAGATGGAGGTAGAAGGTTCCTCCAAAACATTGGAATAGTCAACAACCACCTGGTGGAGATGCCCAAAGAAGGACCATTAACTGACCAACACTGCCGTGAAAACCTAACACCTTGTACTAAAAACTACTAACCAATTTCAGTAGCTTTCCTAGTTCTTCTGGTATCTGCATCAAGTTTGTCTTGTCCAGTTTTAGCCACTGAACACCAGTCATCAATCTTACTGCATCAGGAAACTTTCCATCCTGAACAGAGAATAAAGAAACAATTCATCAATGTGGCACATCTTTCAGGGCAATAACCATATGCACCAATTTAGACACTCATATTGTGGCTTATGACACTGTGTCATGCAGGAGATAGTTACTGACAGTCTGGGGTAATGTACTGCCTACACATACACAATGGAAGTCTCCTGACATAAGTTTTCTCGTTTCCACAGGGAGTTTTGTTCAAATAATGGTTACCTTTTGGGCTTATACGCCATGCAGCATGATGCTTTGCTCTAAACTCCCACTGGCTTGTTGTAAGTACTGTCCCTTCTTTCCCTTCCTGTAAATCCAATTGGTCAAAATCCTGAAACCTTCCTATACAATCAACACATTTTCATTCTACCAATCACTTCAGTATCAACCTCACCCATCTTTAGTTATCTTGAAGATGATGGCAGTATATTCCTCACAAATGTGGGAAAAAAACTACACAGTATAAAAACCCAAAGGGCAACCACTATCAAACATCTCTTGCTTCATTGTGACAAATATCTGCAAAACATGACTAAAATCACCAACACTACTGATACACAACAGTCATAGGCTGCTTATTTTACATATAATGGCAGTCCCTAGACTGTGGTACACCATAGACTACGAGATCTTAAACTGAGGGAGATTTTCAAAATGAGAGGAGGAGTGACCATTCCTACTTAATGAGACAAAGAAGTCTTAGGGTTAGAAGAAACCAGGCTTCAGTAGCAATCTGTAATGCTTGGCCAGAATGCCAAATATGATTTAGTACACAATGTGTACAAGATAATATGTGAATCAAAATTCTTCATCCCATAGAGTGGAAATCTGGTGGCTGGGGCAAAGGGGTGGAAACAAATTTTTTAGATTCAGGGGAGATTCTGTAAAAATGCTATATGGATACCAAGAGATGTAGCTAATTAAGAGATGTGTAGGGATAACAGAAGAAGAAACATGTTGTGTATGGTGGTGAAGTCCCAGTGTAGGGGAGGTCAATGAGCAGAGATGAAATTGAAAGGGTTTTTTATGAATGGCAATTAGAGAACAAGCTGTATGCAACAAGACGAAGAGGAAGACCAAAAATGAGATGGCTGGATGATGTGTCCACGGACCTGAGAAAGATGGGAATAAACGAATGGAGAGACAGAGCAAGGGATTGAGAGGCCTGGAGGCATACTGTAAAGGAGGCCAAGGCCCACCCCGGGCTGTAGCGCCACCGAAGAAGAATTAGAGAACAAATTTGAAAGTTGGGCTAAAGTTTGGGGGCAGCTTAACAAAACTGGTTTGAGATTTATTTGGCTAAAGCTGCAGGAAACATATACAAAAGCTGTGATACACAAAGACAAATACTCTTAGCAAATATTAGGGGAAAATGTTCCTTAGTATTTTACTGGGAAATGCAGGAGGGATAGAAATGGGAGCACTGTAACATATATTGTAACAAAAATGAGAAAACCGGCCTAGCATGATTTTAATTGGGAATTTGGAATATGGACATATCACCCTCCTGGAGGAGGAGGGGGATATGTCCATATGCAGAGGTCAGGAAAATACCACTCACATTGTATTAAAGTGTCCATAGACACATAGAAAAGAAATGATGAATAGCAAGTGGCTGGCTATGAATGAAGGACTAAAAAAATCACAGATTGCAATAATGCTAAAAAACTAAGAAATTTAAGAGAATTTTTGTATAAGATGCAAATTGAACCACTGTACAAGGAAAATCAGATTATGGACAGATTGAGTAGCATAACAAATAAATAATAATAAAGGACTAAAAAATTGTATTAGGGCTAGACAATGCAAAACCTTGGTCTTTAGTAGGCACAGGCCCTGCAGTATGTATTCCATATATCATACTTTGGAAGCTGTAATAATGACTCACATTTCTATTTTATTCTCTTCTTACTTGCCTAATCAGCAACCATTCACCTACCTACAATTTTACTCACAGTGGTAGACTGTACACACTATGGTGTGGTTTCCTTTCCATTAACTTTTCCAGAATGAACTATCTCCACCAGCCACCATTTAAACATTTATCACACTTTTGTTTCTCAGTGCATGGCTTGAACAAGTCATGTGCATGTTATGGTGTGCTTCGATAGGCAACCTACATCCCACGCAACTAAATGATTAACCAAGTTTCACCTAACATAACTGTGTCCTACCATTATAAAACCTAACAAGGAAAGAATACTGTGGGATCAAAGAATCCATAATGTACCTGATGCAAGTACTCTAATCTTTACACCTACAGACTCAACACAAACATTTAACCTACTACTACTACTACTACTACCACCACCACCACCAGTACTAGTAGCAGCAGTAGTATCATAACACTGGTGGCAACAGTAGAACTGTTATTATTATGGCTGCTGCTGTTATTGCATGCCAAATTAAATACGAACTTACTATCGCAAAACATACTTAATAAAATTAACACAACAAATTAGTGTGGTACTGTATATTTGTCTCAGCCATATATTATCCTGTACGACCCAACACAACACGTCAAAATAAAATGATCTCGTTGTAGGGTGTAAAGTGCATTCTGTGGTCATAGGTTTATAACATGTCTTTCAGGACTCAGATCCTGGATTCTTTCACACTAAATTTCTATGATTTTCGATGGACTCTGCAATGCAAACAACACATCACGTGACTCACATAAACGTCAGAATGGGTCCCATAATAACACGCTAAGGACAAATGTCGTGTCTGGGTTAGGAATTACTGCCTCATCGAGTATTTGCAACAATCCATGATTTTCGTACCCCAAAGGTGGAGGCAGCAGATTCCTCCGAAACGCTGGCAACAATCTAAAGGCTACAGGGCGTGTATACCTCCATAGACCTTCTTCATTCAGCGTAACGCACCACGTCGAAAACGACAAATACATCGTGTTTATTAGGTAATGCCCTTTATTTAAAACGGTGAACAAACTTACGCTGAAGTCATTGCTCGTAAAATCAACGCCTCGAACAAACGGCAACACTCCTGTACTCGCCATTTCGAAGTTCTTTATCGTTCCATTTCTTTACGCTATGACACGCTAACACCCATCGTCTGCTATTGCGATAACACGATAAGACACCCAGTTCAGCTGGTTGAGTCAAAACGGGAATGTACCAATGCTGCCAACATGCCATACACACGTAAAGTCCCTTTCGTAAATGCCACGTATTTTCAACATCACTGTCAACCCGAACTAAATGAAAGTCGATCGAAAGCTATACACCGAATTCCCAATGTTCATAATTACTGCCGAAAAGCACAAACGTATATCACTTTATTTCACTGCCTTCAGGTCTCAGGCTGAAACCTCTTAGAATACGAGTATAGCAAGTGACCAATTCACATGGCGTCGTAAAGAACAAGAGTGGAATGTTTAACAATATTGGGCAGCTCTTAACTATGACTTGCAAATCTCAAAATTTGCAGTAAATAGTTCTTTCCATGAGAACAGCCAAATAGTAAAAATTAAAGTTTTGGAAGAAACACCAGAAAATTAAGTTAGTCTTCTCAACAAAGTGTAGGGCAAAATCCCAACATAAGCACATAGCAAATTCATTGGCAGTGTGGCGAAGTTCATACATTTGTTTAACACTATCACGCAACATTGTTTTCACAAGGGTCTTAGGAGCAAATACAATTAGGAAAATGCTCCCTTCTATTCAGTTCAGAATCACTGCTATTTAAGAACATAACGGTCAAATATGCAACACCATAATTTCTGTGACTAAGAAACTTGGTCTCTCACCTGAAGGATGCCAAGTGAGACATTTGGGGCTAAGATGATGTATTAGAAGGCAGGAATAAACTGAATGATGAGGGGCTTCGTGATTTGTACTACCAAATATGATTAAGGTTAAGAAATCATGCAGGATTAGATGGGCACTGCATTTGGCACACCTGGCTGAGAGGAGAAATCCATAGAGTTGCGGTGGAGAATCTTGACGGAAAGACATTGCTTCAAAGACCTAGGTGTAATTGTATATATATAAAAAAAAACACTGAATCTCATCTTACAAGGGACAGGATTGGGTGAAGTGGACTAGATTTATTTGGCTCAGGACAGGGACAAGTGGTGGACACTTTTAAACACGGTAATGAACTTTCAGACTTTATAAACTGTGTGAAATTTCATGTCCAGATGAGGAACCATTAGCTTCACAAGAAGGAATCTTGATACTTGGAGTTCATAACAATCCCCACTGGACAAAATTCATAAGATTTTAAACGCACTTGCATTTCTGTGCACTGAGATAATTTGTGTTCTCATATGTCCTACCACTTCTGTCAGTTTCTATGTCACTGTAAACAAAATTGGAAATTAAACTTCCCTGACATCAAAGTTCTTCCAAAGGACAGAAATTTTGCATCAGATCGGAATACACAATCACATTTCCAAAAACAACAGAACAGTTTACAGTTATAAATTAGAAACACTGGCCAACTAACCAACTCCATGCACCAGAGTCCTTCCTGAGACCTACTTGTTCCTCTGCACTTTCAATTGTAAGGTTGACGCTCTGATTCACAGAATTAAATAAATAATTATGTTCAGAAAAACGGATGGTATATTCTAATTTGCACAGTGGAAGTAGAAAGTTAACAACAGTTCATTATACCCCAAAAAAAAAATTGCTTTGCATTTAAAAGACTACCTAATTTTGTCCAAAGTGCAGAAGGAACTCCTAACCACTGTCAAGAACTGAACCCCAGTCATCCAGCCTACAGCCTGGTCACAATATTTAGTGAGATAACACAAATCCTTTAGTGTATGAAGGTGAATAACAAGAGAGGCAATGTAGGTTTAAACATAACACTGTGGTGTGTTCATGTAAACATTCTGCAGTGAAAACATAATTATGAATTCTGCATACGCTGTTGTTGCCCAGTTACATGTCACTACCAACTATATAAAAATACTGAGCATTGCACAATAATGCTTTTATGATCAATGTGTCACCAGAAACAATGCAAATTGTATGTGCCAGTGTTTGAAAATTATGTTACAACTAATGTGTACTCCTTTTACATGTCACATTTAAATGCTGCATTGAAATAAAAGAATGTTCATTTGCTCATGGCCTTACTTAGGCATACAATTTGGCTACACAGATCGTAATGACATAACAGTTGTTGCATAGTTTCTCAATTCTTGTTCAGTGTTGTGGTAAAACATTTCACGAGATTAAACGGAATTAATCAATTATGAAGCAGTAGGTATTAAATATTATGGGGGAGTGTCTGTATTCGCACCTTAATTAAATGGCATGCAAAGTGCATGTTTTCTACACAGCACAATATTGTCATCTGTGGCATGTCTGGCTGTACCATATTTTTCCACATTATCTCACAAATCACAGCTTTTTTTTGAAGTATTGAAAATAAAATGTGTTCACATTTTCTCTAAAACTTTTGTCTGAAACATTTCTCATTCTAAGAATAATTCAGCAAGATATTATCATAAATGTACAGAAGTATTCAAGTAAAGGAACCATTATTATAATTGTAACGAAACTTGAATTTTATCGATTTTCAAAAAATCCTCAAATATTGAATTTCATGATAATCCACATAGTGGGAGCCAAGACAGACATGATAAGACGAGGCTAACAGTTACTCTTGCAATTCTGAGAACACACCTAAAAACCACAATCCAGGCTCAGGCTTTCACCTACATTCTCCTACTCTCTGAGGATCACTTCACAGTGCCACTTTCTGTTAACTGCCACACCAATTTACATAATGCAGGGAAGATTTATCATTCTTTGGATAAAAAAGATGCATAATGCTGCATGAATTTCCACTGGAGAACTTTAGTCTGATGTTGTAAGCTCTACAGCCTACTATGTAAATTAGTGTCAGCCCTTATGGAGTTTCAAGTATTACTTTACAGTTGAGTGAGCTTGAATACCAGTCAATATACTATGCTACAGGGTGAATGATCCAGGGTTCTCATCCTGGCACAGATGACAGCCATCCTCCACAAGTAGTCTCCTATTCAATAAGCATTGGGATTATTACCTGGGCAGTACAGCAGCCAGGAAATGAACATGACCACTCACTTCCAACTACTGCTGAGGTTAATGGGTGGAGCTATACCTCTACTCCTCCTATGTGCTGTCATGGAATGAACAGGGACAATTTTTTCACCATTACATTACAGCTGTTACTTTACTAAGGTCAACATATAATTCAGGGATGTGTTGACAAGTATATGAAAACAAAAATCCACTGATGTTTTGTCACCAAATATTGGTTTAAGTAATCTGCTTGATACAAGCGCCTCCCACATGTCCATCTTTCTTGTTACAAAATCGTCATGTCAAGTTTGAGGTTCTCAAAGTGGTGGCTACACAGATTATTGTGTTCTGAGAAGTTAGATCGTGTAGTCTGGCTGATGTGCTCACATTTCAGACGATTATGCTGCTTAAAATCACATTACCTGCTGAAGGTGATAAAGGTTGCTCTGAATATTGAAGGAGGTGGTAGGTTTCTACAAAACACCGGTAAACTTCTACCAAATCACACAGCATCAAGTCCCATAAGACAGAAATTTTCATTAACACTAGGAGAAGGTATGTAGTCAAACACAACTTAATCACTGAGGTGTATTTAATGACTGTGATGGAAACAACTACATGTTTCGGCCTGTGTTGGCCATCATCAGGTTGTCTAGGGACCTTAAGG
>Ga0123354_10016266_pt1 | contig 11655 bp, 6 predicted proteins | sample TergutLab28metaG_2_FD_97872 | JGI IMG/M metagenome (GOLD analysis project Ga0123354, IMG submission 97872) | Labiotermes labralis P4 segment gut microbial communities from Petit-Saut dam, French Guiana - Lab288 P4 | ecosystem: Host-associated > Arthropoda: Insects > Digestive system > Gut ... | reverse complement strand
GAAAACAGAGATTAACGGCTGTGGGGACCCGTTGCGCTGACCACGTGACACCCCTCTATCCGCAAAAGTTGGCACTAACTTCGCCGACCGGCGGCGGCCGCTCTGTCGGTATAGTTCGCGTGTCAATATTAGTCAATATCTAGTTATAAATTCAGAACAATTTTCCCTAACATAACAAAAGTTTTAAACTGAAGTAATTCATTTTAATCGTTCCGTACAACTTTCTCAGCAGTAGAATGTTAGGTCTGTGTGTGTGTGTGTAGTTGTGGCAGTAATTATTCTGCATTATTAGTTACTTCAGATTTACAGTTGCGTGATAGTTTATACGCATGCAGGCAGGTTTTTTTTTATTTCACGATTTCTCTATAAACTATTTGCCGGTGATGATGCGTGATGTCAGAAAGCGAGCGAGAGATGTTCATAGCTGACGTGGTAACTGTGCGTTATGTTAACGTGGGAATCGACAGATGCACGCGTAGGACCTAAGCATAGATATTCTTACAAACATGCAAGGGGAGTTCTAAGAAGTTAAAATTAGGTCCTGCAGAGTGAATAACAATTAGTGCCTGTCTAATTGTATAGCAATTCTCTTGCGCAAAGAGACCGTTCTCGTGCTGGCTTGCGCTGTCGTCGTAGCCAAGACACAAGAAATCCTCTTTAGCAGAATATGGAAATTCCCGGATTGTACAATGTAGGCCTACTTGTATTTTAAGTAAATAATACATCGACAGAATAGGACAGCAACAGAATATTTAGGGATACTATGTTTATACGCACGTAATAAGAACGTAATTTCTTCTGAGGTTCTTTACTTATTGTTTTATACTGTGACATAATGCTGAAGTGTACGAGTACGAGCTAATATTTCCGCCAAGACTACTACAGTATTGGATGTTGCATGAATGCTTTCTTCGTAAATTATATCAGCCGAAGCCGAAATGTGTTCCTCTCGGGATCTTACATCCCTGTGCTACAAACAGCAGAGAATACGAAAGATACTGCTCTAACATACTTACTTTTGGGTTTTCCCCTTATGTGTAACCGTGACGAACTGCATGTTAAAAGCCTGTATTGCGTATTATAGAAATAATTAGAGAAGTACTTGCGTATTTATAGATATCCCTGTCTGTTGTTTACGTTTCTGAAGATTGATGCTCGGAAGTCTACATGCTGCTTATTTATTACGTAAAATGTTCTCATTCTTTCTGTGTTATGGGTTACGCCCTCTAGCCTTTTCCGATTGAGATCTAATCGTGAAAATTATGAATAATTTTGATGTTTGTTATTATTCCTTGAAAATGGGACTGGCTTATCGCAAGGCCTCTAATTACAAAGCAAATAGAAAAAGGTGTGCAGATATTCAAGACCGAACAAAATCTAATCCACGCGCCAGGTGTAATAATTACCCGATATGACCTTTTTATACTTCGCGACAATTGTTGTATGACACTGTGATGATAACAGTTGTGTTACTGCTTGTAATAAATATCATCACTTCAGTAGCGCTGTGCGACAAACGATGTGATTTATTAAATATAGTTTGCAGTGTTTTAGTCTCCTGTATTATTATTATTATTATTAAACTCAAAAACCAACATTTAGAAGAGTTCCAAGGCCGCTTTAATCTTTTAAGGCTCAAGGGTAAATATATGCACCACCTTGTGCAACATTAAATAAATATACATTTCATATATTGCATGTATACGTTTTGTATTGTTTTGTATGTTCCTTAAAACAAATACCGACTATTTCCTTAGCCATTGTTGTCTGAGTAGTCTGGGTCCTCTGTGTGTAGTAAAAATTGAATTTTGTGTATAGTTTAGATATAAGCCAGACTGAAAAATTGGAAGGACCTTTTCAGAGAAAAATTACAGTATACCTGCATTAGTGTGTATCAGTTCCGCTCTTATATGCCTATTCTCTTTTCTGACATTTCAAAGAATTTAATAAGTTGCACCAGCTTCCTCAGTAGCAATAATATTTGTTTCAGCCTATTCAGCCAGCAAAAATACGATGTTCATATGATTTCAGGTCTCCTAGTGTGCCATATGCGTCTAGTTCTAATGACATAAAATGTAAATTGAACATTAAGAGTTAAAAATATTAGTAAATTGTTTAAGGCTGGCGATGTGTTTATCATGTGTATGCATTTCAAGCGACACACAGCAGATTAAATTTATAAAACGTTGGCATAGGAAAACCGGTGTTTAATGATTATCATTGCACATGTAAAGTCACACAAAGAAAAATAAAGTTCAAGGAAAGAAGACTTGTATTATATTTTACAGCAAATTATCTCTAAAAATAATAAGAATATATTAGCAATAAGAATTAACACCAAGAGAATTACCATTTACCCTTCACCAAAGAATGCAAGTTACAGACCTAATTCGCAATCCTACCTGTGACTTGTTGTTGGCACAGACGGGCGAACATGTTGATTAGAGGTCCACTATTATCACAAACAACGTCCTGCGAAAAATAGGAAGCAGCACTATTAAAAGAACTAATTATTCAAAAGAACATCAAATCAAAAACAAAGAATAAGAGGCTGAAAACTTAGAATCAATTTCGAGTTTTCATATACTTTTACCACAAATAGAAGCCCATTATTACCACATCGTGTGTGTGTGTGTGTGTGTATATATATTTATTTATTTATATACACATACAAGTATAAGGTTTGCATACACTATACAAAATACAAATAAAAGACTACTGCTAGCACATTTTGTCTACAGCCAGGTATGGCACTGCATGTTCACAATTCATGTTTTTGGCAAGATCCACTTAAAAACAAATCTAAAAAAGGATAACGCAACGTAAAAGAAAACGAACTTTTTAAAGCGACTCTGGTGAATTCTACAATTAAAAATTTCGTACCCAGTTAGCAAGTATTAAGAAAAATTATGATAACCTTTATCCTGAATAAGTTTAAAAATACCCATCATTTTGTTAATACTGACATAAATGGACAGTCTTGCTTAATAGATAATTAAACGTAATAGAATGGATGAATAAAATGTAGTATTAGTTTAAATTTTTAAATATTACGTAATCAGTACAGAATTAGTTTGTAGGATACGATAGGTAAAGTGTAAGGAAAAGTTGCCCTTGTCCAGGCAATGGAAACATATGGGGTGAGCTGACGTATAGTTCCATTCATTTTTAACTTTAGTGACGAACGGAAGTGTTAACCACTCGGCTGCCTTACCGCCGAAGAAGAAAACTCTGATACCCACTGAATAGGAGGCTGGGCAGACCCTAGAACCGAACTGAAAGTTTTGAGAATAGAAATATACCTTGACTCTGCTGAAAATAGAAACAGGATCCGTACAGGTAAATAAAATTTTTGAAGTAAAAGAGACTTAACTCGGCGATATCTTGTACATTTGGGCTTACTAAATCAGTGAGATTAACATTTATTCATCTCAACAAACCAGAAGATTTAATTTTCATTCTGCAATAGTGTACAGTAGTAAATAAAAGTAAATACATACGTAGTACAAACAATCGCGTAAAATCGGACAGATCTTATGTTGAAAATATAAACAATTAAATTTGGATGTTTCTATAGCTTGCCTAGTCTAATCTCCGTGGCGCATACATCCAGGGAAACTATGTACACTTATTTGCTCTTTCAACGCGTTTTTCATTAAGTTTCTTACATTTACTTGGCTTATGGCGTGTTGTTTTATATATAATAGCGAAAGAAATTCACGTACAGGCCTGAACATGCCGTGGGGGTTCCAGTTTCCCAGATTTCAAGACAATCGACACAAGCAGGTGGTCAGATTGTCAGCCCTAAGTAACGGCCGACTTCATCCACAGGAAATATTCCTGGCACTCTTTTCTGCAAGAGGCTTATTCGACTTCAGGCCCATTGTGCGGCCGGACTGATTACGTCAATGAAAAATTCCAAAGACACTATCGGGAATCGAACCCGCGACCTCCCGGCTTGTAGAGCTGTTGTTATGTATATATATGCAAATTATATTCCCTATAACCATAACGTATATTTATTAAGCAAATGTCCATAAAATATATACAATAAGAATTCAGTAATAATTAGATTTTCTCTGAATCACGTACTTGAACTCTGTGCCATATCTCTTTAAAAACACACATTAGAGGTTCGCATCACCTTCCTTGCAGTACTTTTCACTATACACCAACCCAAGCACACTGAAAATACGTCGTTAAAATTTAAAGACATGCATTCTCACACTATGTCAAATTTAGCACGCTTTGCTACGAAACAACACTTTACTACCGCAATATAAAAATATTTTGTGTTATTTTCATGCCATTGTTTACAATTTAAATTCAAATTTTCTAAAAATGATTACATACTTTTTGAGACATATTGTGTTAAGCAGCATTTTGAGGGACATACATGCAACAGACAGAACGCCGGTCCAGTAACATGGAATTGTTGATATCGTACGTTCTGTGTACAAGTACTGCTACTATGTCATGCCAATCGTTCAGTTTGTTGTTGATAATAATTATTTTAGATTGCGCCTGTCTTATTGCCTGGTTCCCAGCTTATTATCCGGCTACGTCTGAAGAACATATATTTATGTGTGACACAGTTCACTCTTTAGCAACTGGCATAGCTTATTTCCTTTCGGCTACTCACAGTTTCAACAAATCATTGACTACGGTCTATCGAATGTTCGTCTGATTATCACTGTGAGTCTATCCGCGTAACACAGACAGCACAGACAGTAGCCCACTTTAAACACATGTAGGCGCATATTGTGCGTTAACAGTTATCGTTAACGAAGTAATGACTGAGGAAATGCAAGCAGAGGGGCAGTTAAAGCGTTAATACCAAATAAACTTAAATCCTGAGCCAAAGAAAAATTAGTGGCCCACAAGAGAATTGTTTTTAAAGGAATATTAAAATTTACATTAAAATTACAATAGCTCCAAAATGTTTCGGTGTGATCACCATCATCAGGTAGCGTACTGTGTGAGCTTGATAAAGATGCAATGTTAATCTGGCGGTGTAGCTGCATCCATACCGCCAAATTAACCACAATGATGTACTTTAACCAAATGTTTCAACATTGTAACTTTAGTAAGCTCACACAGTATGCTCCCTGATGATGGTGATCACACCGAAACATGTTGAAGCTACTGTAATTTTAATGTAAATTTTAATATTCCTTCAAAAAAAATTCTCTTGTGCATCAATTGGTAATAAAAAAACTTTGATAATAGCAGGATGCACAGTACAAATGTAAAAAAAAAGGAATTACTGTATTTTTTTCAGCACATGACACAAATGTGAAGGTTTCTTCTGCCTGTGCTACGTAACTGAGATACCTGCCAGATGAAATCTGAGAGCAGCCGACCGTAATTCCTGACAATTTTCACGGGGTGAACGAGCACAATGATCTCCGTGTATATGCGATTCGCAAACTTCCTCTGCTCTTAGTACTTAAACAGTGAGTTTGGAAAGAACTCAGAAACAAAGACAACTATGAAGAAGTAGTTTCAATGAATAAAAGTGGTTAAATTTGAATATCAGCCAGTAAGTGGCCCAGATAACAATGGCCTTAACTTTTGAATGCTAATGGTACAGTGAAGACTCTTTTTGAGTTGTGATAAAAATACCTTCAAGACCCGAAAACAGTGCAGAGGTCTACAGCTGAACAATAGTTTCCGAGACCGTTAAAAGTGATAAATGGCTTCAGTGTCTTCCACTTTCCGTCAGTTTGAGTTCTGAGCACCACATCCACGCTTATCCAAGGAAGCAATGAGTAGCTTTATAACTCAAAGCCCCATTTTGTCATTATTGTCCAGGACATCATTTAGAATATATACTTAAATACTGCTCTGAGAGCCTTAATGCCAATGGTAATATACAGTCGTGTGCATAAGATCATATAAATAAGTTAAGCCAGTGGAAGATGAGGAAAGAAGATATGACAGAGACAAAACATATACTGGCGAATATGATTGAATGCAACATGGACAAGGCCCAGTATAAAGTTGCTCGCATTTTTAACATATCTAAGCGGGCTGTCATGATAAGCAATTATCTACAACCATTTGGCACCAATGAGTGGATCTTGCAGCACTTCGAAAAGAAACGTTGGGTCTTTAGGACACAGTCAAGAAGAGGACAGTAATGGTTAAAGAGAGAGACAACCGGTTGCTCGTAGGTTGATCCGTGAGACCGGGGGAGCCTGTTCGCGCTCAGTGGGCAATGCACTCGACCTGTTGCAGTTCACTGCATCTCCATCCTAATGACTACAACATCTTCAACACACACTGGACACTTGTGGATAACTCTCAGGTAGAAACTCACCCACAATTTGAAGAAATTTTTCCTGGGCAACACAATCTTTCGAATACCAATCGCAGCCACGTGCCACACATGAGATCTTCAGAGGTCTCTGCAGTCGATTACTTCTACTTCCACAATAAAACAATGATGAAAATGTGGCCTTAATAAGACCATTCTCTTATAACGTAACTGGTAACTACCGCACCGTCCCTCCCGCTGTCCGTTGCTGCAACGCCGCAGCCCGGCGAGATTGCATGTTGGCAACGGAGGAAGAGCAGAACACCACACTGCTGCTGCTGCTGCGGATGCCCGTTTGTCACCTTCTCCAGTGCGTCACCTAACCAACCGGTCTGGTTTTCGCATAAGAATTCTCCATTCTCCCTCCCCCTTCACCCTCTTCATCATCTACCTTCTTGCCTTCCCCCTATTCCCTTACTGACATTGTCCAGAAAGGTTAATAGTGTGGAAACTATCAAAAATTAATACAGTAGTTCTTTTTTGTGTGTGTATAATTTAAGCCGTTTATGACATTCCAACTGTCCAGCGTTTAATTGTATCACTAAAAATGATTCCAAATTATGTGGACTTGGTACATATATATATATATATATATATATATACACTGTTGTTTTACCAACGAATATATCACACAAGAAAAAAAAAAAGAGAGAAACACATACGTAAACATCCTCTTCAGTAATAAGTCACGGTTTTAGATACAATTTAAAAATAATTAACATCTAAAATGTTCATTATTTTTCATTGAAAACATTCCTTCATTAGCTTAATTTTATAAGCAAGTTGTAAGAAATTTTAACTCACAGGATATTAAAACCATGTAATATTATCTAAATTATTCCATTTATTTAACGAGCAAGTTGTAACATTTACGCTCTTACTGCAGAACGCCTACAGGGTCACTTTTTTTAACATCCTTCTAGCAGGGCATAAATGTTTCACTCGGTTATTTTATTCTCACAAATAAGACCCTCAAATTCTTTCCCGAAAAGCTAATAGTCGTTTAGATTAAAAAAAATGCCCAGTAAAATGCAATCAAATCTTCATTTATATACTCAAAGGGACTCGCCGTAGGGTCCTGTCTTGAGCCTGAGAAATTCAGTCCACAATCCCTCAGTCTCTCTCTCTCTCTCTCTCTCTCTTAAGATCGGTTTTGATACCGTCCTAAATCCAGTTACACTTAAGTCTTGCGCAGCTCTAACAATGAATAATCACATGCCTGCAGAATAATCTTGTGTTTCCAACTGTCACATTTCCAAGGAAGGAAATGAGGCTGAAAATGATACATTTTTCGGTAGATTAGCAAGGAATGCAGAAATAATGATGCACAGAGCGCATGAAGTTCCTCCGGCAATGGCGGCATTGGTTCTCAACCTTGCTTTTGGCGGCACATTTGGGAATGTTATTGTCCTTAAAGATACATTTGAAGTAAAGCGAAGGAAGGGCAACGCTATGTGCATTTTATTTTACAGTGTTAATATTTTTAACTTATATGAAATATATAATTTGACAATTAAAGTGAATTTCCGTTAGAGTGAAAAATTTTAAAGAAAAATCGGCATTAATTTCGTAGAGGACATCCCTCTGTGTTTATAAGACCTACAAAGCAATCTCTCACAATCTGTCAAACACAACCACATTTGTTTTTTTACTTACGCGTAAGCATGAATAATTTCCAAAATTCTGAGACATTTTTGTAATAGTGGCCTCATGATGGTCTGTGTAGACCGAAACATGTAGTCAGGCTTAAGCAAAAATAAAGGTGGTTGTGTTTGACGGATTGTGACAGATTGCTATCAAAAATCGGCAAAATAAATCGTCAATCTTCTTGTTGTTGTTATTGTTGTTGTTGCTGCTGCTGTTGTCGTCGTTGTTGTTGTTGTTTTGACGCTAATCAGTACAACTAACACAGTTTACATTTTATTGCAAGCATCTAGGACTGTGAAACTTGAGCTTGGTGTTTCACGATTACTTCGCTGATATCAGTCCATGTATGAGATCGTCAGATTGTCATTTAGTCAACAGTGCACACAAGTATCGTTCTTCCTTTGTTGCACAAAATTATTTATGAGATGAAAGTTCCAATTCACAGAAGGAATAACAGAAAACAGCAACAATAATATCAAGACTTTTCTTGCAAATTCAGGATATTACGGTCCAGTATAAATCCACAATTTAACACAGTAACATGTCAGCATGTTTTATTTAGGACTTCGATTTGTAGAATTACAGACATTCTTTTTTTTTTTTTTTTTCCTAAAAAAAAAATAAAAACTTGTTTTTGTTATTGTCAAGGAATCACTTATGGTATCATGCAGGTTCCAATATACCCAAGGACGGAAAATGTATGAATGCTGTTCTCAAATGTTTTCTGATAAGCTTATATGATGGAATACTTTTGATATGGGTTTATGTCATAAAATAAAATATTTCTTGAATTTCGTAATTTGGATTTCCTTTCCAAATGGAATTCTTGTTTCTGGAAAACCCATAGGTTGTCCGTGGAAGTGCGAATGTTTTCATTTCTATCCTACATATTAGCATTAAGGCCATTATAATAATTATTATTGTTTCTGCTAAATATGCTAAACTGGCACACGTTTAATATCTCAGACGGCCTCTCTTCCTTTAGATTCAAATTCACGAAAAAAAAAAAACACTCTTCCCTCGGATAAAAACCTTACTTCTGTGCGCGAAACTAACTTTTGCGTTTTACTTGCAAAAGTTTAGACAGCTTTAGAAACTTGACGGTTTTTAATTATATTGATATTTAATATTTAACCACAGTAGCGAATTGGTCTAACACTGACTTTAAATCGGGACCTAAGGTCGTACTAACAAGGACCTCTCTGCACACACACACACACACACACACACACACACACACACACACACATACACAAACACACACAAAATCCGTTAGGATTATGTTCTTTTGCAAGCGTTAAAATTCTTCGAGAAATTTTCGTCACAGATCGGGCGCATCGGTACAGATTCGAACACACGATTACTACGGAAGTTTCAAGTCTTCTAAGCACGAAGACAAAGAAAAAATACGGCATGTTGGCCACTAACATTTTCTGAAAGTTCTTTGTAACACAGTAACTCATTTGTTACTTCGTTCTTATTCAAGAGCGGACAAATGCCAACCAATGTGCATTGCTGCAACTGTCCGTGTTCTCAACTTTATGGCTTGTCTTCTCCGATCTTAGATGGCAAATCTGTTCTTCTGAAAACTCCATCGTCCGATAACGGCAACTTCGCATTTCTTGTTTTGACACTTCCGCGACAGGTGGGCAGAATACGTGACTCAGCTGTTGCATGTGGTTCCAGCTGTTAGGTGCATTCGCAAAATTGCGAAAAAGCGACCATTAACTTCGTCGCATATGTCTTTCTATCTGTCTGTCTATCCGTAAGGAACAACTCGGCTCCCACTGGAAGGATTTTCATGAATTTTGAGTATTTTTCGAATATCCGTTAAGAAAATTGAAGTTTCATCGTAATCTGACAAGAGTAACGTATACTTTACATGAAAACCAGTAAACATTTTTTATCATATCTCGCTCAGTTGTTGTCAGAGTGAGAAATGTTTCGGACGAAAGTTGTAGAGACAATCAAAACACACGTTTAATGTCCAGCGACATTTTTTTTTTTTTCGAAAATCGTGCTTTTATGAGATAATGTGAAAAATAATTCTACAGACGGATAGGCCACATGTGACAATTTAATACGGTGCATGCGCACTGCATGCTGAGGCTACAAACACACTCAGAATATGTAATGCTTACTGTTTTTCACTGCCACAATAGTAGCACGAACGCGCCTAAATGCCACGTTATAGTGCATTGCCTGTCTTGTGTCTTACAGTTTCAACTACTTTATAAGAAACTTTCTCAACATTATTAGACATATTTTTTTTCGAAGTATTTCGCTTTTTTCGAAGGCATTTCACATATCTCTCAAAATAAGAGATGGATGTCACTGGGTACGAGATGGGATTAATCCTTAACCTCAAAGCATAAGCAATCACAAGTCCGGTTAGACATAATAAGTTCCTGATTTATAGCTCTTCGGACCACTTAAGAATCACCTGGTTAGCGAGGAAATGCTACAAATACCGACGTGGACACAAGCTGCTATCTTCTGTCTACAGACTCTTGACACGGATTTCTTCTACTTTGCGACAAAAAGCCTTGAAGTCACAGTGGCGTAAGTGCTGAAATGTCAGTGGTGACTACATGACGGTCTGCGTTGTACCATCTCATACCAATATGCCATTTGCACAAAGAAGTCAGAATAAAGTTTCCGTTACTTTAATTTTTGAAATTCTTTGCACAATAACCAACTAATTGCGCAGAAAAGTTCTTTTTGGGAACATGTCACTCTGCTAGTCCCTAAATCTCTTACCTTTTAGGCATACCGAAATTTCATCGCCGAGTTCACAAGATTCCACCAAGTCTGAGTGTCTGAGGAACATGTAACATTCCGTAATATCCTTTTCTTTTACGGCGACGAATTTTTGACCGCCCAGCCCACATACTAGAGGTCACACCTTGCCGGCTGTCCGCAACTGCTCACTCAATATACCCGTAACTACCCTTCATACCTGGAGGCCGACTCCACCATTAACCTGACGCCTACCCGTGGTTACAAAGCACCCAAAAGACGAGAGACCAACAAATACCGAGCAAAACTCTAAAATGTGTGTGCCTACTCTACATGGATCTAAATAAATATTCTGCAGCTTCTCCACGCGACAAAAAATGTTGTGCAGTGCACGAACTTACAAGCTTACGTGCCTACTACGAGGGTGTGCTGATAAGTTCTTAGTCCTTCCAGGAAGGAAAGAAGCTACAGCGATCAAACTCGGGATTTATTCAACATACTCCCCACGAAGCTCTACATACTTCTTAGCCCGTTGCTCTAACTTCTGCAAGCCACTCGAAAAAAAAAAAACTCAGAAGGTTGTCCGTCCAACCAGGTATCCGCAGCAGGAATGACTTCCGCGTCGGACGAAAAATGGCGACCTTTCAATTGTTTTTTCAGTCCGATGAGGCCAGATCCGGAGAATAGGATCTGTGATCAAGACATAGGAAGCCCGGGTAGACCAGTTTCTTCTTGGTTGCAAGTGCCCAGTGAGCCGGGGAATGTCGTGCAAGAACAAGACCCCCTTGGTGACCTTCCCGTGGCCGGTGTTTTTCCTTCAAAATGTCCTTCAATTGCACCAGCAGAGATAAGCAATACTCCGCATTGATAGTTTGGCTCTTGGGAAGATAATCAATGAGGAGGACGCCGTCTTGATCCCCCCCCCCCCCCCAAAAAAAAAAACAGGGGGG
>Ga0123354_10016263_pt1 | contig 11655 bp, 8 predicted proteins | sample TergutLab28metaG_2_FD_97872 | JGI IMG/M metagenome (GOLD analysis project Ga0123354, IMG submission 97872) | Labiotermes labralis P4 segment gut microbial communities from Petit-Saut dam, French Guiana - Lab288 P4 | ecosystem: Host-associated > Arthropoda: Insects > Digestive system > Gut ... | reverse complement strand
AATATTTAAACCCTTCCACCCTCTCGAAGTTACTATTATCAATCCTCACACTCTGAATTCGTCCTGCATTCTGATCTCGAGACATGACCATGTACTTAGTTTTAAGAAACCCTGTGGACCCACACAGCGAGCGACAGTCAGTTTAATTAAGGTCAAATCATGCAATATATTGTTACGTGTGCTACCGGTATGTATTGGTACATATCTAAAATCAGTTCTGAAGTATAAACTTTTAATCTTGAATTCCTGTCATACGGAAACTCTATATTTATGTGAGCAATGGTGTGAGTGAGAATCCGCGAGAACCACAGTTTGAAGGACGATCCAGGGTTTGAATATAGGCAGAAGCAAAGGATTTTTCTCATTTCCGAAACGTCCAGATCGGCTCTGGAACCCACCCAGCTTTCAATACATTGGGAATAGGGGGCTCTTTCACCTGCGGTACAATAACCGGGACGCGAAGCTGAGTGTTTGCCGCCTTTTAACAGATCAGTTCAGGATGGGTGGAGCTTTCTTCTGCCCCCGCTTACGTCTTAATGGTGCGCATGCGGACACATTTTTTGTTATGGAACATTTATTTTGCATACCCCATGGTGAAAAGTAAAGCTATCACTATATTTGCCAGAACAGGCCCTCAGGTTTAGGAGGCTGAAGCTCCCAAATTTCCAGACAATCGGCACATGAAGGTGGTAATGTTGTCAGCCTTACGCACCGGCCACCTTTACCCCACATGAAATATTCCTGGCACTCATTTCTGTTAGAGGGTGAGTCTACCCCAGGACCATAGTGCGGCCGGAAGGATTATGTCAATGAAAAATTCCTGCGTACCACATGAGAAAAATACGATTCCACGTTATTGTATGAAAAATTAAAGTTCGCTTCCTTTCTTTACTGGGATCCATTGCAGATGTTTTGCAGCCAGTCGACTGTTCGCAGTCAGGATACGTAGGTGACCCGGAATGATGGGCCTGCATCTTCTGATCGTCAAACCAGCCAAACGTGACGCCACCACAAGACCCTGCAAACAATGCAATCACCGCCCTCTCACCATCATATATACGAAAGCAAATGGGCCCTTCTGCTACACCATCACAGTGCAGCTGGGATTAAAAACAGAACCGGACAAACCTGCCAAATATAAATAAAGAAGTCCTACTTGGGACTTCGACAAAATTTGTAGGCGTTATGGTGACCCGGCTTCCAGCATCTGCGCAGCGCCACTTCCAACCGAATACTGAACCTGTTCTAAAACCCCCCTTAATAATTCAGCCTCTAACAAAATTTAAAAAATTCGTTCTTGAGCGGCTAATATTTGCACATCTGTTCGAAAACTTCTTGCGCCTTTTATAAAATGCAAATGTCCGTTACGTATGTACGTGAACCAGACCATATCAGTCCTCAAGCTCAGACCTATTTCTCTGAGGGCTATTTTAATACTATCCTCCTGCGTTTATACAGTTCTGCCAAGTGTACCCTTTGCAGCGAGTACCTGCTGCCGACATCATTGCGTTGCAATAAAAAATTTAGATCAAAATTGTGCTGTCATAGGATGAGATGGGCGGGGCATGTAGCGGGTATGGGGGAGAGGAGAGGCGTATAGAGGGTTTTGGTAGGGAAACCTGAAGGAAAGAGACGATTTGGGAGAGCCAAGCGTAGATGGGAAGATAATATTAAGATGGATCTTCGGGAAGTGGGATGTGAGGTTATGGACTGGATCAATCTGGTTCAGGATAGGGACAGGTGGCGGGCATTTGTGACTGCGGTAATGAACCTTCGGGTTCCGTGAAATGTGGGGAATTTCTTGATTAGATGAAAACCTATTAGCATCTGAAGAAGGAATCTGCTCCATGGAGTAAGTAATTGAGTAAATAAGTAGATATAGGATTTGATGCCGTTGTGTTTGGTAGATAGGTACCGAAGTTCCGTAGAGATCCACTACATTTTACTTTTTTACTGTATATTGAACCTCCGAAAAATCGTATTGACCAACCTCCGGGTCTCGCATGCAAGACGATGGCAGTCTTAACAGTTCCGAGCAGTTTTACCTGCTCGCTCGCTCGCTGTGTCTGAGTTATTTTCTGCGTAATTATTTACTCAGTCCTTCAGGGCAGGTCTCGCAAGTTCCGAGAACAACCCAACTCGCAGCCTCCCTTCCCTACCCTACCTACTGCACACAACTTCCTGTAACCATTCCTCCCAACATTTTCCGGAAACTGACACCCAAACTATTTTCAGCAGAATATGTACTCTGTTCCCAACTACGGTTTTGAAATACCCCACGAGTTGCGACATTTGAGGTTCTCACAGCGGTTTTGTTGAAGATTCAAGTCTACTGGCAAGTGACGCCGTGTAACTGGGTGAGTGGTTACCAACATTCCAAAGGTTCACAGACAGTACTTTTCCGGAATTGTATTCAGTAGTTCCGGACGTTTCGAAAGAAAGTAGGCAGTGGTTCCCGACGGTTAGAAATATCGTAGGCAGTAGTTATTGATTTTTCGTAAGACTCTAGGTAGTAGTTGGGCTGGAATGGCTCAGTCGGTACAGCAACTCACTACGGGCTGGACGGTCCGGGGATCGAATCTCGGTGGGGGCAAGAGTTTCCGCACCCGCCCTGACCGGCCCCAGGGTCCACCCAGCCTCGTATGCAGTGGGTACCGAGTCATTCAGGGGGGTAAAGCGGCCGGGACGTGGCGCCGAGGTTGAAGAAAGAGTAGAGCTATACCTCCACTTCATCTCTGGGCCTTCTTGGCCTTTTCTAGGGTGGCCTTCACCTTCACCTTACCGTACCTGTAGTAGTTTTAGACGTTTAGACGGATAGTAGGCTTGACTTAAGCCCTCAAATACCAACTTCTCAAATAGTACCCTGTTTCATACAGTTAATAACTCTCATTACTAAGTCGAAGGATACTACAAATAGTGAACAGTGGCTTTAGGACACGTGTACTGAAGCGACTGTGACTGAAAGTAGAGAATAAAATGACGGAAAGACCTCAGCCGGTCTAGCGGCCGAAATGTGAACCCAGCACCGTGCGAACTGGATAGCCCGCGACATTCGAGCCCGTATGTACGAAGGGAGACCAGGAAGTACTCCACGTTACGCCTTTACACTTGTGGAAAGCACTCCGGCTGGCAGCTGTGTAAATTCTTAATCATTTCCTCGTGTTTTTTTTTTTAATGATTAGCTGCCCAAGAACGTCGGCTCAGACCTAATTGCATTCTGCATGATTCAAGGGATCAAAAGCACTTATTTCAGTACATGACGTTGACCGGCTGGTCTTCATGGGGGAGAAGGAGAGAGCTTTCTGGGGCAGAAGCCGAGGTGTTCATATCGATCACTGAACGCAATAGTGGCACAGCTCAAAAATTGCCCATCTTACTTATTTACTCCATGGAGCAGGGTCCTTCCTGAGAAGCTAAATGGTTCTCAGCGAGTCTAGAAATTCCCTGCATTTTATGGAACCAGAACGTTCATTACCACATTCACAAGTGCACGCCACCTGTTCCTATCCTGAACCACCTCGATCAAGACCATACGCCCACATCTCACTTCCTGAAGATTCACCTTAATATTATCCTCCCATCTACGCCTGGGTCTTCCAAGTGGTCTCTTACCCTCAGGTTTCCTGACCAAAACCCAATATACGCCTCTCCTCTCACCCATACGCACTACATGACCCTCCCATCTCATTCTTCTCGATTTTATCACCCGAACAATATTTGGTGAGGAGTACAGATCATTAAGCTCCTCATTACTCCCTTGTTACCTCGTCCATCTTAGGCCCAAATATTCTCCTCAACACCCTTTTCGGCCTTTTCAATAGGTCATCATCAGGATAAACACATTTTTTTGTGTGATACATAAGAGGGAATACATAAAATGCCCTTCATTTCTGAATTTGGATCGCAGTGTTACAAAACCATATTTTCCATGTTTTATTACAAGTGTGGTTTAAAAACAACTACAAACGATTATTTTGAAGTGCTGTCGATGGTGCAGATGTGGACGGCTCAGTGTGTGAATTCTTCGTCTATGTGGCTTCTGATTTGGGTTGCTCCTGGTGGGGAGGGGCCATTTTATATTCGGACTGGGCTGAGCTGTTGTGATGTGTTCGGTACTATTGCTAAAAGGGACAAAGACCCAATCCGTACCGCGCAGTAAACACTCTCCGTCTAGGTTATAGAAACCATTCACTTAACGCTGTATAGGGAAATAATCGCTGTTTGTTCTGAGATCCACACAAAACACATAAATACTCTGTGTGAACAGAACGTAGAATTGTTGAATGTTAAACTGGCGTTACGTATAGTGACTGGGCTTTGAAGCCGGAAGGTCGCGGGTTCGATTCCCGTTGGTTTCATTGACATAATCCTTCCGGCCGCAATATGGACCTGGGGTCGACTCATCCTCTAACATAGTTGAGTACCAGGAATATTTCTTGTGGGGTACAGGCGGCCAGTGGGTAAGGCTGACAACCTTTATGTGCCGAATGTCTTTGAAATCTGGGAATCTCAACCTCCTGGTACCCTCAGGGCCTATCCAGGCCTGTAATGGGATTGTTTTACCTTTACTTTTAACTTGGGAGGTACAAGTAGCAGCGTTACTCTGCATTCGTCCGATCGCACCGTATTCACTGGTTCTGCTAATGGAATAACGTAATCCGGTGCCCACCAGAGCATTCAGGGGATTTGGTGTAACTAAACCGAACTACAGTAAACTAAATTAAAGTCCCTGGAAATGTAATCCAAAGGTTGTGCGCGCAGACACCACTGCCGTGCAAGTCCAGTGCGTTTCGCCTTTACACCAACAATTTATTAATTACTTTCACGAATTTGTAGACAGTTTGTGCTGCTCTTTACTTCGCGATGTTTGCCTTCTTCTCTGCATGGAAACGCAAACATTCATACACGACTACAAATTTACGTAAAGTTTGTTGTGGGTGTGAAACTTGTCTCTCACGCTAAGAGATAAACATAGAATTTTGGTGTTTGTGGAGACAGTGATGCAGAGAGTATTCTGTGATGAAAGGAGGGGATGTGACAGGAGGGGAGTACACAAATCACGTTATCAAATATGTGGTACACATGACGGGAATAGGGACACGAGAAATTCACACAGATATTTATCGGTCAGTGCCCTGGCGGTGAACGCTATTTGGTGAAAGGGGGCACCCGTGCTTCGTCGTTCCGTGGTGTAGTTGCTTGTCCTTGTCAATGTCACAGCACACAAGACACAACTTTAACCCTCTAATACGGAAATTAACTCGTTTACATTTACTAAATCCGTACCGCACAGTAAACACACTCCGTCTCGATTATAAAAACCAAACAGTTTATGCTGTATAGGGAAATAATCACTGTTTGTTCTCAGATCCACACAAAATACATAAACACACTGTGTGGGCAGAAAGTAGGATTGTTGAATGTTAAACTGGTGGTACATATAGTGACCACTGAGCTTTGAAGTTTTAATATACACTATACATAAATTCAGTCCGTACCGCACAGTAAACACTTTCCGTCTGTGTTATAAAAACCAATCAGTTAATGTTGTATAGTGAAATAATCGCTGTTGGTTCTCAGATCCACACAAGACACTGTGTGGGCAGGACGCAGGATTGTTGAAAGTTAAACCTGGCGGTGCATACAGTTATCCGTGAGCTTTGATGGTTAATAAATCACGATTAACTGACTCCATGGAAAATTAGGGGAATTTCAGCAAATTCCCATGCAGTTTACTGAGGCCAAATTTCGGCAGACATCACGTGTTCACAACTTCACGCCACTGGTATACATCCTGAGGCAGATTAATCCACTCCATATACTCCACACCATGAAGGCGTTAGAGGGATCAGACATATTGCTCCACTCATTCTGAACCTTGGTACTAGATGGAAGTGAGTGGTCAATTCACGCCACAGCCACCTTAACCCCGAGGGAAGAATTGAATAAAGATCTGGGTCGGCTCTAGAGACGGTCAGGACGTTTTGGAGAACAGATAAATCTTTTGGCTTTGCAGGGATTCGAACCCCTAAACGTCCATCCCGTAGCTTGGGCGTAATTGGAGAAGGCTATGAATTAGGAATGTGAAATTTGGCGTTTGACGGAGGTGATTTGGAAAACCTGTAGAAGGAAACGGTGACCTTCTTCCGGCATTTGTGCGTGTATGCAGCCCAACACCGCCATTTTTCTGAGTATAACTAGCGTATCGACTGAGATTCGAACAGAGGACTTCCCATCACAAGCACAGAGCGTTACATCTCCCTGCTCGGTGACGTCACGTATTACGATTGACACATAACGACGGTTTCGGAGGAACCTGCCGCCTCCATCTCAGAATGGAAGCAGCAGGTTTTTCTGAAACGTCTTTTATGAACCAATTAAACTTGACCAAAATCTACGTTTCCTTGTCTGAGTTATATTTCCCAGTAAGGATAGATCTTAGCACATTTTTTTTTTTCGCCAGTAACAATTACCACGATACGGTCGATGCGCGCGCAGTCTCTCTTCGTCCGATCCAACGACGATTCAAAGCGATTTCTCTCCCTGTCGCGTGTCCCCACCACTTCCACTCAACACACAGCTGGCTGGCAGGCAATTCCGAAGAATGAACTGCCTGGTGGAAGCAGTGGCAGTTGCATTTCGGGCTTGGATCGGTGTGCTGGTGTTGCCTGAGCGCAGGGTACAGTGTGGCCGCGAAGTGAATCCGGAACAATCAAACGGATACTTCCATTTATTTCAGAGAAGTTTCTCTCCATATATTCGGTATGTGTTGAGAGTTGACTGGGACATTCCCTGTCTTACGTACGTCTGAAAGTTTCTCTGTTGTGAGATTAACTTTGTTGAGTGTTCTGGTTACCGGTTTTGGATTTCCGCGTGATTGATGTTACGCCGCACACCGACATCAAAATAATTTCGACGTGTTTCAAGAAACCTGTGTTATGTGTGAGTGATGTGGGTCTTCGTCACTGCCATTACGTCGTAAATTTACTGACATGTAAGTACAAATAACGCAAATACGTTCATTGCGGTAAATAAGAGAATGTTGGTTTCCGAAAAGGTCGGTGTTTATCTGGAGACACTTTTGAAGGAGCGATAAACTCTTTTTTTTTGGGGGGGGGGGAGAGGTTTTGAAGCAGCAGGATCACAGCTGGGGCCACAAATAATTAACCCCCGCCCCTGAAGCATGAAAAGAATGTGAAAATGGGTTTCTGTTCAGTGCTCCCACTTCTTCGCACGCTTGTTTATGTGATAGGAACGGTATTAAGATGTAGATGAGTATGGAGCATTGATGGAATGGTACTGACAGGAGAATGCGAAGTATTGGGAGAAAAACGTTTCCAATGCCAATTAATCCACCACAAATCCGACACGGTCTGGGCTTGAACAGAAATAAGAATCTCATTCGAGTTGTATTTAAGGGTTTACTTCGTACCTAACAGTATGAAAGTGCAACCACTTAATTCTGCTGTTTTATTGTGAGAATCGCAACAAAACACAGCATTCCGTTGTGTGGGCAACCTCTCTGTTGATGCAGGCGGTTTAGTGTATCAACCGCTGTGCCTCAAAGGGATGTACGAACCTGTACGAAATATACCGGCTGCAGAAATGCATATGTGGCCCTGCAGAGAGAGAGTTTTGCATATATATCTTGCCAGTTTGAGACGAGTTAGTTGACTCTTCTGTGTTGTTTCTAAATCCGAAACATTTGACGAAGCGTGTTGGGCATTAACTGTATTGGTGTTGTTTTGCAGTGTTCATTAAACACGTTTTTTACTCTGCTGGTCGCGGCAGTGGTTATTGTCAAAAAAAAAGTGTGAGGTCGCCGTTGCTGTGTGTGAACATTGCGGTAGCAGTGCCGAATATTGCATGAAAATGCGATTCGCAATTCTCGAGGTGTTGTGTTCCGTTTGAAGGTAACAGGCGAAATTTTGAAACCGTCTGTTGCCATCTTTCAAAAAAGAATTACTGCCAAACGAAGCCGAAGTGTATATAAGCCGCCCAGCTTGCCCGATTCTGAATAATTACTTCTAATACACAAAAGAAACTCCATGCTTCTGACATTTATAGACGATTGGTAACATGAAATATATTTAAAGATTGCGCCAGTACCGCGCAGTAAACATCGTCCGTCTGGGTTTTAAAAACCAGTCGGTTAATGTTGTATAGGGAAATAATCGCTGTTTGTTTTCAGATCCACACAAAACACACAAATACACTGTGTGGGCAGGACGTAGAATTGTTGTATGTTAAACTCGTGGTACGTATAGTGACCAGTGAACTTTAAAGGAGTTATGTCTATTATTCACGTAGATCCAGTCCGTACCGCGCAGTAAACATCCTCCGTCTGGGTTTTAAAAACTAGTCAGTTAATGCTGTATGGGGAAATAATCGCTGTTTGTTCTCAGATGCATACAAAACACATAAATGCACTGTGTGGGCAGAATGTTAAACTGGTGGTACATATAGTGATCACTGGGCTTTGTAGGGTTCACATATAGAGTATTTACTGTACACGTATGACTAACACAGTATTCGACAAAAAAATGGAATTTAGTTGTTACTTGTTGCTCAGACTGTACAGTCATGTGTATTCCACAGCAGGAAACGTTGCGATCCCCCCCAAGTTCCAACGCACGCTCTGCAGCCTTAACATAATCCAGTAGTTCTTAAAATTTACGTCACTTATCGTTTCTAGAAACGCTCTTAAATCAGTTTTCCTCAGTTTCGCGGAAGCCTCCTTATCGTGAGTGAGTGGTGTATGTACAGCGAGCATTTTTTATCAATACGCGTGATCGACTTATACTAAGTCAGAAAGTCTGGCCTTTTGCTGTCAGTTTCTGTAAATGGATATATCTTATCACCTGCAGAGTTTCAGGAAATTACTGATTATACTGAGTCTAGGAAATATGAAATACCTGTTAACACTTTCGAAATACACCGTACTTAAATTCCTTCAAGCACATTGGTGACTATATATACGACATAGTATCTTTTATTCAACCCAGAATTTTGTACACACGCCATAATTGGAGGCTTCAGGAAATGGCCTTGTGATTTGTACGCCGCCCCAAATATTATTAGGCTGAACAAATCATGTAGGATGCGGTGGGTAGGCCACGTGGTGATAGTTTGGGGGAGAAGGGACAGGCATACGGCAGAGTTTCCCAGCGGTGGGTCCACGAGAATTTGTATAATGAATATATATATAACAATTTTGAAGTGCCGCGAAAAATTACAAGTATCCCCCCCAAACAAGCGACGGGATTTTTTTTTTCGGCAGTTGGCGGTATTGGAGGATCTGGCCTGGAACGTTTTATAGGTGGTTGTTCCCGGAGTACGAACAGTTGTTTTCGGGTTTTTTTTATGGAATAAGAAGATTTATGGTAATCTGCATTATGTGGTTTTGGAAGGGTAACTGGAAGGAAGGAGAACACTTGGAAGACCTAGGCGAGGAAGGGAGGATAATGTTAAAATGGATCTTAAGGAAATGGGTTGGGAGGGCTTGGAATGGATTCAGCCGACTCAGGATGGGGATTAGTGGAGGGCTGTTATAAACACGGTAATGAACATTCGGTTCCATGAAATGTGTGGAATTTGACTAGGTGAGAAACTGATAGCTTCTCGGGGAGGGCTGGCTAATGGATGTAATTAACTTTTCCTGCAGAGTATGCGTCGTATGACAGTCACCGGACCGCATTAACCGGTTAGTCTTTGTCATGTAACTGCAGTGTTTTCTGTGATGTAGTGAATTTTTTTAATGCCTTTGCGTGACTTTAAACGTAACATACGTAATGCTCCGTACGGTCGCACGAATTCCGCCGTTTGTTACCGGTTAGAATTTTCAGATGTCTAATGTGGCGGGGGGGGGGGGGGAGGAGAGAATACATTTCAAAATGTCACCGGAACTTTTCCACCCACACATTTTACCCACGCCCTCATTTTTCGGTATTTTGAACCTTTTAATGTTCATTGCGTGCAGTATGTATACAGTTCGAACTGAATGTGCTGTGCTGCAGAGTCCGTTGGTTGCAAGCGTTCGTTACGAGCGCGCTCTCCCACCAACGCGTAAGGTCGCTGACTTCGTCAGATCGGCAGAGGAGCGGGTGTACACTGACAATACATGACCGGCCAGGTCGCAGTGGTGCTGGTTGGCACGGATTGGCCAATGGATTATGTCGTACTGACCAAATTTAACCCTTCAGAGCCCAGTGGTTTAATATTCAACAATTCTTTGTTCTGCCCACATAGTGTATTTATGTGTTTTGTGTGGATCTGAGAACAAAGAGTGATTATTTCCCTAAACAGCATCAACTGACTGGTTTTTATAACCGAGACATTGTTTACTGCGCGGTACGGACTGAATTTCAAAGCCCAGTGGTCACTATATGTACCACCAGTTTAACATTCAACAATTCCACGTTCTGCCCACACAGTGTATTTATGTGTTTTGTATGGATCTCAGAACAAACAGCGATTATTTCCTTACACAACATTAACTGACTGGTTTTTATAACCGAGACGGAGTGTGTTTACTGCGCGGTACGGACTGGATCTTTAAATCAGGTAAATTTCAGGCCTTAACTCTCCCAGGACGCTGTGGTTTAAATTTTTAGCTCGGTGCATGACGGAGAGGGGTTTTGGTTTTTGCGGCCCTTAGGTGCTGTAACGAGTGTACTGTGTACCGAGTGCGTCATTTAAATGGTTAAAGGACGCGTCACGGCCCAGGTGGTTAGGTGCAGGCTTGTCACTGTCGAGACAGGGATTCGATTCCAGGCCAGCTCATGTCTTATTCGTCGTGGAAGAAGTGGCACTGGGACAGGCTTTTCGGTTTTACCCTGTCGGTATCATTCCGTTAGTACACCAGATTCATCATTGTATTAAAGCACTACTATTAACCAGAAGGACAAGCGGGTGAAGACTGGAAAACCTTCAAACAAAGTAATGGTCTTTGGGGTATATCACATTGTTGTGTCAGTCCCTGAAGGGTTGGACATACATAGGGATTGGAACTTATTAAAGTATTCTTATTTTCCCACTTCATGCAACTGTGAGTTGTCAGAGCCCCGTGGTTTAAAACCCGGGAAGAATAAACATAAGAACCAGTTGTGACGTAACAGAGTTAAGTTTCGTTTGGGTCAGATGCTCCGATATCAAATCACGGACGATGTGGCTTGTAAGAATATTCAGGAATTGTAAGAGACGTGGATTGGCAGTTGGAAAATTTGAAGCCAAAGGGAGCTGCTTGGGGGACCTAAACTTAGATGGAAGCAGGATCGCCGAAAGGGGGTTCACGCCCCGATAAAAAAAAATCGGTCCACCTTCCACCCCAGCAAGGGCGTACCGGCTAAAAAATCTTCACGCTAAATCGGAAATACTGTCAGTTGCAGATTGACTAAGACTTCGGTCTGAAAACGTACAGTCGAAAAATGATGATATTGCAGAGAAAGACAAAAACATACGCAACACTGTCGGGCCTCGGGCCCCTTCCGGACGGCCGGGACCCCGTAATTTGTACCGGTTTTCCGCCCTCTCGTGGGAATTAAATATGTAGACAAGTGGGGGGGGGGGGGGGGGGGGGGGGATGAGGGGGGTTTTTTAACTTTGAAGCTCGCGTTGAGGGGCGGAACGACTTCCACTTTTTAGAGGAAAAGGTTT
>Ga0123354_10016262_pt1 | contig 11655 bp, 4 predicted proteins | sample TergutLab28metaG_2_FD_97872 | JGI IMG/M metagenome (GOLD analysis project Ga0123354, IMG submission 97872) | Labiotermes labralis P4 segment gut microbial communities from Petit-Saut dam, French Guiana - Lab288 P4 | ecosystem: Host-associated > Arthropoda: Insects > Digestive system > Gut ... | reverse complement strand
CCCCACAGTCACGTCTCTTAATAGTAATAATAATAAATACCACAGATGATGAGATCTAACCATCGTGACATAACAGTATAAATCTTATAAAGCACTAATACTCTTTCGGAAGAAAACCTGATGATGGCTGGAGTAGGCCGAAACATGTAGTTGTTATCATACTCTAATAAATATCATTAGATAAAATTGTTGTGTTATTGACTAAATACCTATACCTATTTATTTATACACACAACGGGGATGGAAAATTTCAGAATTCTTATAGAAGAATTTACATATTCAATTCCCACCCCCAAACGCAACGAGCTGAGTCTCCATTACAACAACAAATTGGTTAATGTTGCACCGAGAAATAGTCTCTGTTTCCAGGGAGAATCATACAGAACAAAAGCTGTGGGAGAAAGGTACAGAGATTTCAATGCTGAAGCGAGTCATCACGGTTCATTAATGTTAAGAAGTCACAGATGTGTCCAAGCAGCACAAATTTTAAGTAAGAATAAAAAAACCGCCATTTTTGTACATGAATCTTGTAACAGAGGGGTACAGAGTGCTCAGACAAAATTACTGATTGTCTAAACAAAAGAGTAACGTAACTGACCTTCTGAAATCCCGGCTCCAGCAGGCGTAGATAACTGGATTCATACTGGAATTGATCCATCCTAGCCACGTCACTACTGCGGATATCAGCTCCTCATTCCAGATGCAGTGCAGACAGAAGCCTGATAGCAAGTTTACCACGAAGAATGGTGACCAGCACACAATGAACACTCCCATAACGATGCCCAATGTCTTCGCCGCTTTCTTTTCTTTAGCAAATTTCGCAAGTTTCCTACTTAAAGAAAAGTTTTTCGGCATAGTCTTAGTGCTAGTGTTCGCAGACATAATTCTAGCTGACGAGTGCCTTGATAATCCGTTATTCTGGTTATGATGGTGGTGATGGTGATGGTGGTGGTGGTGGTGTTGCGGTGGTGATAAAGTATCGGTAGCTTCTAAAATTTCACCTGACAGTTCATCCGGAGTCCCTCCACTTCCGGTACTGTATAAATTTCTGTCATCCATGACATTACTTCCACTGTTTGCCGAACTTGTATTATTTCCACCTCGGTGTATTCTGAGGGTGAGTTCAAGCTCTCCAGAAGCCATCATAACTTGTTTCGACCCTAATTTTAAGGATCTTGTCTGGATAACAGCAGCTCTGTAGATTCTATAATACGTGAACACCATTACAAACAATGGAAGGTAGAATGAGATCGTTGAAGAAAACACTAAGTAACCAAGATGATCAGTGAATGGACATTTGAAGGCCGGGACATCTTCCTTCCGAACGGCTCTCCACCAAACGATTGCAGGAAAGGAAATTGCACCGGAGCAAACCCAGACAGCAGCTATCAGCAATGCAGCTCTTTTTACGCTCATTTTTGAAGGATATGTAAAAGGATCTGTAATGGCCCAATAGCGATCAAGAGAAATTACACAGAGATTGAGTATAGATGCTGTGCTGAACAGGACATCTAATGACCTCCAAACGTCACACCAATCCATACCAAAAAACCACCTGTTTTCCAGGACCTCGTATACAGCACTGAAGGGCATGACAACAAGTCCCACTAAACAATCTGCCACTGCTAAAGAAGTAACAAAGTAGTTGGTAGCAGTGTGGAGATATCTCTCACGAATTACTGCTAGAATGACAAGCATGTTGCCAAATACCGTAGCCACCGAGAATAAGAGGAGCAGAACTGCCAGTGGTGCACGCTTCTGAAGAAGTTCCCACGCCACATCGGTTTCATCTGACGTGTTGGATTCGAGTGTATAGTTAATATCGATATCGATACTTCCGATGCCGCCGGCCGTAAAAGTGTCTTCTGATGTTGTCCAATTCTGTAGGTTGTCACCAGCTGGATACCAATCGATAGAGCCATCTCCTGAGGCTGGTTCCTCTACCCACCAAGTTCCTGTTAAGCTTCCGTTCATATTAATTACGTATTAAGCATTACACATAATTGCAGTTGGAGGACGCTTTTTCACCTGGACGTTCAAATAGCACCTTTCAGTTTACTTTTCCACAAAGCAACGTTAGAATTGATAGTCATAGTTCTATCTCAACACAAGCGTTTAATAAAAACTGAACATTTTGAACGTATTCAATAGTTTGTCTTCATTGCAGTCTACTTCAGTAGGTCTAATTTCTTGTTTCTGTCGGACAACTATTAGCACACACACATAATCACAGTCATTTTAGTTACCACATATTAAGCACAAAATTAAAGCTTTCAGTTGTGTCCCTTATATTTTCCCGAAGGCTAAAGAAAATTCATATTTCAGAAGAAATTTCACGAACTAATTGCTATAAGCCATTTTCTTTCTCCTCGGAGTTGTATAAATAAAGTTGTTCATAACTTTTTCTATTAAGCCTTAAAACGTTTTAAAAATTTTACCTTTCAGTATACAAAGTGAGAAAAACAAATATCTTAATTTTTTGTCCGAGTAACACAACAATATATTCTGTAGTCTTGAAGATATTTTCCTCAATTAAGAATTCCCTTTAAAATTCTGAGAATTCCAGAAGCAAAGAAAATATATCGTGCACAAATATACATGGATAGGTGATTTAAATGTTTTTATAATATATAACAAAATCATTTTGCGCAGTTCTTTCCTAATGTCCATCCGCTTCCAGGAAAATGGTAGAAATAAACTTTTCCAATGTAATACTTTACAACACATGGAATTAAACGACTAGGATATTCGTATATGTTTTATGGTATATATTCTTTTGTAAGTTAATGGTACTTTTGAACGTTATAGACACAGAGTCGTTCATTCCTCGGCTGCTACACCAGCACTTTGAATAAATCAATCGTTACAATACTCCCAGTTGGAATGATGAAATAAACCACTGTTCACTCAAACGGCCTACCCACATCAGCACTGTTCAAACACTGCTTTTGAATAGGAGTGATTAATGAAGGCGGGGTGATTCCACCACTGTATCTCACAGGTAAAATGCAAGAATTCTGCAGTTTAATCAGAATAACATTAAATAATGCACACACTTGCAAAAGTATCAATTGCAGAGGACACGCTATCTTGTTTAAACTTCATATGTCGGAGCTTGAAAGAGACGATGTTGATCTTGTTTGTGTGCTGGTTGTTCGTTGCTTGAAGGTTAAAGTGTGTGTGCTTGTGTGTGTGTGTGTGTGTGTGTATTGTAAAGGAATATAACCATTCGTAACAATTTGTTTGGCAGTGCGTCCTGTCTAACACGCAACGCTTTCATAGTCTGGCACCCAGAAGACTTCACTAAGTCAAGGCCAAGTTATTCATATAGCACACGCAAAGTCATCATAGGAGGAACATGATACTGTTATTCCGAAAGGTTAGAGAGATGTCTGGAATTATTTTGTTTTCACAGCATATTACCGATAAGCGAAAGAGTTACTTTGGATACAGTCATTAAGTAAATTTTGTAATTTTCAATAATACCTAGCGATTTGGCCTTCTTAGACTCAACATTTTAAGAACCAGAAACAAAGAAAATTAGGGCAATGTCGACTGTAGAAACTCCATAATTTAGTAAATAATTGCGAAGTCTTTTACAATATTAATTTTAACATGTATAGCAATGCGCATTAGAATACCAAACAACATCAAGAAACACGGTGGATATTCAGTGCAAAAGCGCAAAAAAGCGCACACTTCTGAAATTTAAAATCGTGTTCTGCCTTGTCATACGAGTCTAATATTTTCTACTTAAAATATTCGAAAAGAAGAGAGACCTCGAGAAATACTGTAATGTTATTTATTCCTGTCAAACGGAGTTTCGTTGAAATTACGACGCTCGCTTACGAGTACCTATATGTTGGACCGCGCGTCGCGACGACGTATTGGATCTATATCGCAGGCCAGCCGCCTACTGACTGAGGCATCCTGGCTACCCCGAGAGCACAGACGCGCCGTCGCGTATGGCTAATGGAACTCAACTCTCTCTTCCCTCGCACGATAGAACTCGGAGTAAAGATCTTGCTTGTGTTTAACCCTTTAACGCACGGTGGTTAATATATGTACCACTTCCACTAACAGGTTTTAAACTCTGCCTCTCCTCAAAGTATATGTTTTTCACGTGGCCGTTACAGTAAACATCGAGTTATTCCTTACATGGTATAAACATGTTGGTTTTAAAAATACATGCGCACTGTGCTTATTGTGAAGTAGAGGAAGACTTTTTCATTCAAAGAAATTTCTTGTTTTAAAGAATTAAAAATCAATAATTTCTAAACAAGGAATGGAAATGACATTAACAAAGCCAAAATACTTGTTTGCGAAATAAGTTCTCAGTTTTTGTGTAAACCTTTGAACACGGTTTAAGTTTACTGTAGACAAAAGAGCATCGTTATAAGAGTTGTAGCATCGCCGCTACTACAGTGGACAGACAGACACTGCTCTCCTTGAATTGTGTTAAATACCAGAAAAAGTTTTTCAAAGAAATAGCATTTTAATAAAATCATCGAGTATTGTGTGCCTTGGAATTCGTTTCCTCTCATAAAGCGAGTTTTGAAAAGATCGCTACTTTCTTTGCGTGATCCATACGAGGTACAGTTACACTTATATAAGAAAGATCTATGGAAAGAGGGGCACTAAAAGGCGACACTAATTATTCCACATCTGACGTCTGACATTTGCCTGGCTACAGGATTTTCATACATGTTTGGAAACATTTGCTTGTCGCATGAAACGCATGCGCCTCCGATTTAAATACTTAGAGCATTAGGCTCTAGTAGAGATTATCCTTAACATATCCATAAAAAAGTAATCTATCGGAGTTAGATCCAAAAGTAAAAAACTAGCATGAAATTGGCTATTAAGTCTGACGTATTCACAAACACCAGTGGAAATCAGGCTCAGAGCCGGTAAGTTAAAATCGAAATTTGTGTTCATGAACAAGTGGACATAGATTATAAAGACGTAAATAAAAATTAATATTCCTGCAAGAAAAAAATATTTGTAATGATGGAAATAAACCAGTCAAAGGGAGTAAAACCGAAAAGTAAGAAGTGGTGTATATTGACAATGGGCGTTAAAGCCAAAAGGTGTAAACCAAACGGGCATAAAAAAGACCTTGATGTATGTATGGTGAGGGTGACCACACACCTCCATGTAATGCCAAGGTTAAGAATGAATGGAATTCACTCTCCCTCTCACTATATATATAAGCGTGTGTGTGTGTGTGTGTGTGTGTGTGTGTGTGTGTGAGTGTATGTATGTATGTATATATATATATATATATATATAATCAGAATATGGGACTCTCCCCATGGCATTTATTTTGATCTTGTTTCCTGGTAAATATTGCATTTTGTCTGGTCTTTCATGCATTTCAGCCTTCTTGTGACATGCAACATTCCGTGATGAATGTCATATTGCTATACCCCGCTGATTTTGTAGAAACGTATATTGTATAAACCTCTCTTCTGATCTGCTTCATTGCCTACTGATAATGAAAAACCGTTTCTGATCGACCCCACAGAATTTAGCATCTCCTTTTCCTCAAAGACAGACGCAAGAATCATCTTTCGAAGTTCTCTGCGTTACGTACTCCCCTGTTCCAGACCCTTCTATATGCACTTATCCAGGACGTTCTAAAAACCATAGAAATTTACAGGTCCGTCCACTTCGTGGTCGATGAAGCAGGCCACCAGACGGAAAGTGTTGCTTTGACCAACAACAGCCGGGTTTTTGTGCGCTTTCCTCGAGGTATTATTAACACGGTTTTAGGGGACCGGTAGGCAGTAGGAGACGACTGTAAAATCTTCTAACATTTTCTTACTTAATTTCTGGGTTTTTCTGTCATCCAGTTTTTAAAAAGAACGCGACGTTTCCGAAATATTTAATAGATAAAGCACAGAAACCAACTAAAATTAATGTAATATACCAATGTCAGACTTCTTCAAAATTACCGATTTCTTATACCAATTTCCTCAAATGTAGCTTCATTCCTACGCAACACTTGACGAACAAAATAAAATTATTGTCAATGTAGTCTATATTTGCAAGTAAGGTACTGTAAGAATACTGCCAGCACATTCAGGGAATTCTCAACTGCCTGTATGACACAATGCAGAATTTGGTTATTTGGTTACATGCACCTGGAAATGCTAACATGTGCATTGAGCATACAGGGCTTGCAGTATCACGTTAAGGAAGCAGAGTTTTCACAAGACAGTCCAGCGAGTCTAGCAACGAAGTGAGATCAAATACTGCTCCAGTTTCCAGGAATAGAAAATGCATAAATTGCAGAAAAATTCAAGACAGAAAAACGTCATTTAATCCAAAAGAGAGGGGAAGAATAAAACGATCATCTGTTCAAAAGTGTAGGTGAGGAATATTAGAATATTAGAAGAAAACGTTCAAAAAAATAGAATCATCTCGCCTAAAATTGTATCAGTCTAACCTAAATATACTGATTACTATACTTCGATAGCCTTTGTATATGATGCGACTATAGGCCAATTAGCCACTCACGTGATTAACACGAACTCTAGTTTCTAATTACCTGTGTGACACCTCGTACATGTTCAATGATGTCCATCTATTTACACATTTGTGGCTTCTGTCTGCCTACAGTCCAATACTGGACGCCATGTTCTCTCTTAATTGCGTAAGCCCTCTCTAATAACGAGAACCAATTTTGGTTATGATTTGGCTTTGTAACCGAACAGAAACTCAATTGGAAATAAAGGTTCTGAATCACAGTTCAACTCGTAAAAGAAATATGGGAGCTGAAAATTAAGAAGGGATGGGGACATAATAGGGAAAAAGAAATCACTTCATTTTTCATACGGGAAATTTTGAATATCTTTTGAATATCTCCCTGAACCCTTGCAAAATCGACACTGAAGTCTGTTAATGTTATCGGAACATTTACTGACTGACTTCTTGCAACTGTTCGGTCTGCAAGTTACACAATGCAAGAGATTTTAAGCTTATCGCAACTGTGTGGTTTAAGTTGTCCCTCTTGGCGTTTGGAGCCACGTAAACTGTTCATTGGTACCAGTGACCCAATGACCCTGTAACGCGACTCCAGTAGGTTTACGGCAACTTTCCGCACACGCACACCCATTCACGTCCAGTGCAAAATTGGGGCAGACTGGACATCCAGTAAAAGCCTATCGTAAGGGGGGTGGGGGGGGGGGAAATAAGAGTCATTTTTCGTAAAAAAAATTTGAAATTCGCGTTACAGGATGACAAGAAGAATAAAGAATTTCTGTTCACAGACTTCCACATATATATATTTGGGCCTAAGAGGGACGAGATAAGAGGAGAGTGGAAAAAAAACTACATAATGAGGAGCTTAATAATCTGTACTACTCACCCAATATCTTCGGGTGATAAAATCTAGAAGAATGAGATGGACGGGGCATGTAGCACGTACGGGGAAGAGAAGAGACGTGTACAGGGATTTTCTGGGGAAACGTGAGGAACAGAGACCACTTGGGAGACCCAAGATTACATGGGAGGATAATATTAAGGTGAATCTTCAGGAAATGGGATGTGGGGGTATGGACTGGATTGAGCTGGCTCAGGACAAGGACAGATGGCGGGCACTTGTCAATGCGGTAATGAACCTTCGGGTTCCATAAAATGCGGGGAATTTTTCGACTAGCTGAGAACTGGTTAGCTTCTCAAGAGAGACTGCGCGATTGTTCCAAGGAATATATATATATATATATATATAGGGGGACCGCGGTGACACAGTGGTTAAGATGCTGTGCTACAAATCGGAAGGTCGCTGGTTGGATCCCAGCTGGTGTCATTGGAATTTTTTATTGACATAAAATCCTTCCGATCGCACTATGGCCCTGGGGTCGACTGAGCCTCTAACAGAAATGAGTACCAGGAGCATTTTCTGGGGGTAAAGGTGTCCGGTGCGTAAGGCTGACAACCTTACCACCATCCTGTGCCGTTGTCATGAAATCTGGGAACCTTAACTTCTTGGAACCCTCTGGGCCACTCGAGGCCTGTAACGGGACTGCTTTACCCTATATATGTATATATATATATATGAGAGAGAGACGGAAGGAGAGCGAGTCGAATCCCGATATAGCGCCACGCTCACTTAGTACACATTAAAGCCTGTGAACAAAAATACCCAAATATTTTAACACTGCAATTACTCGATACAGCGCCATCCATGCTCGTCGCTATCCGCCGAAGACTCTGATGATAAAAATTGTCCCAAAAGAACTAAACAGTGTCGAATGTGGTGCAATATTGGAAGGTATTTAAGGAATGCGGGTAGTGTGGGTTGGGGTTTGAACCTGATGGCTCAACAACTGCTACATGTGCCAAAATATTGAGTCGCTACGAACTACAAGACCCATTTTCAAATCTTCTAGCGGCCAGTATACTTTGGGCTGCTATCTTTCAATGACTGGCTATACATTGAAACAGGCACATTATAACACCATTTCTTTGCCTCCTCATTGTCCCACTTCTCTATCGCGAAATATTTTTTGGTCGTTCCAGTAAGTACAGAAAACAGTCTAGAGAATTTCAATATCATGGTTTGCAGCGGGGTAATAATGAGACTGCTAAATCGTTCAGACCAAAGTAGAATTTCAGTATGTTTTCATTGTTATTACTTAAGAATGCAAGGATGGAGGTTCTATTGAACGTTAATGAAAAGGAAAAAGTCTGTTCTTATAAAGACCCATTTCCTGTAGCTTCTCAACAGAATACAGCCAACCACTTTTCTTCATTACGGGACACACTCATCAGTTTGACGCTGTAGTGTTTACGTACTCAGTGAAAAGAGTAAGTGGGAAAATCCAGCAAGTGCTAACACAAAAAGGTGAAAGGTGCAAAACGCGCAACACTGGAGGAACCACCACAAGTGATGGAGCAGTTCAATTCTAAAAATGTGCACCGAAAAATTAGGTTAAAAAAGGGGAGGTGAAGAAGGTTTGCAAGCGGTAATGTATATTACTTATATGGTCACGGTTCGACAGACCTTTTCGGCCTAGGCCTCCTCATTGTTGAGGTTCCGAAATCCTACTCAGACACACCACATTCAGTAGGAGTCTTCCGGACGACTTACGGGCTGTCGCAGAGAACCCTTCCTGAAAACACACAACACTCCCTAGAGACAGACATCCATGTACCCGGCGGGATTCGAACCCGCAATCCCAGCAACCGAGAACCTACAGAGCGCAAGCCACCGGGCTCATCTCCGCTTATTACTGCCGCAGTAAATTTTATGCTAATATATTCATGTGCTGTCAGTAACACTTTTCGATCCACTTCCAAGTAATTTTTATTTGCTTGTATCGTTTTACCGCCACTCTGTATACACAGGGTGTTTCAGAAGGAATTATCCATAACTAGACAGAATGTTCCATGCGTTAAATTAAATCGATATAACGAGAAATCCTTTTATCCGAAGTTCAAATGTTACGAAGAAAAATGGCGAGGTAAGTTTTAAAGAATGATAATTGTTAGACAAACATTTATTAATTACCAAATACATATAAAAACGAGAAGAAATTTGTAGTTATTGTAACGTTAACACCTCTACTAAATAAATAATTAGCATCTGAAGGACATAAATACGTGGAATAAGCAAAAAACTCGCAATATTTTCAAAAAATCGTCATTAACTCTTCAACGCAGACAGAATTTAAATCCGTCCGTAGCACGGTGCCGAAGCATATTTAATAGTATTTAACTTTCACTCAAAACTCTTCAAAAATGCCTGCATGTTTATCTCAAATAACTTCTTTATGTTTTGTTCCATGTGAATGAAACTTGGAACGGTAGCTTCCTACATACTGTAGATCGGCTGCATGCAATTTACATTACCTCAGTATTTGTTCTTTGCATGGTAAGTCTCGAAACACCCATCGACGCGCACAGAAACATTATAGTCTTGACAATAGCATACAGTCTCTCTTCTTTTGTCATGCTTTCTGCTGACAACACACTTCTCTTTTTGGTTGACATTTCTTTCTGTTGGATGTATTCTTCGTGGAAAGTGGCTTTTCTTCAGCCTCTTGACGATGATCTCACCGTCATTGTGACCTGACACTCTGTGCAACACTGAATATTTCAACAACAAGCCCTCAACCAAGTCTACCCTAAATTTTAGACGATCAACAAATTGATTTTGTGAGAATTACAATCTCAGACTGGGCTTATGTGCGATACCCTTTAGCATGAAAAGGTCCAGGAAAGCACATATTTCTTCTGCTCTCACGGGCTGTCACTTACTTACTGTCGACCACTTGGAGAAAATAGTGTCCCATACATTTTTGAACTGCTCAGCATAGCGATTGGTCTCAGTCACAATTCTCTCCACAATGTTCTTATCAAAAAATTCCTCAAATATATCTACAGCGTTAGTCAGACCTTTAGCATAGACTTTAGGTCCACTAACTACACTGAAAGATTCTCGTTGTCCGATGTAATTGTCCACGTCCTCCCATAGAATATTATTGACACTGACAACGCAGTATCATCCACACCACTGTTATCACCAACGTCCAGCAACACTGCACCATCTTCTTGCTCACCAGAATCAGTACCAATGCTTTCATCTGTGTCCGCAATCTATTATCCCGCTAAAAGTTCAACTTCGGAAAAAAGCATGCTTGGTTATATCGACGTCAACGAACATAACGAATATTCTTCTGAAGTATAGCAAATTTCGCCTTAAGATTTTGTATATAATGCCACTTTCGATGTATCACCACACACTACTCTAAACGAACATAGGCGCTGTATTAACAATACATCTTTGCATAGGTTTGTGTATTTTTTATATGTATTCTCTGTGTTTAAATTTGTGGAAGGTTGAGAATGAATGTCATTATACATCAACGCCCATTCTATACATAAAACTTGCTATGTTGGTTGATTTTGACCTTCCAGCAAAACAAAACAAAAAAAAAAGATTTTATATTACGTTTCACATGACAGGCATAAAACACAGATGCAGTTTTTTTCTTTTCATTTTATTACAGTGCAATGTGATAACAATATTTATTAAAACCAACTAATTGCACGTATTTGTCAGACCATTAAAACCACATTATCTGATTAAAATGGATTTAAAATTTCTCCTTTACATGTTTCAATCCCTCTATGGGATCATCCTCAGGGAGCGTAAATTAGTGTAGGAATGAATTTACTAAGACAGACTGTATACGAGGTTATCTGGTAGCATGCCTGTGAAATATACAAAAGTATAAGCTGATTTTTATTCCCCAAGAATTTTGGTGGATATCAAGTAACCTGGAATAGGTGAGTCAGCATCGTATTATTGCAGTACTTACAGTTTTGTTTATGTTATGTCCGTCTGGTTCGGCCTGTGTTCATCCCCCGTTGCGAGTGCCGTGTCACTGTACTTGGTTGGAAGTGTGGTGCTAACGTGGTCAAAGAGTATATTGTGTTCATGTTTCAGCTGTTCCGTGATCAGGTATCCTTTTCTGTGGTATTCTTGTACGTACAGTGACTCCCAACAGTTCATTAATTTATCCTTTCTACATGCTTTTACCAATTCCATAATACGTTCTTGTTCGCCGTATTCATGTCTATTATCAAGGATATGTAGCGCATATGCTGATTGAGGGTTGTTTGTACGGATATACCTGATATGTT
>Ga0123354_10016259_pt1 | contig 11658 bp, 8 predicted proteins | sample TergutLab28metaG_2_FD_97872 | JGI IMG/M metagenome (GOLD analysis project Ga0123354, IMG submission 97872) | Labiotermes labralis P4 segment gut microbial communities from Petit-Saut dam, French Guiana - Lab288 P4 | ecosystem: Host-associated > Arthropoda: Insects > Digestive system > Gut ... | reverse complement strand
TGAGTGGACCCCGTTCCAGACCCACTACTACTCAGAAAATCTGGTAGCGCCGGGGATCGAACCCGGGACCTCTGTATCTGTAGCCAGAAACTCTGACCACTAGACCACAGAGGCGGTCAGAGACAGTAAGACTACAGATTCGAAATCAGGTAATTAAACTGTAAATAAAATTGGTTTATTAAATTATTCTTCAATTCATTCTTTTGTGTCTCAATTTTTTACGAGCGACGTCAAAGGCACCCAAGTGACAGTGACAAGTTTGAATTAGCAGGAAAAGACAGGATACTGGCAATAGAAAGAGGAAGCACCAGATCGCACTGTGTGGAGAACTCGCTTTGGAAGAGACGGTGGACCTAACGTAAGACAGAAAACAGATTGAATGAGATCTGATGATGGATAAAACGTGTTGGAATTGTAACTCTACTGCATGTGTTAAAAAACACTGCGGTTTAAAACAGGTGTAGCTAACCAACTCTATGGTACGACCGTCCGAATATCCGACACCACTAATAACAGTATTTGCAATCTGACACAATCCCTTGAGTTACAGGTCATTCACAGCACATTCCCCAAGACCCATATTAAGCTATTCTCCATTCTCTCCCTTGGTATTAAAGTAGTGGATTTTCAAAATTATATCTCACTAATATTCTACAGTCGATTCATACGATTTACATGTCCAGCCCCTTTCAGTTTCTTGATTGAATTATTCTATCTACGCGAAGTAATTCCTTTAATAAACCCTTGAGGTAATATTTCTTCCTTCTTACTTATTTCTTCGCTGTTCATTTCAAATAATTGTTTGAGAATTATTTTACAAAAATGTATAATGGAAAATGGCAAGCATACTGGAACTAATTCCATAACGCTGACAAAATCACGGATTAGATTTGACGAAAACCCACAGAGTAAGAATGCAGCATTTGTGACTTGCACCCGACTGCTCATATATTTGAGTTTGGGATGTCACAATAGTGTGGACTCTAGTTCTGCTGGGAGGGTTTAAAACACTGATGAACTTGACGGGGAAACCTTTCTGAAACTGGGAAGTAGGTGCAAGGATGATATTAAAATTGGTTTTAGGGATGCATGGGGGCATATACAACTGGATCTGGATCGTGTTCATTGGTGGAGTTTGATGTAAGCGGTAAGGTAATTTCTGCCTCTGAGCCTTTACGTTCTGAAAGTGATGTGTGCTGAAGTTGGGAATATTCAGCTTACCTCAAAGCAAGTCTTCAGACACAACAGGAATAAATACATGGGAGAGTCAACCGAAAACCTTAAAAATTAACACATAATTATATTACAAAATTTAACGTATTCGTTTGACTCACCAGGTAGGAAACCTGAGATCAATTGGCTGCGAGAATGCAACGCGTTTAGCAGGTAATTTATTCCAGTGTCCCGTCAATCAAGGAACAAGCATTTCCTTTCCATTCACTAGGACAGCGGAATCACTTCCAAATTATTTATCATACAAACGAAACAGACAGCTGTGGAGCTGGTGGGGCAAACACGGAACATTGTGCGTGGCAAGGCATTGTATGGGAACTGATAGCCAGCCAGCTGTAATTGGGTGGATTAAGAACTCCAGTCTCAGCATCTGTGTCAGGAATGAGACAAAAACTTCTCGATCTGTTGCATGGTTGGAGACAATCTTAATCGCATCATCAGAAAGGTGGAGCGTACTCCGACAAGAAAATCAGCCATGTCTGACAGGATTCAGGAAGTATGCTAGAGAGTGGATTATTAGGTTAAATTCCGGCTACGTCACCTTTTCCGCTTTCCTCTTGTGCACCAACAACGGCCAACGTTCTATTGTCTTCAAAATAATGCTATGACTTTGTTGAACACAAAACAGATTTCACTTAAGTTTTATGAAAAGGAACAAGAAAGTAAAATGATGCATTCTGGTGACCATATGACCATATCCAGCTGCGAGGGAAGGATTTACATTGACAAGGAAATCGCAACTCCCTCCAGTGATTCACTGAAGGTCTGTAACACTGGATTCTATCCACAGTAGTTATGTTCCTCATTGTCCCATTTTATGATGTACATTAAATACATAAGAGGTTTCGAAATTATTTTTATTTCCACGTTCAGATTATTCTAGTTACAGAGAAAGTTGCAGTTGCAAATTTTCGATTGTGCATTGGGCATGATTGTCTGGGTACACATCTTCACTGCATTGGAATCCGCCCCGACACCTGCTGCATGCTATGCAGCTTCAGCGAACCCATGGACAGAAACCATTTAGGACAATGTACCGCACTATTTAATAGGGCAAAGTGTGAGCGGTACTGGGAGACCAGGACGAAAATGATGGAAAACTGACTTTGCTTCTTTTCTGTTACTATTTTTGTGACTACTCATTACTATTAGGACTTTCATATTTGCCTGAAATGTTGCTGATAGTACTTACAGTATTTGTAGTGTAATTGTAATCATTTATTTTTATTGGTCGCTTAGGTCAATGATAATTAATCAGTGTACCTGCCATTAGGAAAATAAAAAAATAAATACGTAGAAAGATACAGTTTTCGCCCAACTTCAGCCAATAATGTACAAATTATGTAAAACGTTGATCAGAACAATTGCAATCAGTCAACCGAACTTGGAAAAACAGCCAACGTTCGAAACGCCATATAGGCCAATATTAATTTTTCCAAAACACATTAGTACTTGCACGGTGGCACACTTGGTTCAGGCACGGCGTTACAAGCCGGTAGATCGCCGATTCTATTCCCGATGGTGTTATTGGAATTTTTCGTTGACATAATCCTTCATGCCACACTGTGGCCATAGGGTCGACTCAGCCACTAACAGCAATGGGTACCAGCAATATTTCCTGAGGGGTAAAGGCGGCCGGTGCGTAGGGCTGAAAACCTTACCACCTCTGTGTGCCAAGTGTCATGGAAAATGGGAGTCTCATCTTCCTAGAACCGTCAGGGCCTGTCCAGCCCTGTTACAGGGATTGCTTTACCTCTAGATATTCACGTAAGACGAAACCACACATGTGTAACCAGTGTTTTACCGAACGTCGCCGTCGAGATTAGCATTCGCAAGGTTCCTGGTTCGAGTCTCGGCCTGGAGACCGTCTATCGCGACTGCCTATCGTGACCAACTTCTCTGTAGTTCATTTCAGTCCCCTTCCCGCATATACGTTGTGGAAATTTGCCTCACGTTAGGACATTACCGTCAATTTCAAGATGCTATAAATTTAATAACTACTAATCGACCAACCATTCCGTGCTACATAATATGAATTATTTAAAGCGGCTTTAAAGACGCCAAAATAAATAAATGATCTTGAAAAAAAATTCGTAAGTTAGAAAATATGTCACGCTGCCGATGGATGGTTATTTTCAGTTTGTATAAAATATTAGGATAGAAGCGAGGGAAAGATGAAGAAGAAGAAGTAAGCAGTTATTGTATAACTTTAAGGAAACGAGAGGATACTGGAAATTCAAAGAGGAAGCACTAGAACGCATTCTGTGGAGAACTGGCTTTAGAAGAGGCTATGAACCTGTATTAAGGCACACTACTGGGTGAAAGAATATCGAATGATGCTCTTACATTTGTTACAGCACTGCTTCCGTAACAGATGGAGTTAAAGTAGGAAAAGGAACGAGGGTAGTGTGTACCGACATTCAGAGGGATTCGAAAAAAGTGTATTTATTGATGACCCCTTTTCTGAGGGACAAATTTCAAAGTACCAGGAAGTCATTCAGACACAGCACACCTGTTTTCAGGAAGCACATTCCCGCTTTAGAAGCCAATAATTCACTAACATAGTCATGTACAGCATTACTCGAAATAATAACATTAAATCTTATTTAAATAATACATATAGCTTGTAAACTTAAAGGTAAAGCAGTCCCATTACAGGCCCGAGGTGCCCACAGGTTCCAGGAAGTTAAGGTTCCCAGATTACGTGACAATGGCCCAGGATGGTCGTAAGGTTGTCAGCCTTAGGCACCGGCCGCCTTTATCCCCAGGAAATACTCCTGGTACTCATTTCTGTTAGAGGCTGAGTCGACCCCGGGGCCATAGTGCGATCGGAAGGATTCTGTCAATGAAAAATTCCAATGACACCATCTGGAATCGAAACCGCGACCTTCCGAATTGTAGCACAGCATCTTAACCACTGTGCTACCGCGGTACCCACATGTAGCTCGTAGCCAAATAAATATATGTTTAGTTTTATTATATTTTACTTTTTTAGAATTTTGATGTCTAATTTCTGAATTATATATCGTCATTGTATACACTACGTCTGTTACAGAAAAAATGCAACTGGACAAAACTTTCGTCCAAGTTTTAATTTTCAACCAACAAGCAACCACTTGCACTAATTAATTTTTTTTTTCTTGAATTGACAGTCGTAAACGACCACTCTAGTAATGTTACAATAAAGGTATTGATCAATCATTCATCTAACAAATGTAGCGAAATAACTCAATTAAAACCCTCAGTTACAAAACACAAAAACAAAATAATCACTTAAATTGGAGAAAATAAATGTGACAGCCGTTATATCGCAATCTGCGTCATGTTAACTGTTATTCTGCCATCAGTGATGACTGTCGGAAGGCAAAATCGCGTCAATAAAGAAAAAGGAATGCCATAAAAACTTTGTTGTTCAACAGATGTACAAACTCGTCGTGAATATTAAACGATTTTTTTGTCACTTGCATGTCTAATTTCATTGATTTGTTGATGACACAGCATGATTCCCACTAGGACATGTGACCGAATGAATCTGCGTGTCATATATTTCAGATTGTTACAGTAAATTGCTGATACGTAACACACAACAGAACTCCCTGCAAGAATGGTTTAAATATTAATGTCTATAAGCACCATGCTATGCAGGCGAATGGAAGTGTGAGCATGACATATACAGAAGCGAATAATCAGCTTTAAGATCAAGCCTCTTCACCCAACTAAAAAATTACCCTCAAACTGATGGTGTGGCGATTGAATTTATCTCGTTTCAAAAGTGTGAGAACAGAGTTCGAAGATGTAACATCGTACGTAATAGATACCGAGGACTCTTTCCCCAGGGATATAAAGGTTTACTACACGTGAAAATGACCAATCTCCACATCCTTATACAACTCCAGGCTGGGTATTAAGCATGGGTAAAGTTTTATACAGTTTTGTGCTAGAAAATTTATTTTCTTCTTCATCGACACCCACAGCGACATTTTTATATTGGCCATACCGAACAGTTGTGCTAAAATGTAGGTTAACTAATAGGTTCTGATAAAAAAATATAAAATATAAAAGTTAGAATACACCTCTTCATTCATAACAGAGACCGAAGCACATTGTATAATGACAAGAATACCTGTCGAATGGTACATAAGAATTACTTCGCATCCAGGAAGTGGTTACTTTAACTACTCAAGCACAGATATATATATATATTAATTTCAGTCTTCTCCGTTAAACCAGCTGCTTAGGAATGCATCTGATGTAAATTCGGCCATTATACGTATAGTGTAATCTTCTTCCTGCAGGTATTTATAAATTTCTGTCTCCTACGAGAGACATTTTGTTCCAAAATGGAACCATTAATGGTCATTGGGATACAAAATAACACAGGAATATCATGACCACCGTAGTCATTTTATACGGTAGTGAAAAAACTTTGGTAAAACAAAAGATGTCCGGCAGAGAAGGGGTCTAGGGGATTAAAGCGTTGGAAAGATTTCGCAATAAATAAGTAAAAGGTAAAGAAATCCCAATACAGGACTGGACAGGCCCTGAGAGTTACAGGAGGTTGAGGCTCCCAAATTTCAAGACAATCAACACATGAAGGCGGTAAGATTGTCAGCCTTAGGCACCGGCCGCCTATACCCATCAGAAAATATTCCTGGCACACATTTCTGTTAGAAGCTGAGTCAACCTCAAGGCCATAGTAAGGATGGAAGGATTATGTCAAAGAAAAATTCCAATTACACCATCGGGAATCGAATCCGCCACCTTCCGGCCTGAACACCAGTACCTCAACAAGCTGCACCACCGCGTCAAACGAAAATAAAGATTACAACGAATGAATGAAATAGAATACCAAAACTTGCATTAAAGTTCAAACCCAGAGAAATACAACTTAAAGTGTAATTGATTTTAAATGCCCTGATTGTGATAAATATTTTCTTTCAGGGGGTATTCTGATACATTTTGTAAACAATTAAAATTTGCAGACTGGTTGGATTAGTGGAAGTCCGAAGGTAAACACTAAGAAATTTAAGTATACGTTCATGCCGTCTGAGCTGCATGCGGGGGGAAAAAAATTCGAGGTTAAATAGGAGGTGTACAAGCAATAAATTATTTGAAAAAAAAGTGACGTTTTAAATACTTAGAAAAGATTGTAAAGCATAAACATTGCAAGAATGAAGAAATAAAGTACAGTTTCAATTCGCGAAAGCCCCGCTACCAGTTGGTTCAGAATATTTTGTTGTCTCGTTTATCAAAAATACGAAGATAAAATTTGTATTATAGATTCTTACATGATCCCAGAAGTTGGTCCACCAAGTTATGCAAAGAACGCAGGATGAGGGTGTTGCAGAACGGGGTCCTGAGGAAAATATTTGGTTCTCAGAAAGGAGAGAACAAGTAAGGGTAGACTATGCAAAATGCCACAAAGAGGAACTTCATGGTTTACCTTATGTTTATTGGACCGTGCATCATCTTGATAGCTGAATAAAGAGAGACCAACTTGATGTCACATGCTTTATTATTTCCTTATTTACTGCTCAACATGTTTCGGATGTTAATACATCCATCCTCAGGAGCCTGCGACTTATTTGATGCGTTATTACATGCATCAACCTCTATCCTTACAGAACAATACAACCCATGAAATAACTCAACAAATAAGTCGCAAGCTCCTGAGGATGGATGTATTAACATCCGAAACATGTTGAGCAGTAAATAACGAAATATTAAAGCAAGTGACATCAAGTTGGTCTCTCTTTATTAAACTTTCATGGTTTACATTTTTCCATTAATATTATTCGTACTAGGATGATCGAATAAAAGAGTATGAGAAGGTGAAACTTAAAAGAAGAAGTTCACTTGGACGACCTAGGTGTAAATGGGAGGATAACACTAAAACAGACGTTAAAGGAATGGGGTGGAATGGGATGGACAGAATTAATTTGGCTCAGGATAGGGACAAGTGGTGGGCTTTTTAGGAAACGGTAATGGGGAATACGGTTCAAAGAAATTCGGGAAATTTATCGAGTAGCTTACGAACAATCAGCTTTAAAGGACTATGCTCAAGGGGAATCGGAGTAATGAAATAATTTAGGATGGTCTAACATATATAAGGCATTTTTGTTATGGGACGTATAATTAGTGCACTGCTACGGCTTCCCTTTATCCCGAGATGACACAGGTACTTCCTGTGCAGTAATTAATCCACATCATGCTGTTAGCATTCAAATAGGAAGAAAGAGTTACTGTAGAGGATAATAAAACGACAGGCCACGTACGTTTACTGCTGTCGGAGCACATTCGTATCATTTGCATTAGATGGACGTTCACGATATTTATTTTCCTTTTGGAGTGACAACCCCCAGTGGGCCAGGGACTCCTCATTCACGAGGGTTCTAGATCACACACAACGACGCACCACAGTCGGTAGGACTCCTCTGGATGAGGGATCAGCTCGTCGCAGAGACCTCTACCTGACAACATACAACACACACAACAGACATCCATGGCCTCGGTAGGATTCGAACCCAGAATCTGAGCAGGCGAGTGGCCGCAGACCTAAGCCTTAGACCGCGCGGCCACTGGGACCGGCCATTCACAATATTAGCATCACAAAATATGATTAAATTATTATAGTCATGCGAATCAATAGCAACAAATCTGAAAAGACTGATCTAATCGGTGCCGTGAAAAATAACGACGCAAGACAGAAATTTATGCTTTGTACTTGAGACTCTTCTTTTGTCGGTTGTGGAGGCTTATCTTACATCCTGCACTTCCACGACTGTCTCATATATCCAGGGAAGGCTTTTGCACTTGCAGAAAATATTCACGACAATAACATCATCACCACCACCATCACGACCATCACCACCACCACCACCATCATCACTACCACTACCACCACCACCATCACCATCATCACTACCACCACCATCACCACTACCATCACCATCACGACCATCACCACCACCACGACAACCACCAAAAACGAGAACACCCAACTCATCAACATAAAGGTAGTGTTGATTATGAAAATGTCGAATACAATAATAACTATACTTAATACACCATCAAAAATGGCCGAAATTGCCTGAAACATATGGACTACTACGTATGTTCGCAAGGGGTACGTAATATGGCAAGAAGGTACAGGGTGAAATTCACTCTAGAGCAGGCCATAATGGCCCAAGGGGGGGGGGGGATAGAATTATAGTTCTATTCTTTCTTCAGCCTCGGCGAGTTGCGGGTGGGTAGACGCCACGCCCCGTCTGCTTTATCCCCGGGAAAAAGAGACGCGGTACCCATTTCACAGAAGACTGGATGGGCCCCAGGACAGGTCTGGATGGGTGCGGAAAATCTCGCTCCCAACGGAATTCGATTCGCGGACTGTCTAGCTCATGGCGAGTCACTATACCGTCTGCGCCATCCCATCCACCATATGATATATAAAGTTCGTTTAAAATAAATAAAAATCTGCCACTCTCCTTGTGATTTGTGGTGGACACAGCAGAGCTGGAAGAGGTTTTTCTCGAGTACATAAGTTTTCCTTATCAGCATCGTTCCATCAATGCTTTGCACTCATCGTCATGTTCATGCTATTCTTAATCAGGACGCCAAGAGAATGATCCTCCTTTGGAAACAATAAAAGGTTTCTAGCGTTCAGCTTCTATTAAATCGGTTTTCATTAGCCGGCAGGTAAGCCTACCACCTAACAGACCTCCTATTACAGTTTTGATGCTAGAGTCCTTAACAGCCCACCACACTGTGTGACACTGCAGTTAATCGCAATGGACAAGGAGCTCTCCTTGGTAACAGTTTATTTCTGTCGCTTGTTGCTTCAATAGAGGTCGAATGTAAAAGGCATTTGTATTCGTGTTCAGGATGTGTAGTTTTCAGCTGTACGGCCGGTGAGTAACATATATCATCATCTCCGGCCAGGTACTATGATAGATGAAGACGAATTGGAGGGTGGAGTAACCTCAGCGGGATAGAGCCTCGCCAAACTCTGCCGGCTTCCACCGGCACTGACATACATACACACACACACACACACACACACACACACACACACACACACACACACACACACACACGTGGAAAGACATCACATCCGTTCAAATAAAAACGTTCAACGTGAATGCGCTCTGGTTCCAGTCAGTCTTCGTGTAGTCTTGAAGCCCAGGGCTCCCATCTTCCATTAGTCTAACTACGAGACTGAAGAAGTTAGTCATAGATTGTTTTATGTGAATAGTTTAAACCAAAAATCGCCATGAAACAGGCAATTTGACCAGAGCACTTTCATGTTCTGCTCTCGCGACCAAAGAACTGGGCGTTGAGGATGTTACTTGCTAGGTAAGAAAACAGACATGGGTCTTTAACATAGCTCAAAAAGAAAACAAATATTTAGATCTATGTCCAACTAAAGGACCTGGTTGCTCCTTCTGATAGTATTGTTCTTGCACCCCATATAAACAGGAACAAAGAATCGATCTCTAACCGCTGCGCTAGTTCACTAGAACACGGCAGCACAGCGCCACCTGCTGTGGGCGATTTACCGTATCTTTAAGACCGGCAGGGCGCTGGAGCGGTATCAATTGAACATCAATACTGCACAACACACTTTTTATTGTCTATCGAAAGGTTAATTTCGAAAGCCCTTCAGGTAGAATGACGTACAGTTTTTAAACAGACTGATGGACCACATGCGATCTGCAGTGTTTAAAGATAATTACTTCGCGTAAATTGTAGAAGGTATCAAGTTCATTGCTAAGAATGAGTTGTTAAATGAGTCTCAGTTGTTGTAATAGCACTTTCTGGACTGGACATTTTATCTGGCGCCGAATGACGCTATGAGAATGATCGGTTAATTAGGAAGGATATGGACAGTAAGAGGAAGCAGCGTCTTGTAAACTCCTCTCCGGCATATGCCTCGTGCACATGTCTATGTATTGAAAAAAAAATCAAATATGGAGGACTAAAACTAACGAAGAATTAAATAAACTGATAAAACATAAAAACATAGTCAACCATATTAAAGCTCAAAGACTAAGCTGGTTTGGTCACGTACAAAGAATGCCAGATAACAGAACAGTTAAGAAGATACTTAAGTGGAATCCTCTAACCAAACGATCACAAGGAAGACCCAAGTATAGATGGGAGGACATCAAACAGGACATTTGCCAAATGAAGGTTAAAAATTGGATAACCTGCGTCCAGGATCGAGGGAAATGGAAAGATGTCGTTGAGAAGGCCAAAACTTTCAACCACTAAAGGAAGTTCAGCGCCTGAAGAAGAAGAAGAAGAAGAAGAAGAAGAAGAAGAAGAAGAAATGTCTATGTATTACTCCAGCGGGTGACACATGTGGGTTGACGGCACGAATTTTTATTGACAACTGTTGTGAAGTCCACACTGATTTCTATTCAAAAATAAGAAAATGTAGCAACTATTTAGAAGAGGTTGAAGAGTGTTTAGGTGCTACTGACCTACCGGTTTGGTGTACTATCTCTTTGTGTTAAAAAGCTGCGGGCTGCAGGTTGGATGCCTTCTGTCTGTTGGGACAGAGATAGGCCATAATTACGATAGCTTCTTTTAGGGCGTTTATGCTACAGGATACCTCACAAATGCGAGATTTTGGTAAATACCGCACGGGGGTGTACAAGGTCATAGCTTTATCGGACATGTGTGGGCTCTCACGAAAGTTGGTAGGAACCTGACGACATTGGAGGATAACCAGGCAGACTAATTTTTTATTTTCAAATATCAATAATAATAATAATATAACGAAGATGCTAAACTGTGAAATGGGAGAGACATCTGCAACACAGACTTCGGCGTCTTAAAATAATGAGTATACACTTTAAAGTATCGATAAAAAAGACAGGCAATGTACGTATAAAGTAACATTGAGGCGCGTTCGTGCAACCACTGCTGCAGTAGAAAAGCATACTCTGACTGTGTGTTTGTTGCCTTGGTATCCAGCATGCAATGTGCATACGCCATATGTCATCTGTGGCCTGTCCGGCTATAGATTCCAATTCGTACCTCGCAGGAAACACAGTATGTTTCTATCGGGAAAACCAATCAGTGAATGAGGCATAGGGAGACGTTAATTGTTTGTTTTCAGAAATGTACGGAATAAATAAATAAAATGTGTGAGAAAAATTGAGAAATTTCATTGCTAAAACCAGGGTTACAAAGGGTTCAATAGACACTGACGATATAACACCCGATGAACCAGTTTCTTTTCCCGGCAGGACAAGAAACTGGTTTCGTCTCCCAAACATGCAGACCTCCTTTGGCGTTGATAAATTTTACATTCATTGTTCCGTGCATCATTGTAATTCTTTAAAATAACCAACACGATGTCACTTGTAGACTATCCTTTATTTTCATGGGTAGTCGTCATTTACTCTCTACATGTTTCGA
>Ga0123354_10016258_pt1 | contig 11658 bp, 8 predicted proteins | sample TergutLab28metaG_2_FD_97872 | JGI IMG/M metagenome (GOLD analysis project Ga0123354, IMG submission 97872) | Labiotermes labralis P4 segment gut microbial communities from Petit-Saut dam, French Guiana - Lab288 P4 | ecosystem: Host-associated > Arthropoda: Insects > Digestive system > Gut ... | reverse complement strand
TAAATTCATCGCTGCGGCGCGGCCTCTCCCGCATCACCGAACGCGAAGGCGGCAGCGAGGCAAGCGCCATGGCGGCAAAGGTGTCCATGATCAGGTTGATCCAGAGTATTTGTATAACAGTCAGCGGCATATCGTGCCCGAAGATCGAGCCTATGAAGACCGTGGCGAGGGCGGCGACATTGACCGTGAGCTGGAAGAGCACGAAACGCCCGATATTTTTGTAGAGCGAGCGGCCCCACATCACGGCGTTGGCGATGGTGGCGAACGAGTCGTCGAGCAGCGTGATGTCGCTCGCCTCCCTGGCCACCGAGGTGCCGCTGCCCATCGACAGCCCCACCTGCGCCATCCGCAGCGCCGGGGCGTCGTTGGTGCCGTCGCCCGTCACGGCCACCACCTCGCCCGACTGCTGCAACAGGCGCACCAGGCGCTGCTTGTCGAGGGGCCGCGCGCGCGACATCACCTTTATGTTTTTTATGATCTTTCGGAGCTCGTCGTCGCTCATGGCTTCGAACGCCGCGCCGGTGATGTGGTTGCGCTCGTGGCTGTCGCCCTCGCTCCACAGGCCGATCTGGCGCGCGATCTCGATGGCGGTGCCCGAGGTGTCGCCCGTCACAACTTTCACGGCGATGCCTGCGGAAAAGCACTCCGCCACAGCGGCCGGCACGTCGGGACGGATGGGGTCGGAGATGGCGGCAATGCCAGCCAGGGTGAGTTTTCGAGAGGAGTCGCCCGCAGCGGTGGAGGCTTGATGGTTAACCTGAGCATTAGTTCCGGCGAGGGCCTCGCCGCACGAGGCGGCGTCCGTGTAGGCGTAGGCGAAAGCGAGGGTGCGCATCGCCCTATTTTGGTAGACGGTCAGGCGGGCGGTCAACTCTTTGATGTCCACCCCCTCGCACATCGCCATGACGATCTCGGGAGCGCCCTTGACGTAGAGCATCCGCCGGCCGGCGGGGGGCGCGGCGGGTAATTCGGCGGCGGGGGTGGCAGGCGCGGGAAACGGGACGGCGAGCGCTTGCGAAGCGGCAGTAGGCGGGGATGGAGGACGTGCTTCTCGCCCCGGCCGCTTTGCGGCCTGTGCTTCGCAAGCGCTCGCCGTCCCGTCCTCCATCCCCGCAATGCCCGACAGTGCGACCGACTCCACCAGCGTGGCCATATATTTCTTTTCGGTGTTGAACGGCATCCGGTCGACGACCGCCGCCGCCTCGCGCAAGGCGTGGTAGTCGGCCCCGGCGGAGCGCACCCACAGCAGTAGCGCACCCTCGGTGGGGTTGCCGATGGGGCGGCCTTCCGGGTCGAGGAAGGCGGTGGAATTGGCGGCGATAAGCTCATAGAACTTCTCATCGGAAAGCTCCGAAAACCGCTCCATCGCCCCCACCTCCATGCGGTTCTGGGTCAGGGTGCCGGTCTTGTCGGTGCAGATCACCGTTACGGCGCCCATCGTCTCGCAGGCGTGCATCTTGCGCACGAGGTTGCCCGTGCGCAACATGCGCCGCATGCTCATCGCCAGGCTCAGCGTGATGCTCATAGGCAATCCCTCGGGCACGGCCATCACGATGATGGCCACGGCGACCATGAAGTAGCCGAGTACACGGATCGCCGCCTCGATCCAGCTCCACGAGTGCATTCCGCCCTCGAACACGAGCCCCTTAACAGCCAATATCGCAAAGATGGCCACGGCCATCGAGACCCCCACGCGGCCGATGAGCTTCGACAGGCGGTCGAGCTGTTTGGTGAGCGGCGTCTTCTCGGTGCGGGGTTGGCTGGCGCCGGCGGCCACCTTGCCATATTCGGTGCTGTTGCCCACCGCGTCTATCTCGAACACAGCGCTCCCCTCGACCACGGTGGTGCCGCGCAGCAGGCGGTCGGAGGGATAGGTCGCCTCCTTCTCGAAGTGGGCGGGATCGACGGTCTTCGAGACGACAGGTTCGCCCGTAAGGGTGGATTCGTTGACCAAGAGGGACACGGCCTCTTTCAGTATGCCGTCGGCGGGGATCTCGTCGCCCATTTCGAGCAGCACGATATCGCCCACCACCAACTCGCGCCGCGGCACCTGCACCACCACCCCGTCGCGGATGACCTTTTGCGGCAGGTCGTCGTCGACGCTGCGCAGCATGTCGAACTTGCGCCCCGCGTCATATTCGAACCAGAACGATATGCCCGTCGCCAAAACTATGGCCACGATGATGCCCACCGGTTCGAGGTAGTTGCGTTCGATGATCCCGATGGCCAGCGACAGGGCGGCGGCGACCACAAGCACCCTTATCACCGGGTCGGCGAACTTCTCGCCGAGCAGTTTCCACTGCGAAATTCCCGGCGCGGTGGTTATGATGTTGTCGCCGTGCTCCTCCCTGCTGCGGGCGACCTGAGTGGAGGTCAGTCCTCTCCTTTTCATCTACAATGCGGATTGGATATGCCCCTCGGCGCGCCCCGAATCGAGCTTTATCGCAACGAAGAGCAATATCGTAAATGCTATCAGGGATGAGCCTCCATAACTGAAAAACGGTAACGGAATGCCCACCACGGGAAAAAGCCCTATGGTCATTCCGATATTTATAAAGACGTGCGCCAAGAGGATTGACGCCACCGAGTAGCAATAGATGCGCCCGAAAGGCTCCGCCTGTCGCTCGCCCATGCGCATCACCCGCAGGATCAGCAGAAGGAACAGTCCCACCACCACCATGCTGCCCAGAAAGCCCCACTCCTCGCCCACGGTGCAGAATATGAAGTCGGTGCTCTGCTCGGGCACGAAATTGAACTTGGTCTGCGTGCCGTGGAGGTAGCCCTTGCCGATCCATCCGCCCGAGCCGATGGTGATCTTCGACTGGTTGACATTGTAGCCCCATCCCCGCAGATCCTGCTCCACCCCGAGCAGGTCGAGGATGCGCTTTTGCTGGTGCGTTTCGAGGATGTGGTCGAAGCCGTAATCGACCATCCGGCTGAAGGCCAGCAGGCCCCAGAAGATGAGCGCGAAGTAGCGCACCGAACGCAACTTCCGGCGATAACCGTAGACCACGGCCACGACGGTAGAAACGGCGAGCGCGGCCACCAGCGCCGTGTAGAACGTTATGGCTTTGGAATGCAATATGATATTGACCGAAAAATAGATCCCCATGGCCAGCAGGGCCACTATGGCCAGGAATATGGTCGAGGCGCGCCAGTTGCGGTTGCGCCACGCCTGCGCCACGGTGCAGACCGCGACAAGTATCACCAGCAGGGCCATCTCGTTGACAAGGAACGAGCTGAGGAACATCGCGATCACCCCTCCGAGCACCCAGAATATCCACGCCGGCAACCCTTCGCGGTAGAGCATCATCAGGAATGCGCAGTAGACCATAGCCGAGCCGGCGTCATTCTGGAGCAGGATGATGCCCATCGGCAACGCCACGAGCCCCGCCATCCGCAGCAGCCATGGCAGCCGGTCGAGTGAGAAGCGATAGGCGCTCATGCAGCGCGCCACGGCCAGCGCGGTGGCGAACTTGGCCAGCTCGGTGGGTTGCAGCGCCACGGGGCCGATCCTGATCCAGCTGTGCGCCCCATTCACAGAAGTACCCACGAAGAGCACCCCCACCAACACCACTATCATAAACCAATAGACAGGGTATGCGTAAATATGAAAATTTTTGGCGTCGACGAGCAGGACGACCAGCGCCACGGCCAGCGAAGCGCCTATCCACACCATCTGCATGCCATAGCGCTGCGAGAGGTCGAAGATGCTGCGGTGCGCATCGTTGTAGACCGCCGAATAGATGTTCAGCCACCCCATAACCACCAAGACAAGGTAGATGACCACCGTTACGAGGTCTATCGACCCGAGCAGGGCCGTCTTTGCCGGCCTGGCGCGCATATTTGTCAGTCTAATGCGCATACGCCGGGTAGTTTATGGTTTTGCTTTCGACATATTGAACGAGGTCCTTTCGTTTGACATCGCCCGTGAGGTATTTCTCGACCAGCAGCGAGGCGATGGGCGCGGCTATGGTGGCCCCGAAGCCGCCATTCTCCACGTAGACCGATATGGCGATGCGGGGGTTGTTGCGCGGGGCGAAGCAGAGGAAGGTAGAGTGGTCGGGCCCGTGGGGGTTCTGCGCCGTGCCGGTCTTGCCGCACACGTCTATCCCGTCGATGCGCGCTATGCCCGCCGTACCACCCGGTGCGCTCACCGCCCGGTGCATCCCCTCGACTATGGGATCGAACCACGCGCGGTCGACCAGCGTGGTGTGGCGCTCATAAAAACGCCTGTCGATGGAGTCGCGTCCCTCGATGGCTTTGACCACGTGCGGGATGTAGTAATAGCCGCGGTTGGCCACCGTGGCCGCGAGGTTGGCCATCTGCATCGGGGTGCACCCCATCTCCCCCTGCCCTATAGCCAGAGAGATGATAGTCAAAGAGTTCCACTGTCCGCGATACTTACGGTCGTAGTAGGCCGGCGAGGGCACGTTGCCCCGCAGTTCCCCCGGAAAATCGCTGTCCAGCTTCCGGCCGAAACCGAAGCTGTTGACATATTTGCGCCACGTGTCGAACCCCTCCCTGACGCCCCCCTTGTAGCGGCGGTTGTCCAGAATGGCGCGAAAGGCGTAGCAGAAATAGGAGTTGCACGACATCTGCACCGCCTCTGTCACCATCAGCGGCGAGGGATGGGTGTGGCACTTGACCGTAAGTTTCCCGTTATGGTAGCCGTTGTGGCACGGATAACGGGTTTCGGTGGTGAACGCCCCCTCCTGCAATCCTATCAGGCCGTTTATCAGCTTGAAGGTCGATCCTGGCGGGTAGCTCGCCATGACGGCGCGGTTGAACAAAGGCATGCGTTTGTTGTCGACCAATTTCATATAATTATTGCCTCTCTGGCTGCCCACCAGCTCGTCGGGATTGTAGGTGGGCGAGCTGACCATCATAAGTATCTCTCCCGTAGACGGTTCTATGGCCACGATGCTGCCCACCTTCCCGGCCATCAACTCCTCGCCGAAAGCCTGCAGGTTGGCGTCTATGGTGCACGTTATCGAGGGGCCGACTTCGGGAATGGTGTCATACATGCCGTCGCGATATGATCCGCGGCTCACCCCGCGCACATCGACCATATTGATCTTCACCCCCTTTTTGCCGCGTAGCACATCTTCGTAGGCCTGCTCGATGCCGCTCATGCCGATATAGTCGCCCGGATGGTAGTAGGGATCGTCCGCCACCGTCTTGTCGCTCACCTCGCCGATGTAGCCCAGCAGGTTGCCCGCCACATTACGCGGATAGGAGCGTACTGTACGATAGGTTAGATAAAACCCCGGCAGGGACATCTCTTCGAGGCGCAGCTTGGTCTGCTTGGTGAGCAGTTTGTAGACCACCGACGCCTGGTAGGGGGAGTAGCGCCGCGCCTTTTCGATTTGCTGCGCTATGTCGTCGTTGGTCGTACCGAGGATGGAGGCCATCAGGGCGGTGTCGAAGGGCATCACGTCGTGGGGCACCACCATCAGGTCGTAGGCCTCCTTGCTCTGCACCAGGAATTGGCCGTTGCGGTCGAGGATCTCTCCGCGCGGGGGATATTGCACCTCGTAGCGCAGCACGTTGCTGTCGGCACTGGCCTTGTATTTCGGATCTACGATCTGGATATAGAAGAGTTTTGCGGCGATCGCCGCAAAGCACACTATGACAAATATGCGCAGGGTAAGATATCGGGAGGGGTTATTCACAGCGCGGCGGTCATTTGACATTACGGCGCCCCCAAAAGAGCATTATTCCAAAATAACAGAGCGCCACCGAGACCGTTCCGCTCACAACTATCTTCAATAGGGTGAGCCAGATGTAGTGGAAGGTGAGCGTCTCGAAGGCGAAATAGGCCACAAAATGGATCGTCAGAAGCAGCGAGAGGTAGCGCAGCACCTTGCCCGTCCCGACCTTGGCCGGCAGGGGCACTACACCTTCCCTGACCATGGCGGCGCCGAAGGTGGCCCTCATCGCCAACGGACGGCAGAAGGCGGTGAACAGTATGGCGATCACATTGAGCCCCGCCGTGCCCGAGAGCAGGTCGATGACCGCCCCGAGGAGGAAGGCCCAAAGCATCACCGCCGCCGGAGCGGTGCGCGAGGGGAGCATGGCCACCGGCAGCATGTAGATCTGCGGCACTATATAGAGCCCCAACCCGAGGTTGTCGAGCAGCAATGTCTGCACCGCCACAGCTCCCGCAAAAAGCGCAATATATTTCCAGATGCGTTCGCCCATGGTCAATATTTGGTTTGAAGCTGCGTTTGGCTTTGTTTTTCGAGCTGCGTGCGCTCGGCGGCGTCCCTGTACTTGACCACAAAGACATCCCGCAATGCGGAAAAATCGGCCGCCAGCCTCACCCGCACCTCGTAATAGGATGCGTTCTTCGACATTTTCCAATCCTCCACCATCCCCACCAGCGCGTCGGGCGGAAAGATCGACGAATAGTCGGTGGTGAGCACCGTGTCGCCCTTTTGGACAGCGGCGTAGCGCGACACCTCGGACATGGTCATAAAGCGGGTAGACTTCCCGTCCCAAAAGAGCGATCCGAAGTAGGCTGTGCCCTTGAGTTTGCCGCTGGTGTGCATTTTGGTATTTAGCATGGAGATGCAGACCGAATAGTGGTCGGAGCTGGCCACCACATATCCCAGCGCCTCGTTGGCCGGCGAAAGTATCGCGCTCTTCAATGTTATCCCGTCTTTCGCGCCCCTGTTAATAGTAAAAAAATTCTCCTGGCGGCTCGTGGAATTGTTGACCACCCGCGCCGTTGTGTAGGTGTAGGGGGAGAGCGCCGGCAGGGGGGCGAGGTTCGCCGCGGTGTCCATCATCGCCAGGCGGGTGTGCAGCGCTGCGAGCTCCTCCATCATCACGCGGTTGTCACCCCGAAGCGAGAAATAGGCGTGCGCGTCGGCGAGCCCCTCGTAGAGCGCGCCTGTAAAGACGTTCGAAGCCGAGAGGAGCTGCGCATTGTTGTAGCTCGTGCTGTGGCGGGCGTAAAAGTTGATAGCCAGCGCCTGGAGCACGACGAACATCATGAAGGGGTGGTACCTTTTGAAAAAGAGTACGAGCCTGTTCATATCGCGCCCGCCCCTGCAGCCAGGGGGGTTATTTGATGAGGAATGGGAATTTGCCTATGTTCTTCAGCGCAATGCCCGTGCCCCGCGCCACGGCCCGCAGGGGGTCTTCGGCGATGATGAACGGGATATTGGTCTTCTCGTAGAGGCGTTTGTCGAGCCCTTTGAGCAGTGCCCCGCCGCCCGCCAGGTAGACGCCCTTCTTGGCGATGTCGGCATAGAGCTCAGGGGGAATCATCTCGAGCACCTTCATCACGGTAGCGTCGATCTTCACCAGCGATTTTTCGAGGGCATAGGCGATGTCCTGATAGGGGATCTTGATGGTCGTGGCAGCGAAGTGAGGATGTTGGGCGCGGTAACCTCGTGCGGCTCGGGCTCCTCGTCGAGGTTGGGAATGGCGGCGCCCACCGCCAGCTTGATCTCCTCGGCCGTGCGCTCGCCGATGCGCATGTCGTGCCTCTGGCGCATGTAGCCCTGGATATCCTCCGTAAAAACGTCGCCCGCCACGTTGATGCTCTCGCTGCACACTATGCCGCCCAGCGATATGCAGGCGATCTCGGTGGTGCCGCCGCCGATGTCGATGATCATGTGGCCTTCGGGGGCCTCCACGTCGAGTCCCGCGCCGAGCGCGGCGGCCATCGGCTCGTAGATCATATAGACGTCGCGTCCGCCCGCGTGCTCGGCCGAGTCGCGCACGGCGCGGATCTCGACATTGGTCGAGCCCGAGGGGATGCAGATCACCATGCGCAACGAGGGGGAGAAAATGCTGCTGCCCGTCTTGACCTTGCTGATCATCCCGCGCAGCATCAGCTCCGCCGCGTTGAAATCGGCGATCACCCCGTCTTTAAGGGGGCGGATCGTCTTGATGTTGCTGTGGGTCTTGCCGTGCATCTGGCGCGCCTGGTTGCCTATGGCGATTAGCTTGCCGGTGTGGAAATCGATGGCCACGATCGATGGTTCGTCGACCACGATCTTGCCGTTGTAGATTATCAGCGTGTTGGCCGTGCCGAGGTCTATGGCCAACTCTTGTGTCAGTGAGAATACGCCCATTGTCTTAATGTTTGAAGTGCCGCATACCTGTAAATACCATAGCCATACCGTTTTGGTCGCAGTAGTCGATGCTCTCCTGGTCGCGGACGGAGCCGCCCGGCTGGATGACGCGGTCGACACCCTCGCCGTGCGCTATCTCCACGCAGTCGGCAAAGGGGAAGTAGGCGTCCGAAGCCATCGCCGCCCCTTTGAGGCTGAAGCCGAACGCCTTGGCCTTGTCGATGGCCTGGCGCAGGGCGTCGACCCTCGAGGTCTGGCCTATACCGCTGGCCAATAAGGTATTGTCTTTGGCAAACACTATAGCGTTGCTCTTGGAATGTTTTACTATCTTGTTGGCGAATATCAAATCGTCCGTCTGGCGCTTGTCCACGCCCTTTTTCGTCACGGTGCGCATCTCGGAGTCGCGCCCACCCACGCTCGCATCGCGATCCTGCTCCACCACTCCACCCAGCAGCGAGCGGAACTGCCTCACGGGTAGCGAACTGTCTTTCAGGCGCAGGATGATGCGGTTCTTTTTAGCCTGCAACGCCACGAGGGCTGCCGGCTCGTAATCCGGGGCGATGATCACCTCGAAAAAGAGCTCGTTCACCTTTTCGGCCGTGACTTTGTCGACGGGGCGGTTGCAGACGAGCACCCCGCCGTAAGCCGACACGGGATCGCACGCCAGCGCGGCGCTCCACGCCTGCTCCAGGGTCGGGCGCATGGCCACCCCGCAGGCGTTGTTGTGCTTGATCACAACGAACGTGGGCCCCTCGAACTCCGCGATGAGGTTCACCGCGGCCTCGATGTCGAGCATGTTGTTGTACGAAATTTCCTTGCCCCAGAGTTTGTCGAAGATGGCCTCGAGGTCGCCGTAGAAAGTGGCTTTCTGGTGGGGGTTTTCGCCGTAGCGCAACGCCACCCCTCCGGATATGCTACACTTGAATGCTGAAATGTTTTCCGAGCGGTTGAAATAGGAAAATATCGCGCTGTCGTAGTTGGAGCTGACGTTGAACCCCTGCGCGGCGAAGTAGCGGCGCTGCTCGAGGGTGGTCGAGCAATCCTGCTCTTCGAGCAGCTCCAGCAGCTGCTCATATTGCGCCTTCGAACCCACCACCACCACATCCTTGTAGTTCTTGGCCGCGGCGCGGATGAGCGATATGCCGCCTATATCGATCTTCTCGATCACCTGTTGCTCTTCGGCGTCCGAAGCCACGGTCTGCTCGAAGGGATAGAGGTCGACTATAACGAGGTCTATCAGGGGGATGTTGTACTCCGCGAGTTGCTCGTGGTCGGAGGGGTTGTCGCGGCGGGCGAGGATGCCGCCGAAGACGTTCGGGTGGAGCGTCTTTACCCGCCCGCCGAGGATCGAGGGATAGCCCGTGAGCCCCTCCACCGGATGGGCCTCCACGCCCAGGCCGCGGATAAAATCGAGCGTCCCGCCGGTCGAATATATTTTCACATTTGCTCCCGCGAGCTTTTTTATGATAGCGTCGAGCCCGTCCTTGTGGTAAACGGATATCAACGCACCGGTTATCTTTTTCAAACTCATTGATATATAAAATTGATAGGTCAACACAAAACATTGCGCGGAACAGCCTTTCGCGCAAGCGTTCACAAAGGTACAAAAAAGTGCGCATTAAACCAATATTCGATAATGCGGTTAATATTTTTTTAGCGCTTGGTAAAATTTTTGGCGTATATTTGTGGACAGAATGGAACACAAAATCGACAGTTCGGCCCGCGTGGCCGTCATAGGTTACGGCAGCTGGGCCACGGCGATAGTCAAGATCCTGCTCGAGAACACTCCCCGCGTGGGGTGGTTCATCCTCGAGCCCAAAGATCTCGAATACCTGCGCAGCCACCACACCAATCCCTACTACCTTCGCGACGTCCATTTCGACACCTCCCGCCTCTACCTGTCGGACAATATAAACACGGTGGTCGAAGGAGCGGACGTGGTGATAGTCTGCGTGCCGTCGGCTTATGTCAAAACCCACATGGCCGGCCTGACGGTTCCGCTCTCCGAAAAATTCGTGGTCTCGGCTGTCAAGGGGATCATCCCGGGCGACCACCTCACGCTCGGCGAATATCTCAACCGCCGCCACGGAGTACCGTTCGACCGCATAGGGATCGTTACGGGGCCGTGCCACGCCGAGGAGGTGGCCCTCGAGAGGCTCTCCTATCTGACGATGGTGTGCAAGCAGGACGCCAACGCCCGCGCGCTGGGCGAGCTCTTCTCCACCGAATATATCCGCGTAAGCTATTCCAACGACATCTACGGCGCCGAATATGCCGCCGTGCTCAAGAACATCTACGCCATCGCGGTGGGCATAGCCGTGGGGCTTGGATATGGCGACAACTTCAACGCCGTGCTCATATCCAACGCCGCCGCCGAGATGAGCCGCTTTGTCGAGCGCTCCTTCCCCGGCGACCGCCATATCACCGATTCGGCCTACTTGGGCGACCTTCTGGTAACGTGCTATTCGCAGTTCAGCCGCAACCGCACCTTCGGGGCTATGGTGGGCAAAGGCTACTCGGTGCGTAGCGCCCAAGCCGAGATGCGCATGGTGGCCGAGGGGCACTATGGCTCGAAGGGGATCGAGTTCATCAACCGCAAGCTCAAGATCGACATGCCCATAGCCGACGCGGTCTACGACATTCTATACAAGGGCGCCCCGCCCCGCGAAAGGATGGAGGCACTCACTTTGATATTAAAGTAATCCGAAAATATGAAAGATTTCAAAATCGACATTTCCAAGACCACATTTGCCGTGAGCGCCAAGGAGATCGCCGCGCTCGGCACCAAGGCAGAAGAGGCCAATACACTGCTCGACACCAAAGAGGGCAAGGGCAACGATTTTCTGGGATGGGTCAACCTGCCCTCCGCCATCACCTCCGAGCAGATCGGGGCCGTGAACGCCGCAGCAGCCGCCCTGCGCAAAAAGGCAGAAGTGGTGATAGTCATAGGTATAGGCGGCTCCTACCTCGGGGCCAAGGCGCTGCTCGAGGCACTGGGGAACCCTTTCTCCCTGCTCGACAAAAAACGCAAGGGGCCCGTGGTGCTTTTCGCGGGGCAGAACATCAGCGAAGACTACATCTACCAGCTGCTCTCCGCCACCAAAAAGTACGACATCGCGGCCATCGTCATCTCCAAATCGGGCACCACCACCGAGCCCGCCATAGCTTTCCGCCTCATCCGTGCCGAGATCGAAAAGCGTTACGGCCGAAAAAAAGCCGCTGAGCGCATCGTGGCCGTTACGGACAAGGCGCGCGGGGCGCTCAAGGGGGTGGCCGACAAGGAGGGTTACCGCACCTTTGTCATCCCCGACGACGTGGGCGGCCGCTACTCGGTGCTCACCCCTGTCGGGCTCTTGCCGCTGGCCGCCGCCGGGGTCGACATCGCCGAGCTGGTGCGCGGAGCGCGCGACATGGAGCGGGCCACGGCGCAGGACGTCCCGTTCGACGAAAATCCCGCAAATATCTACGCCGCGGCGCGTTACGCCCTCTACAAAAAAGGGTTTAAGATAGAGATATTGGCCAGCTACGAGCCGGCGCTGCAATACCTCGCCGAGTGGTGGAAGCAGCT
>Ga0123354_10016256_pt1 | contig 11658 bp, 7 predicted proteins | sample TergutLab28metaG_2_FD_97872 | JGI IMG/M metagenome (GOLD analysis project Ga0123354, IMG submission 97872) | Labiotermes labralis P4 segment gut microbial communities from Petit-Saut dam, French Guiana - Lab288 P4 | ecosystem: Host-associated > Arthropoda: Insects > Digestive system > Gut ... | reverse complement strand
TTCCCACATAGGGGAGACAGGCGTGTGGCTCATGTAGAGACATCACAAGTGTTTTGGGTTTCCCACAGACGGGGAGACAGGCGTGTAGCCCCTGTAGAGACATCGCGAGTGTTTTGGGTCTCCCACAGACGGGGAGACAGGCGTGTAGCTCCTGTAGAGACATAACGAGTGTTTTGGGTTTCCCACATAGGGGAGACAGGCGTGTGGCTCATGTAGAGACATCACAAGTGTTTTGGGTTTCCCACAGACGGGGAGACAGGCGTGTAGCTCATGTAGAGACATCACGAGTGTTTTGGGTTTCCCACAGACGGGGAGACAGGCATGTAGCTCCTGTAGAGACATCACGAGTGTTTTGGGTTTCCCACAGACGGGGAGACAGGCGTGTAGCTCATGTAGTGACATCACAAGTGTTTTGGGTCTTCCATAGATAGGAGAGACAGGCATGTAGCTTCTGTAGAGACATGTCTCCTTTGCTGTCCCCAGCCTTGCACACCGTTCATGCCAGACCACAGCTGTCGTGATTAACCGCCCCGCCTTTCGCCTGCTCACGATGTCATTGCCACAGGTGACTTAAGGAGCCGTAACTGTGGATGCTGATGGTGATGGTTCTCGTCTTAAAGTAGAAAGACAGCTGCTTGTGGACGGAGATCACCAGCATAATGAGAAGCTCCGTGTTTTTCCAGTGGTTGAATGAAAATGAGATGGGCAGAGCATGCGGCACGTGTGGAGGAGATGAGAAATGTATACAGAGTTTAGGTGGGTACAGTTGGAGGGAAAGTGACGACTTCGATTAACTAAGCGTCGATGTGAGTATAATATTAAAATGGATGTTACAGGAATGCTATGGGGATGTGGGTATGGACTGGATCGATGTGGCGGCGGGCTGTTGTGAGCGCGGTAATGTACTTGCGGGTTCTCTAAAATGAGTGGAATTATACAGTTATACAACAGCTATCGGGCTACAGGAGAGGAGCGTCTTGGCAGTTGCAGTATTTGTTTCCTGCCCCCCATACGGAATTCGGTTAATTTAGCCATCACGGGTTTAAGAACAAGAGTGTTCAATTATATCTGCAATATTGCAACTCAATGCACAGTGCACAATTCAATACATATATTTATTACCAAACATTAGCTACATGTTTCGGCGCGTACTGCACCATCGTCAGGGAGATTTTCGTATGACGTGCTGAAAACTGTCTGCCTCTTGAGCGGTTGTTACATCGGCTGTGTTACAGAACGGAAAGTGTATCGTATGTAAGTTGCACAGCATTGTTACAATTATTAGTGCAGTATTTGTCTCGTTATTATGTTTTGAATGGTTTTAAAGTAGTAGGAGAGTTTTGGTAGTGAATATTTGGTTGTATTTGACTGTACAATGTGCATTTAGTTGGGATATGAAGGATATAATTGCTGTACCAGAATGTACGGTATGGAGTGCCCAGTTGTGTTAGGAAGATCTGTGTGTCTTAACACAGTTCGTAGCAGTGCACTGCGCTCTGTCTGATCGCTCGGTCCTGAGATCGTCTCTCTTACCGACACTTCTGGTGCGCACCTCAGTCTGCTGATTGCCGGAACTGTCTCATTATAACAAGTCACCGTCCGTCCGTCCATCTTGGGGTAGAGCCCCCCCCCCTCCGGGGCTCATAACTAGACATCAGTCTGTATATCAATACTGCTGTGTGTCAGTACTGTGGCGCCCTCTGTGACGAGGGTGCAAGTCTGGCCATTGCACAAACTTGCCAGCTTACGTGCTCCCGTACACATTTCTCGTTACTGCGGTCTGTTCACAGTGCACACCTGCTGCAGCTGATCACGCCTCATCTTCCCTAGCTTTAGTTACGGCGGCAGTTCAATTGCCTGACCGGTCGGTCACCAGCTGATGACCGCCACCTTGAAGCTGCCCGCCATCGCCTTCTCCAGTACAAACCAACATTTGATTATCTTTATTTTGTGCGAGTTGCTGCTTGCTGCCTGCACAGAGTTCTGTTTAAATCACACAAGTAAGGAAGTTTGAAAGCAGCGACATGCAAACCGCGGGTGGTGTGTGACTTGCAAAGTGTCCCACTCAATAGAACAACCTTGATCTGCAGGTTCTGTAGTTTCCGAAGTTGCGTATGTGCCGCGGGTACCCGGGCAGGGCAGCCCGAAGTCGCAGCGGACAGTGACACACCGGTATCAAATTGCACACCGTTACGGCATGGTGACTGTCCTGAGCTGCTGCAGGAACGGTGTGTCATGGCCATCAACTTCGCCACACCTAAAATTTCTGACTGCTTTCTGTGGAGTTATTTCAGAATGCTGACCTAACCCAGGAACTGAAATTTTCTTTCGTATGTAAGTTGAACACATTAGAAATGCCAATCGGTTGATGAGTGTTGATGGCAGTCACTGTGCTGTCAAATGTGACAGTCGTACAGACCGCAGTTTCATTGTATGCGGAGTTCGTTTAACATTAAGTCAGGTGGTAAATGCAGTGACCACTGTGCGTTGAGGTGCTACCACTGTCTTATACTGCCGACCTGTGAAGACTGTACGCTCGGTAACTTCATAGCATCAAATCATTACTAATGCTCCAACATTTAATTACCTTTCCTTATGTTTTCGTCTTGTTCCCAAAAATCAGCTTTCTATAATCACGATCTCCGTAAGGTACTCTCAGCGGTATCAGATAACATAGCTGTACCTCGCGGCTCAGCGGTCCATCCATCCGTCCGTCCGTCTGTGCTGTGTGCATGTCAGCATCGCCGACATTGCCTGGACGGCGTGCAGAACGCTGAAGGTGGGCCGAGGGGCCAAATAAGGAAACAGCAGCGAACAGCAGAAGTGAAGGAACTAGTGCTTTGCAGCGCGTACGTTTCTTGTTCTGGAAATAACGCGATTGTATTTACTGCCTGTCGTGAGGAGCTGACTTAGTGCTGACTGGCCGCACACTGTGCTGTGCTGTGCTGTGTATCGTGCGACCGAGGAATCATGGCGCTACCCCGGTAAGCGGTCCGGTCCTTGGCACACATTTTGGCTGTACTAAACTCCGCACGTCCCACAATCATCCTGACTGTCGCTGTCCTATCGGCATTTCCGGACGCACCCACCCCCCCACCCACCCACACACACACACACACACACACACACACACACACACACACACACACAGTTCTGTTGCATAAAACTACAGATTCTGCTAAAGTTAAATTAGTGCGATGTGCGGGCGTTTGTGATTTTGCACGCACGTATGCACAAGACTTGGCAGAAAGTGTCGGTATGTTTGTGGGCAGCTCCTGTACCACACACCGCATGGTTAGTCACTGGTGGGGTATTGGTCATCGCTATCAAACTGAGAGCCAAATCAAACCTTTTGCATTACCGCCAGTTTGTTATTTTGTATCTATAACGAATCGCGTTAACAAAACCTGTGTGTTGCTCAAATGCCTGTTACCGTGAGTCACTTCGGAACCTCTTCATTAAGTGATGTTAGGATGTTTGCCGCCTTGAATGTAGGTACGTCTGCAGTGTTGTTCGGTCTACGGAATGTAAGAAATTGAAACGTTCGATTTGGGGTGGAGTCAAATGACTTGTAAAGCGGCTGTCTGTTGCATAAGTTTAAATATTGACACAGACAACACAATATACAGGGGGAAAGTGACGATGACATAAATCTGATTGACGTCCATTTATTTGGTAAAAGAAAGTATGCAAATAATGTCGCAGTAGCTTCGTGCAGCGGACTCAGCTGAACAGTTTTGTTTGTTAACCTGGCAAAGATGGCAACACCAGTTAGTTTTCAAAAAGAGAAGACGACTAGCGTCCATTGTATGTAAAGTTGTGCATTATACGATGTGGACTGGCGGGTGAGGTGTGCACACTGTTAGCCACTCCCGCCCAGAGCTCACGTGTCGACGGACGGCCTATACACAGTTGCGCCGTAGCGGCTCGCTGCTCGACCGCGCCAGCCCGTCATCTTTATGTGAATGTCTGCGCTGTTTACGAGGTCTGTTCAGCCGCATAACGGCAGGCGGGCAGAGCGGTTACGGCGCTGCATGAAAGCTGCCGTTATGCCGAGATAAATCTGACAGGCACGCGATTTGGCCGACTGTTACGTGAATTTCATCAGAATGTTTAAATCTCAGTTGCTACGCCATAGAATACATAATAATGCCGCGGTGCAACATTCATACTGGTGTATCCGTAGTTAATAACACTGTACTCAAAAGCAGGGGTGTCCAACCCGCCACCCGCGAGGTTGTGCCTTATGGTCTGAAAGTGACATTCTAAAGTAGAAGGGTAGATGTACCGCTCGGTTAGGCGTACCGATCTGTTAGGCGTAGCGCTCGGTTAGGCGTGCCTCTAGGTTAGGCGTACCGCTCGGTTAGGAGTGCCGCTCGGTTAGGGGTGCCGCTCGGTTGGGCGTACAGCTCGGTTAGGGGTGCCGCTCGGTTAGGGGTGCCGCTCGGTTAGGGGTGCCGCTCGGTTAGGCGTACCGCTCGGTTAGGGGTGCCGCTCGGTTAGGAGTGCCGCTCGGTTAGGCGTACCGCTCGGTTAGGGGTGCCGCTCGGTTAGGCGTACCGCTCGCATAGGGGTGCCGCTCGGTTAGGAGTGCCGCTCGGTTAGGCGTACCGCTCGTTTAGGGGTGCCGCTCGGTTAGGCGTACCGCTCGGTTAGGGGTGCCGCTCGGTTAGGCGTACCGCTCGGTTAGGCGTACCGCTCGCTGTGGTTTTGACACAAGCGGCCCAACGTAACGGTTGTGGGCCGTTAGGCCGTTGTAAAGATAGGCTGCATATCCATGCTGTAAGCAGCCGGACGACAGTCACTAGACGTAACCTAACGTTATTGAACTCAGTGCGGTCGGTCGGTCGGTCCCTGCTGTCGGGAACATCGGTATTCGGCATTTAGAAAGCTCCTGATTTCCCTTTGTATTGTCATTGTTTCGACTTTATGGTGGGTTTCAACGAATCGGAATGAGAGCACGTGACTGACAAGCGGGCGACTGATTTTGGTTGCGATTGTGTTGTGTGCGCGCGCTCGATCCTTGTAACGTGGCCACGGCGCTGAATGTTTACTTTACATTTACATTTACATAATTCACATTTCACAGATCCTATACTCGAGCTAGGTCGAACTGACTTTGAAATTGATCCATATAATACAACACAATAGCACAATTCTATTTCACAGTACAGTCTTGTCACATTCCAACTGCAATGTACAGTTTACAAATTTTTGTGTCTAAAATTTTGCATACGTACACAATATGCAGTCGACTGTTTTTTACTGCTGTTCATGATCTTTCCTTCCTTAAAATTTGAACTGTACTTCATGGGAATTACCTGACATAAATTTGAACTGTTCTTCATGGGAATTACCTGACATAAATTTGAACAGTACTTCATGGGAATTACCTGACATAAATTTGAACTGTTCTTAATGGGAATTACCTGACATAAATTTGAACTGTTCTTCATGGGAATTACGTGACATAAATTTGAACTGTACTTCATGGGAATTACCTGACATAAATTTCAACTGTACTTCATGGGAATTACCTGACACAAATTCATTTATTGAATACAAACGCATTTTTATGAGAATATTTTCGTCGTGTTTCTGAAGGTCATTGTATCGTATTGTATTGTATTGTCAAGTGGCTGTACGGTGTGTGCTGCGAGCTTAGTATATATCGTTATTGAGGAACGGCAGACACCCTTCTGCACTGAAGAGAATTTTGCTGATTTTTAATTAAGTCCCCCCTCCTTCGTATCTCTATGAAGAGCAACATTTGTTTGGTACTTGCCAGGCAGGATTGCAGCAGACAAACGTCATGTGCACAGAACATGTGTTGAGGCAGCATGCAGCAGGAGCAGAGCGGCCGGCAGTGGACCAGGCACTGTGCGTTCCTGTGGGAACTCCTCCCGCACACCGTTGCATATGCGCTTGTTAGTTCCCGTTAGTTATGCCGTCACGATACAACAATGGACAGCGCAGATGGCTGGCCTTCATTCCACACGGTCACTCTGTTCTGCAGTCACGTGATGCGTGAGAAGCTCACGCATTTGCAGCCGTCGGTGTCGCTGAAACGCACCGCCTGAACGTGCAGAAATGCGCACGAAACGTCCACGTGACGACAACGTACGGCGTATTGCGTAATTTGTTGTAACACTTGACACGTGCACCGAATTCTGACCGCAGCTGTAGTTTTGCGATATGAGAGTGCCACAGCAGGCTAGGGTGTTGCGGTGTGGCGTTTGGTGTTTCGAGCGATCATAGCGCCTCCATCTTCGAGGCGGTTGGACTGCATGCAGTACGAACCGTCGGCGTCTGCACACTCAAACACACGGCGTCACATTCCAAAATAAATGAGTGCCCAAAATATTTATCTTCCGCATGATTCTTACAACAAACAGCAGCTATTTCTCTAAACCGATCTTTCTAATGGAGGAGCAGAATTTGTAACTTAGCTTCACTTTTTTAGCCTTCCTTGCGTTGAGTTAATTTGTAATTCAGACAGTTTAAATTCAGTCGGACCCGATTATAACGACATCGGTTTGTGCCACACCACCTGTATAACGTCAGATGTTCTGTGGTAACAGTTAATTGCCCGCTGTTAACCGTAATGTTATGCTGCTTGGTTAGAACAACGCCCGTTTATAACGACACAAAATCAGCCCCTTTTTTACGAGTTCGAGTGTATTTTGTTCCGTAAATCTCATTCAGAAAATTAAAAACAGATCACCTGCAATGGTTTCACAAAAATCTGTATGCTTCTTCTTTGCGTCTCGCTGTAAAAGAGACAGTCGCTAGTGGCTGTCGTCTTCACTCATTGCAGCCCGTGACAACAGCCTGTCCCGGTGCCACTTACGAGGACTGACCTGGGAACGAACACCGGCCTTATCTGTTACAGGTCTGCCACTGACCGCCTTATGTGTGCCACGGCCTTGCAAATGGGGGAGCAAATAGGTCGTATTTGAGGCCATACCGGCTGAAGGTATGTAAAGTTTTATGTTGTTGGCAGAAATGAGCTGGTGACACAGTGGCACTGGCCCGAGACCGTTCTGTAGCGTCCGTCTGCACAGTGACCTCTTCTGCATGTGTGGAACATGGGGTTCACCCACCGGTGGGTGAGGTACGGATCTTATCTCATTCTCTGAGGTACCGTATGGAAGCAGAATACTGTGATTTTATTGTTTCTGGTAACTTGTAGTCCGATTTCTCGCTTTAAGTTGCAAATAATTGGAAACTGGACAAGCGAGAGTCGCTGTTTCCTAGACAAGAAGCAGGCAATAAAGTAACCGGACAACGGGCTGGAAAGCCGAGCAATACATTTCTGTCTTCAGAACTCCCAGTCCACACTGGGGCCCACCCAGCTTTCCGTTCGGTGAGTTACAGGAGCACTTGACCCTCAAGTGAAGCCGCCGGGGCTTGAAGGTGGACAATCTCTGCGTAGTACCGAGATTAGGAATGCGTGGAGCCATACCTACATTTTCCCTTACGTCTTAATGCCGTGCATAGCGACATCTTCCAACTGACAGCAAAGCCCTATCTTCAGTCATTGCTAGTGGACACTTAGACCTCCACTGTTTGAACCAGCAGGTTAGTGCAGCGATACAGCTCTGAATTTGTGTTAGAAACGTGTCTGATTGTAGTGCTGGACTTGACAGCAGATGCCGTGCGCTAAGGGCGCTTGTGGCTGTCCACATTCCGCTACTGCAGCATATCGTAGCCACGTAACGACCTGCAGATAATTGTGCTGTGAACCTGACGTGTCGTGGGCCTCACCATTGGAAGGCCAGAGCAATCAAAGTGTGACACTGCTTGTATACATTAACGTGTTTCAGCTGTAATAATATACTGTGAGGAGGTGCTTTGCAAACACACACGTGGTCACCGCAGTCCATTGATTTTTGTTGGTACGTCGACTGTGGGAGGAATTGATTATCTAATTGAGTTTAAGTGTGTGGCTGAAAGTATGAAGTAAGCTAGTGGTTGGTTGTGTGTGTGCGATGTGCCGTCTGGTGACGTAATTTGGCACGTTTAAGAAAAATGGTTGTGTGAAGAAGAACTGTTAGTTTACGGACATAGTGTTGCTGTTGGGTGGTCTTTTGTTATTACGGTGATGGAACAGTGCAGCTGTGCGGATTGTATTTAAAGACTGGATAGGTTGACAGGTGCATGGTGCGTTGACATGTTTGTGTACTGCTGACATCCGTCCAAATATTCCTTTGCACGTTTCGGCCAGCAAGTAGCCATCTTCAGGGAGAGAAAGTCACATCATCAACATTAAACAGCCGTGAGTTTTGAGATGCTCACAGCGGGGTGTTTTTTTTTTTTAAAGAAATCCGGTTTCTGGGATGTGGCAGTGCGATTCGCAACGTTTCGAGGTAGCGTGTCGACTGCCTCGTGGGTCGTGAGGTTTCTACGAAACGTCGGGAGCCCACAGCGATGCAGCGTCACGTTCCGGAAGACAAGAAGCGTCTACGAACGTAAGTTCTGCCGTTGTGCATGTTACTGACAGCAGGAGAGAATGGGCAGATATGCGTCAGGACGGCGCCCAACGTGCCGTCATTCTGACGCGGCTACGCAGATCTTCCTTGTACTGGCAGAATGTGTAATTAAATGGTGACCAGTAAATAGAAGGACTGTATCTGTGGACTGTACGTTTGATTGTGGAGATGTGCGTATAGAGTTTTGGTGAGGCACCTGGGGGAAAGAGACCACTTTGAACACCTACACCTAGATTAGAGGATATTATCAAAATGGATCTTAAAATAAATCGGTTGGGAGGGCGTGGACTGGATACAGCTGGCTCAGGTTAGCGTTTAAAGACGGGCTGTTGTGAAAAAGGTGGTGAGCTTGTGGGTCTCATAAAATGCGGGGAATTTGGTGACTAGCTGAACAGCTGGGACTCTGGTCTCTGACATTAAGTAGTATTTAGCAGACCGGAAATAGATTGAAACTCCTGTAAGATGTGCAGAGTGTGAGCCTGATGGGAAAGAGAGCTCGTAGTGACGGGCATAAGACGCGCTGACCTCTGTGTAGTGCCTTCGCACTTGGCCGCGGTCGCACGAAAGTTCCTGTGACAAACTGCGGTGTCACGAGCGTGGCCTGAGGTGTTGTCCCTGTTACAGAGCGTGTTCCGAGTGTTCTGAGTGTTCCGAGTGTTCTGCCGGCTGGTCTGGCCTGAGGTGTTGTCCCTGTTACAGAGCGTGTTCCGAGTGTTCTGAGTGTTCTGCCGGCTGGTCTTGGCGGCTCGTGATTTTCCTTCACCTCCGTTCCGGTCCTGATCGACACTACAGGGTGCTGAACGATCCACGGACTGCTGCCTCCAACTGCTCACAGCGTAGCGACGACTGTATAACCTGCGCTTGGTCAGAGTGCTTCTTGAGACGCTACCAGTTCCTCAGCTTGTCAAGGAATTCCCCGCATTTTGTGGACCCGATAGTTCATGGCCGTGGTTAGGAAAGCCCGTGACTTGTTCTTTCCTGAGCCAGATTAAACCAGTGTGAGTCTTCCCATCCTATTTCTTTAACATCCATTACAGGTAAATTACATTTACGTTTAGGTCTTCCAAGCAGTATCTTTCCTTCGTGCTTTTCCCTCATTGTTTGTGCTGGCCCACATATCTGTGACGTCCTGTCCGTGACGCACACTATGTCCGCCAGTTGCCTGCACCATTGAGACTTAACCTTCTATGGCTCATGTCCAACGGTCCACTTTGTCCAAAAAGCCACAATAAAACCAGAGCTTTTCTTTTTTCCTTACAGCACAGTGTTGTAATTCTGTGCAGTACTTTGTATCAGAAATGGAAGTTTGTATTTTTGAAGCTGCTTGTCTCCGGGGGTACAGCGGGCCACCACGTGTCTTCTACAGCAGAGGCTGAGAATGAGTGGCGCTACGCCCCCACTCCCCCATATGCCAGCTTTACCTTTTACCTTAACCAGCCAGCCAGCATGTCCCATCAGTTGAGAGACACGCACACCGTAAAGCCACTCGCTTATGCTGCAGGACAGTCCGAACTGTATGGACACAGTGCAGACGGTAACTGTGGTGACGGTCACAGTCCGTGGTCTGAGTGACATTAAGCACTCAGTCCATATTCACGTCTTCATCAGCACCGCTGAGAGAACCTCGGATTTTGCAATCATCATTTGTGTTAATTTCGGTGTACAGACGCTGTATGAAGTCCAGAGTCCATCGACAAGGAGTCAAAAGAGGAGACGGTTAGCGCTCTAAAGACCAAACATCACCTGAATTATATATAAAGATGCAGCTCGAACCGCGCAGTAAACACGTTGCCAGCGGTGCACTCCGGGACGCAACACACACTGCTGTCGGAATGTCGCGCGGCTGCACGGCTCAAGCGTGCAGGTGAAGTCCGCCTGCAGTTCGCGGGTTCGTATGAAACTAAGAACTGCTCAGTGGCGTTGTGTGGGCACGGGTCGGACGTTTCGTGCCGAAATCCACCAAAGTGAGGAATTAACAGGTACAAATTCTGTTAGGTCCTTAAGCAAACCGTGACTCACTAGACCGGTTTGCGCCAAGTCCTCGCGTGTCGAACAACTCCTATACCGAATTTCGTGAAAATTCGGCAGGCGTTTTACTCGCTGAAACTAGGTTACAGACGGAGAGACAGACTGTCTTCTGGTACGGCTTTGTTTTTTATTTTGTAAAGAATATCTAAAAATCAGTCAGTTAATGTTGTATAGTGAAATAATCGCTGTTTGTTCTCAGATCCACACAAAACACATAAATACTGTGTGGGCAGAACGTGGAATTTCTGAATGTTAAACTGGTGGTACTGAATTATATATAAACACTCAGCTCGTACCGCGCAGTAAACACTCCTCGGTTATACAAACCAGTCAGTTAATGTTGTGTAGGGAAATAATCGCTGTTTGTTCTGAGATCCACACAAAACACACTTAAATACAGTGTGTGGGCAGAACGTAGAATTGCTAAATGTTAAACTGGCGGTACATTTAGTGACCGCTGTGCTAAATATGTTATTAATTTACGTGGTACGAATGTAGACGTGATGGACAAGCTGTAAGCTGTACAAAGAAGCAAACCATTTCAACATATTTCGGAGAAGTTACTGCGCGTGTTCAAAACGCTAGGCCAGGAACACATAATACGGAGTGGAGGTACAGCTCCACCCCTTCACAAACGCAGCAATACGTATGGAGCAAATTATTTATTTTACGCTACTTTTGCTTTGCTTCCGGACAGAGGGCATCCGATGATCGCTATTTGTGACGCCGGATGAGCCGCCAGAGACTGTCTGCACATGGCTGACGAAAGACAAATCCCTACAGCTGCTGGCAATCGAAGACCGATGCCTTGGTCGTCCAGACCGTAGCCTAATGACTGGACTGAATGGGATGTCTTCGCTGATGGAGATATGGCTCGGCACCTCCAAAGGCATGGAATTAATAATGTGCCGGTAACTTCCCATTTCCTGTTGTGTCTTGTCGAAATTGCGTACCAATCTTGAACGCTGAGAGCAAAGATGGTGATTGTGCAGGGTGGAGAGCGGCAGCAGGACTAGTGGAGGTACTGCTGGTTATGGTAAGTATACCACAGGGTGGAGGTACTGCTGGTTATGGTAAGTATACCACAGGGTGGAGGTACTACTGGTTATGGTAAGTATACCACAGGGTGGAGGTACTG
>Ga0123354_10016255_pt1 | contig 11659 bp, 13 predicted proteins | sample TergutLab28metaG_2_FD_97872 | JGI IMG/M metagenome (GOLD analysis project Ga0123354, IMG submission 97872) | Labiotermes labralis P4 segment gut microbial communities from Petit-Saut dam, French Guiana - Lab288 P4 | ecosystem: Host-associated > Arthropoda: Insects > Digestive system > Gut ... | reverse complement strand
GGCGTATCCGCTAGAACCTCTAAAAATTAAAATTTCATCAAAAATGCGTTGCGCAATGATGTTTTAGTGATTAGATAAAATTTCAGTGGCTTGCTCAACTGTCCAGATGTGAGGATAGCCCTTCTCTTCCATATATTTTGTGATTTCGGGTATGTCGAGGCCAAGTTTTTGGAGCTCATCTGTGCGCGAAAATATTTCTTCGGCAGTGCCGTCGGCGAATATATTTCCTTCCGAGAGGACGATAATACGGTTTGCGATTTCTGCTATATCTTCCATTGAATGCGAAACGAGGATTATTGTCTTGCCTTGTTTGTTCATTTCAACAATTGTTTCAAGGAGCTGCCTATGACTGAGCGGGTCTAGGCCGGCGGTTGGCTCATCTAAAATTAAAATATCAGGCTTCATTGTAAGCACGCTCGCGATTGCAATTTTGCGTTTTTGGCCTCCGCTTAGGAAGTGGGGGCTTTTTTCTAAACTACCTTCAATGCCCATAATGTTAACGGCTTTTTTTATTTCGCTATCAATTTCTTCCGGGGACATTCCAATATTTTTTGGGCCGAATTTTAGCTCGGCTTCTATGGTTTCTTCAAATATTTGATTTTCAGGGTATTGAAAAACCATTCCTATTTTTGTATTCACTTTTTCTACTTTTTCGCCATTGAAAAGCACTTCGCCGCCTGTTGGCTTCAATATGCCGTTCATAAGCTGGATAAGTGTGCTTTTGCCGCTGCCGGTGTGCCCAATGATCCCTACTAATTCGCCTTGATTTATGCTCAAAGAAACGCCTTTTAATGCAGTTTTTTCAAAAGGCGTTTTGGGAGAATATGTGTAGACTACGTTTTTTAATTCAATCATTTTTAAATCCCCACAATAAAATTTCACATAATAGCATAATTTTTGTAAATTAAAACTGAAATCAAAACAGCGCCAATTCCGGCGAAGGTTAAAATGATATTTCTAACCATTTCATTTTTTATACCTGCGCAAATTATATATATTCCAACCAATGAAGTGAGATATCTGCAGCCGCTTATAAGCCAGCCTGATGAGAAGATCATCATTACGTAAGCGAGGCTGTAAATGATGTAAGAATTTCTTATTTTTGAGAATATAGCCCATATAAGTAATGCTAAAGCCAAGAAGAAAAAGACTATTTGAGCAAAATACATAATGGGCGCAAGACCACTATTTTGAATACCCATACTAATATTTTGGGTTATATTATCGCCAATCCAATTCACACTTTGATACCATGGTGGAGCTGCTTGGTATTTATAAAAACTAAACCAATCACCTATAATAATTTTATTCATAAATAGGTAAATGACAAAACCTGCTAAGGTTAAAAATGACCATGCACCTTTCCAAGAAAATTTTTTATTTCTGACGCATTCGATTACCCACTCATAAACTAAAAATACTAAAATTAAAACGCCTTGGGTTTTAGTTAGTGCAGAAAGGCCTCCCGCAATGCCTGCAATGAGCCATTTATGCTTGCGCCCATAATAAATTGCAATGAGGGTGAGCATTATATACAGACTCTCTGTGTGAACACTTGCGAAGAACATTCCAAATGGGGTGAGCCATAATAGAAGCAAAGCAAAAAAAGCTGATTTGCTGCTAAATTCCATTTCACAAATTTTATAAAGGTATATGGAAGCAACACCGAAGCAAACACAAGATATAAACATACCGGTTAAGACATCATTTACCAATACGAAGCCAACTATTTTTAAGAGGATAGGGTAAAGAGGGTAAAACACTATGAGATTAGCGTACTCGCCGCTGGAAGCGTACCAATTGTGCGCTAGATAAATATAGTGAGGTGAATCACCCGCCTGGACAAAAAAATCATAAGTTCTTTGGAAGAATTCTTGATTTGTTCCTGAAATTGCCCAGCCAATAACTAAAAAAAGAATTCTTACGGCAATGCTTGCTAAAAAAATGTATATATATTTTTTATTTTTTTTCAAAGTAATACTCCTTTAAAACACATGCATATACATAATAATGCCCGTTATTATCGAAAAAGCGCTTACTAGAATTGGTTTTGGAATTTTATGAATATAATAATCTTGAAAATACAAAAGCAATATTGCTATTATTGCATATACTATGTTCAGCCAATTTAGAGGGATAGCAAGAAGCGCTAATAAGGCAACTAATATATTTACAAAATTAGTTTTCTTTTCATCTTTTTTATATAAAGTCAATGATAAAAGCGCCAAGAAAACAAAGGGCGCTACACTCGTGGGAAGAAATAAAGCAATAGCCAGTGGAGAAAATAGCCATATTTCACTATCTTTTTTAAGGCATATTATACCCCAGGTTGCCAATGCGCTAATTACAATACTTATGCCTACATATTTTTCGAAAATAATTGCACCAAAAAATTTGGACAATCCATATAATAAAAAGCTGGTTCTGCCAAATTCCAGCGGCAAGATGGCTCCGACATTAAAAATATTTATATCGCTTTGATGACACGAGAAAATCCATGCATATCCTAGATAAAGCACTATTTCTATTAGAAGAGTAAAAATTAATGCCTTAGATAGCTTTTTAAAAGTGTTTTCTTTAAAGCATTTGCATTCTTGCAGAAATCGCAAAAATGCTAATATTAAAAGATAAATTATCAAAACGGTTGATAGTAAATTAAAAAAATCAGACATTCTTGGCTCCTACATATTCTAGTTTACCGAAAAGATTTGTATGTCATTATATTGATATACTTTATTAAAGTTTGTTTCAAAGAAATCTGTACGCAGGTTTTTATATTTATCCAAAGTATTGCTATCAATTAGGATATATGAAATATTCGCATCTTCAAGTTCTTGCCGAATTTCATCCGCAGTTAAATTAGGATTTTCATATATATTTTCAATAAATTGCTCGCGCGGGCCTGTGTTTACGCTAGTCCATGTACAATTTGAAACGCAGTATACTTTTCGCCCTGCCATAGTGATTTGTGTTATGCCGTTATCGCCATACCAAATTTGAGTTGGTGTTAGGAACACAGCAGTTTTCGGTGTGTTTTGTTCAATCCATTTTCTAGGCGCAGAATTAGTATACGCAAAACTTGCTTGGCCTTGATTTATAATGCGCGCAAAGTAATCACCAACGCCCGATAATGTCATACAAATAACCAAAATGCATACTATAATAATTTGCAAAGGCTTATTTAATTTTTTTACTAAATTAAATATTCCATAAATCGCGAAGATGTTAATTAATACGTAGCTTGCCCACATAAGCTTATTGTTATCGAAACCATATAATCCAAACTGCCAGATATTTGCTATGATGAGCGGAATTAATGCGAATAAAAAGAATATTCGAGGTTTGCTTTTGATGACGAACAACGCGTATATGGCGAATATAATTTTAATTCCGAACGCTGTTGCCCAAAATTTGAAAAAATCCGGGAAGTTATCAGCGAATATTTTTAGATTTATTTTGGGATAACCGCCCCAGGCAGTCCCCGCGCCCTTATACATAATCATTTGAGGAACTATAAAAATTAGGGCGATTATGCCGCAAACAGCAATTTCCAGTACATTTTTATACTTCTTTTGGAATAACATTAGAATCATATAACAGAATAGTTGCGCGCCGCAAACCATAAATATAGCAGGGTTATAATATGTTGTTATAGCTAGAATAATTGTCATAGGAATTAATAGTTTTCGATCAGGATTGCTGTAATATTCATATAGAAGCAAGAAGAAAAGCAGCATTACTGCGATTGAAAGCGCGAAGTGTCGCTGAGAAATGAACATATCAAAAGAAAAAATAGCTGAGTTTTGAATAGTCACTTGGGTTTTGTTAGCAATAAAATCCATTATTGTGGGGAAATGTCCAAGATTTTGCATCCAAGTAATAATTTCTAGCGAGCCATTAAAAAGAATTAGAATGCTTGCAATATAACCAATTTTCGCAGATTTAAAAAACCTTTTGGATAGCTCCACGACAATAGCGCACATTGCAGTCATACAAAGTGCGGGAACAAAGTTAATGGTGAAAACTGAATTTAATCCTGCTTGAGAGATTTTGCCCATTACATAGTCAAACATAAAGTGATAGCTTATCGGAGCGTTTGCAAAATATGGGAATTGTACCGGTATATTGCCGCCAACAGCCACAGAGCGGATGTATGACAAATGATACAATTGATCGGCCCAACCGGAATAAGCTAATATATTCCCATTTTGTAGTTTAACGTCAAACCAATAAGAGATATATGCGAATATAAAGAAAATCATTAAAATAATAAGATTTGATTTGCTGAATTTGATTTCTTTGAATTCTTTATAATGTTTCCATAGGAAAAAAGCACTGATAATTGTGAAAATAATGTTATATATATATGCTGTGTTAAAATTTAAATGGCTTGCAATTACTAAATCAGCAAGATACATTCCGGCGCCCAGTATTAAGAAGCCAAAAATAAAAGATGCCGGGATTAGCAATCCATAAGTTTTGTATTTAATGAATTTCCTAGAAATGGCATAGCCGATAATAAGAAAGTTAATAAGCATTAAAATACCCAAGAGTTTACTCCTTTATTAAACATCGGCATCAATATCGTGAAACATTGAGCGAACGACAAATCCTTTGCCTTGCTTTTTTTCGCGAACTACAATTGCGCCATATTCTTTTGCAATTTCGGCAGTTTTATCTTTGGAGTTGTTGTCATAAACGTAAATAATTGCTTCGGGGAGATATTTTTTTGCATCAGAAATAACCTGAGCTATTGTTTGCTCTTCGTTATAGCAAGGGATTAGGACGGCAATACGCGGTTGTTCCATAAAATAATCCTTAATTGTTAGGATAGAAAATATTTATTAATTCTTGCCCTGTTTTTGTTCCAAAGTAAGTAGTTCCAGTTTTTATATTATTTGTTAAGTCTATTCCGTTTTTGTATCTCGCAAATGCGAATATAGGAGTTCCTGCTGTTAGGTCTTTAGAGCCGTATATAAAATTATTGTTTTCAATATTATTTTTAATAATCATTAAATAAATGCCGTTATGTAAATAAATGTCAAAATTGCAATCAGCGATATTTGCCGGATAAATAGATGTATTCCATTGATCGTAATTGTCTGCGTTTACACCGCCATAAGGGAATTGAGCGTCATTTTGAAGTTCGGTAAGATCATAAAGGATTAATTTGTCGGGATCTTGTTTATATAATCCCATGCCAATATCAGTCATATCAGCATATATAGGGTATTTTTGTATTTGCGCTGCTTTGGAGTTTGTTGAAAAATGTGCATACATCCAAAAAGCAATTGCAAGGATTAAAACAATTCCAATAAGAATGAATAATATTCTTTTTGATTTTGACATTTAAAATTCTCCTTTATTTTTATGCTGTTATAACTTCACTTGGCTCATAGCGCGGAGCGATTTGAAAGGTGAAATCAGAGCCGGATTTAGCGGAAATTTTATCAAAAGATTTTTGCATTTCATTTTGAACGCACTGTGGGGTATTATTTTCGCTGGATAAATGACTTAATATTAGGTGCTTTGTGCCATTTTCTACTATTTTGGAGGCGAAAGAGGCGGAAATGCGATTGCTAAGATGCCCATAATCGCTGAGTATGCGTTCTTTTAAATATTCGGGGTATGCGCCGTTTGTGAGCATTTGTTCGTCGTGGTTAGCTTCGAGAATGACGAATTCACAATTTGCAATATTTTTTTCGATTTCAGCGCTAATATGGCCGATGTCAGTGGCTAAAACGGCGATTTTGCCATCACATTCGAAGCGGAAGCCATGAGGGTCAACTGCGTCATGAGGAGTGGGGAAGGATTTAACGCAAATATCGTTTAGGAATATTTCCTCGCCAGTTTGGAATTCGCGAATATTTTGAGAGGAGATTTCGCCGAGTTTATTGTTACTTAGCATCCATTGCCACGTTTTATGTGAGGCGAAAATGGGAATGTTATATTTTCGTGAGAACACACCAATACCACGAATATGGTCGATATGTTCGTGAGTGACTAATATATAATTGATTTCTTCCGGCTGCTCTCCGATAGTATTTAAGCAGTTTTCTATGTGCTTTCCGCTGAGGCCGCAATCGATAAGGATTTTGGTGTTTTTATGTTCTAAATAAGCGGAATTGCCGGACGAGCCTGAAGATAAAGTGCATACTTTCATTATAGTTATCCTTTAAAATATTAAATATTAATTATAAATATTAAATAATGTAGAATTTTTTACAAAATTCAAATTTTAAAACAAAAAATCGAAGATTTTACACCAAATTTAGTATTTAGTATTTATTATATAATATTTAATTAGCAATTTCATCAGCTATTTCATTTTTAAGATCGACAGTAATACGTGCAATTTGCCCGCCCAGTGCACGGATTTTATCTTCAAAATGGCTGTAGCCACGGTCGATGGATTCGAGGCCGGAAAGTTCTGTTCGGCCATGAGCCGCGAGGCCGGCAATGGCAAGCGCGGCTCCGGCACGTAGATCGGTGGCTTTAACGGGCGCGCCGGTGAGGCGGTGGACGCCTTGAATAATAGCGGAGTGACCATCTGTTTTGATATTGGCACCCATTTTTTTGATTTCATCAATATATTGGAAACGGTTGTCCCACACGCTTTCGGTTACGACGCTAACGCCTTCGCAAATAGAAAGCAGGGCGACGATTTGGGGCTGAAGGTCGGTTGGAAAACCGGGATAGGGAAGTGTTTTTATATTTGTCCCGGTGAGGTGGTGAGGCGTTCTTATATGAAGGCTATCGTCAAATTCAGTTATTTCAACTCCGATTTCTTGAAGCTTAGCTGATATGGGCTCTAAATGTTTAGGTATAACATTTTTAATTGTTACTTCGCCGCCGGTTGCAGCGGTTGCAATCATAAAAGTTCCGGCTTCTATTTGGTCAGGGATAATGCCATATTCACCACCGCTAAGTTTTTCAACACCGGTTATTCTTATAACGTCTGTCCCGGCACCTTTAATATCAGCACCCATATAATTCAAGAAGTTAGCGACGTCAACAATATGCGGTTCTTTGGCAGCATTTTCTATTCTTGTAGTTCCTGAGGCAAGGCAAGCTGCGAACATTAGGTTAAGTGTTGCGCCGACGGAAACGATATCGAGATAAATGCTGTTGCCAAAGAGATTTTCAGCGTGAGCATCGATTATCCCATTATGGATTTCGAGGTTGGCACCCATGCTGCGAAAGCCTTTAATGTGCTGATCAATAGGGCGTGTGCCGAAGTTGCAGCCTCCGGGCATAGGAACGCGTGCTTCTTTAAATCTGCCTAAAAGAGAGCCAATGAGGTAATATGAAGCGCGAATTTTGCAAGCGAGTTCAAAAGGAGGCTGGTCAGACTTTATAGTGCGGCCGTCAATACGAACTTTATGTGGAGAAAGGCGCTCAATTTTTGCGCCTAAAAAATCCAGGATTTCAAGAATTACATTGACATCTTTAATGTCAGGCAGGTTATCGATAGTGCAAATTCCATCGATTAAAACGGTGGCGGGAAGCATAGCTACCGCTGCATTTTTTGCACCGCTGATTTCAACTTCGCCTGTTAGGCGTTTTCCCCCGATTATTGCAAGTTTTTCCAAGTTGTGTGGTCATCTCCTTATTAGGTGTGATATTCTTTTGTATAATAAATATGTAATTATGCTGAGCACGACGCCTTTGAGCAAGTTAAAAGGAACAAAAGCGATTAGAATGGCTTCCCATAGGCTTTTCGCTCCACACATATTTATTATTGCCTCAATGTTCATAAATTTTTCATAAAATGGTATTAAAATATAGTAATTTGCTATTGCAGCGATAACAGTCATCGCAACAATGCCAAGTAAAAGTGAAAAAATCGCACGTTTTTTTGTCTTTTTAAATTTGTAAGAAATCGCCTTTGGCGAATTAGCGTTCGCTTCGCTCACAATTTCAGAAGTAGATTTACTTGTCACTTCGTCATTGCTCTTCGAGCAAATTCCTCCGTGATAGAAATACCCCGCTGCAAGCACAAAAGCGGCTGACACAATAAAATTTGCAAGTTCACCGACTCCGCCGGTTGAAGTGCCTAAAAGATGTACTAAATTTTTTATTAATGCTATTAAAAGGCCTATAAGCGGCGAGAAGAGGAGGGAGGCGATGATTGCAGGGAGGTCTGAAAAGTCAAATTTGAGGAATGGGGGGAAGAAGGGGAGTGGGAATTCAAGGTAGTATAGAATAATGCTTATTGCGGCAAGGACCGCGATAGTCACAAGGGTCTTGGTTTTCATAATCATTATATTATGTATGGCTTTAATGTTTGTCAATAGTTTGGTGTAAATTCGCAATCTTAGTGGCATTTGAAATTTATTCTTTCATATATAGCGTTTTATATTGGTTTTTTCTTGACAAATTCGGCAGTCTTTAGTATAATTTTATGCGAAAGGGGAAAATCTATGGAAACCAAAAAACAAAGTGTGCATAACACAAAAGTTGCAAAAGAAAATGATTATGTAAAGCTTGCTCGAGAACTCAATACAAAAATTATGGATTTATCATTACATTTTCGGATTATAGGAGGCAAGGGCGGAGTGATTAGTAGTTTGGACATGATATTTGCCTATAATAGTGATAGTGATGAAATTCATTTTGAGTCAGGAAGTTGTCCAATGTATAAGCTTAATTGCCCTATGCCAACATTAGACTCTGTGAAGAATAACATAAATCTTGATGATCACATTTATTTTACTGCAATTGGTATAGTTGGCGGCTTGGATAAGAAAATTAATGTGAAAGAATTATGCAATAACAAAGAATTAGAAACAGCATTCAATAATATTCTTGACGGAGTAAGAAAACAGCATAATAAAACTTTTAAAAAAACAAAGATTTTAAATGATAATTCTCTTGTGCTATAGTTATTAGAATTCACTAAATAAATCTTAATAATTATTTATGTCCACAATAAACAAAAAGCGAAGTTTTTATATTTCGTTTTTTTGTTAGAATAATTTTCTTTACAAAACAGATGAAATTCAAATATTATCATTGCATGTTAAAGACAAGTGATTTTGATTATGAATTGCCGGAGAGCTTGATTGCGCAAGTGCCACTAGAAAATAGAAGTTCTTCAAGGTTATTAGTGCTGGACAAGAAGACCGGCGCGATAGAGCATAGAGTTTTCACAGATGTTTTAGAATATCTAAATGCGGGTGATACTCTTGTGATTAATAATACAAGGGTTATGCCGGCGAGGCTCAGAGGTCAGAGGTTAGAGGTTAGAGGTCAGAGAGTGGCGGCGGAGGTGTTGCTGCTTAAAAGAAAGGAAAGAGATATTTGGGAGTGTATAGGACGAAAATTAAAGTTAAACAGTGAAATTGAATTTGGTGATGGCTTATTAAAGGCAAAAGTTATTAAGATTTTGGATGATGGGAATAGGCTGATAGAATTTTTCTATAAAGGAATTTGGGAAGAGATTTTAGATAAGCTTGGCGAAATGCCGCTTCCGCCTTACATAAAAGAGAAATTATTAGACAAAGAGAGGTATCAGACGGTTTATAGCAAGGAGGAGGGTTCGGCAGCGGCGCCGACGGCGGGACTGCATTGGACGAAAGAGTTATTAAAAAAGGTTCGAGATAAGGGAGTGGCTATTGCAGAGATAACGCTTCACGTGGGGCTGGGGACGTTTAGGCCGGTGAGTGAGGAAGATGCAACCAAGCACGATATGCATAGCGAATGGTATGAGATTGATGAGAAAAATGCAAATATAATAAATGCTACTAAGGGGAGAATTATTGCTAATGGGACGACGGTTGTGAGGGTGCTTGAAACCGTGGGGCAAGATAGAAAGGTCAAAGCTTGCAGCGGTGATACGCAAATTTTTATTTATCCGCCTTATAAATTTAAAATGGTGGATGCTCTTATTACTAATTTTCATTTGCCGAAATCTACACTTATGATGCTGGTTTCAAGTTTGGCGGGGCGAGAGAATATTTTGAATGCGTATAAAGAGGCGGTAAAGGAGAAATATCGTTTTTTCTCTTTTGGGGATGCGATGCTGATAAAATAGTTAGTTTTCTATGGTGCTCCGCACGCTCAGGAGGTCCCCGCTTTCGCGGGGATGACGGCGGTACCTTTAAGGAGAGATAATTATGAATAAAGAGAGTTTACTTAAACTCGCAAAAGAAGCATATGAGAATGCGTATGCGCCATACAGCGGGTTTAGGGTGGGGGCGGCGGTGGCGTGCGCCGATGGGAGTGTGTTCACAGGATGCAATGTGGAGAATAGTGCGGGGACGAGCGTGTGTGCGGAGCGGGTGGCAATATTTAAAGCAATTTCAGAAGGAGCAAAAGATTTTGCGGGCCTTGCGATTGCGTGCGATATAGAGAAAGACGATTTAGTGCCATGTGGATTTTGCTTGCAAACGCTTTCGGAATTTTGTGATGATATTGAGATTTACACGCCGACAAAAACCTATACATTGAATAAATTGTTACCGGAACGGTTTAAACTAAAGTAATGAATTTTTAGCAACATAACCTTTCATAAACCATTACTTTTTTGCAAAAATCCTGTTATGTTGCACAAAATTTCACTAATATGCGCCAGCATTATTTGCCAAATTTTACACAACCTAACAGAATTTTTGCTGGCAAATCTAACGATTTATGAAAGGTTATGTTGCTATATTTCTAGTTTTGATAGTTGGGCGTATTTGGCGAGCATTCGATATATGTCGCCGACGCTTACCACAATAATGAAATTTATCACGGATATTGGCAGCGGATATTTTATTATTTTTGTGTGCCTCGTTTTGCTTGCTATTCCGTGGACGCGAAAAAATTATGCGCTTAGGGTTATTGTTAGTGTTATTATTGCCGCGGCACTTAATTTAATTTTAAAGAATATTTTTCAGCGGCCGCGGCCGGATATTTTGCGCTTAGTTGCTGAAACGGATTATAGTTTCCCAAGCGGGCACGCAATGAATAATATTGCACTCTATGGAAGCATCGTTTTGATTTCATGGGAGAAACTCAAAAACTTAAATATGAAGATTGTTATAACTTGCCTTAGCGTGATTTTGGTTGGCGCTATTGGGTTTTCCAGAGTATATTTAGGTGTGCATTATGCAAGCGATATTATTGGCGGGTGGGCGTTTGGGCTTATAGTTGTATGGATTGTTTTCAAAACTTTGGGGAAGCAAAAAACAACAGTCATTGCGAGCCGAACAAAGTGAGGCGTGGCAATCCCAACAATGTTTAATTAAAACGCTAACATTCTACGTTTCATCCCTCTTGGGTATAGATTGCCACGGTTCGCTAAAGCTCACCTCGCAATGACGTACACAAAAAAAAGATGGCCGATTGACCATCTTTGTATTTTCAATTTTACGCGTCGGATGGAATGGTTTTTGCAACTTCTTTTTACATTTTTTAACCAATCAAAATTTTCTTTACACAAATTTAACATTACAGTACTTGACTTTTTTCATTTTTTTATATAAGATAATACTAGAAACTTAAGAAAGGAAAAGAAGATGCTCAAAAAACGTGATAACACTATATATATATATATATATATATATATATATATATAAGCGAAATATAATTTGTATTTTTGGGGTAATATTTTTTCAAAGATTGGCACTTGTGGGCTGAGTGTGCATTTGTGTTTTTTTGTGTTTTTATATAT
>Ga0123354_10016254_pt1 | contig 11661 bp, 7 predicted proteins | sample TergutLab28metaG_2_FD_97872 | JGI IMG/M metagenome (GOLD analysis project Ga0123354, IMG submission 97872) | Labiotermes labralis P4 segment gut microbial communities from Petit-Saut dam, French Guiana - Lab288 P4 | ecosystem: Host-associated > Arthropoda: Insects > Digestive system > Gut ... | reverse complement strand
GGCCATTATCTCCGTAACCGTTCAACTTTGGACATAGGTGTTTTGGGTTATATCGGTATACTTTAACATAAGGAACACCCTCCCGAAGTCTGGCACATTCCTCCTGGGACACCCTGTATAAAAGTAAAGCAATCCCGTTACAGGCCTGGAGTGGCCTAGAGGTTTCCCCGAAGTTAAGGTTCCAAGATTTTATGACAACAGCGCAGGATGGTGGTAAGATTGTCAGTCTTACGCAACAGCCGCCTTTACCCCCAGGAAACGCTCCTGGTACTCATTTCTGTTAGAGGTTGAGTCGGTCCCAGGGCCATATTGCGATCGGAAGGATTTTATGTCAATGAAACTTTTCAATGACACCGGCTGGGATCGAACCAGCGACCTTCCGACTTGTAGCACAGCACCTTAGCCGCTGTGCTACCGCGGTCCCCTCTACATATACATAGACCTGTGTAATACTACAATGAGCGCATGAGAAATCCTACTGTATTGTGAAAAATCGAAATTTCGCAAAAGTTAGGATCGTGCACAGATAATTCATTATGAGAATAAAAGCCGTAAGTGCTTATGAAGATACGTGAATTTATTACGCTATAGACCCTTATTCTCCTACATGTTTCGGCCACCTATTTTGGCCATCTTCAAGGAAGTGTTTTTCGAAGGATATATTATAAAGAACATTAAAACCAATTTACAAATATAAAATACTACATTTTAAACATGAGTTTTAAAATATATGTTACAACATAAAATACTGATAAAATTGTTTGTGCTAAATTGCGCGAATGAGGAGTGTTCAAGTGCTGTGTATGTCGTATCGTCACACTGAACTACTAGAATTATTAGTAAATACCTCCAACACACACATGATTATGGTATTTCAGAAAGGTGATACGACACACACAGCCACTGAACACCTCTCACTAGAGCAATTTAGCACAAATAATTTTATCGGTAATTTATATTTTAATGTATTTTTAAGCCTGATATTTAAAACTTAGTATTTTATATCTGTAAGTTGGTTTTGATGTTCTTTGTAATATATCTTTCGAAAAAGACCTCCCTGAAGATGGTCAGAATAGGTGGCCGAAACATGCAGGTGGCTTACGGGTCAATAGTGTAATAAATTCACATATCTTCAATTGTATTTGTTGGTTCTAGTCTCATAATAATGTAGGAAAATATTTGGCCAGCTGGAAAAATATGAGGAAACAGGAGTCTCTTTATGTTTGCTAGGATTGTGTATCAAGACACCCTGGGAGATGCCATTAGCCTGGTATCGGCTCTTGCATTATAGACAGCGCGCGCGCTGCCTTGCGACGGTAGGAAATTGATCCAAGAGCAGCAGCAGCGACAGCAGCCGGTCGGAGGCTGCAACATGGAACCCGTTACGTGAGATGCACAGCAAACTGCTATCAGCTGATTAACCGTTTAAAGCCCGGTGGTTACTTATGTCCCTGTAGGTTAAACAATCAGAAATCCCACACTTAAAGCACAGAGCTTATTTGTGTGATTTGTAAAGTTCTTAAAACAGGCAGCGATAATTTTCCTGTACATCATCGACTGTTCTTTATAATAGAAACGCAGTGTGTTTACTGCGCTATACGAACGAATCCTTAAATATAATTCTGGTGAAATGTTGTGTTTGAAGGATTATGAAACTACCTGAAATGAAATTTATCTTCAGCCAGTTCAACCTACATCTCTAATTTTAATTCCAAAACTACATTCCCAAGCAATATGGCTCCTCCCTAATGTTCAACAGTAAAAATTCCGTATGGATTTCCTATGCTGCCGCGCATGCTGCAAGCCTAACTCAATTCCCTACCCATAACTATTTTAAGTGGAAATTATAGTCTCAAAATTTTCCCAGTGTATAATTTTTCTATTCTTGTGTGGCGTCTTCACTACAGGCGTTTTAAAATGTCCGTAATTTCCAAGTTATGATGACACGGGCCACGGTACCCCGCCACGTTACAGCTTCTGAATGTAGGTAAGTGAAGAGTAACCATGTTGAAGTTCAGACCATGCAGTTCGGACACCATCTTGGCTACTCCCAAAATGGAATGTTACAAAGCAACAAGTTCCGCTTTTTCAAAACTGTATAATTCTGCCTGAAAAATGAGGTTCGAGCTGTGGCGATATGGAACCTGTCTGCTTACAGCTGGCATCGTGTAGATTGGTCTGTTCGTCAAAGTTGCAGAGGAACGTACCGTCTTCATCTTAAACGCAACACCGACAAACAGCTACCAGAATATATGGTGTCACGTGGCAGAAGGCAGCAGCTGAGTAATGTATGTACACACACACATACACGAGCCTACCTGATGATTCAGGCTGAGAGTGCATAACAGCGGGGTACTGAAAAGAATACAATTTTGTCGCCTAGTCCTAGACGAGAGGATATTTTTAAAATTTACAACAGTCGAAACCAATGTGGCGATATGGACAGGATTACACCGGCTCAGGATACAATCCATTGTCGAGCTTTAGTCAATCAATACTTCAATGTGTAGGAGGCTACAACATTGGTTGAACACGGTTATCTTTAAAGTAATAAATCTGGACTGAAGAGAAACTTCGATTGCACGTACAAATGTAAGAGATACGATCGTTTGTAGACGGTCTCGCCTGCTACTTCGTGTTAAGTTTAACCCCAGTATGAAGGACGAAACCCCTTATAAGTGCATAAGATAAACAACCAGCAGGGTGCGCAGCGTTTTACAGGCGAAGTTCTTAAAATTATCCGCTCCACGCCCCGGCCACTTTAGCCCGGTAGCTGCTGAGTAGGAGGTCGGATGGTGGATCCTGCCCTACACACTATTGTGGCGGAAGAGAAAATCTATGACCTGTCGGTAACGGAAACCTCCCTCTTTCGGCTTCACTGTCAGCTATCGTTTAGCATAACACAAGACAGCTGCATGAATCATAGTCGTTGAGAAGCCGAAAACTACTCAGCCAGCCAAGAAATTCGCCTTTTCTTACGGGTTTCAGGCTCATTATTGTTTTGTACCCCATTTGAATTTATGCCTAAACTGGGCGAGGATTGTGTTTGGCCCTCCTCAAATTTTCAACCCGGAAAATTTAGTGTTACCGCCATCTGTCCGCCCCTTTCCAGTTCACAGTACATCACCTTCATCATTGGACAAAATGTAACAGTTTAATTTTTATAACACTTCATTTTGGAGATCCAAATTTCGAACCTGAGGCCGGAGGTAGTTTTCCTTGTAGGAAAATACTGGAAATGTACAGTGTTGTCGCTTCTTTTCAAGAATGGCACAAGATGACCTAGGGAGATGGTCTCGCTTCAATTGTTCACTCTGTTCGTCAACATTTCCTTGAACCCCTGTCACCCAGTGCTGCTAAAAATACTCCATGAACGTTCGCCAAGCACGAAGCACGTCAATGAGAAACAAAACAGCATCACTGAATGCAGGTCCACAAACACTGCCCCTCCCTTTGGATGAGACCAACACTTGGGTTTGATTCTTTATTTATCAACAATGTGTTAACTGCGTAGGATAGGCAAGTGTGTTAAAGTGAAATTTAACAAATAAATAATAATGGTACGTTTCAAAGAAGAAGAAAGAAGCGTAAATGACGTATATTAATCTAGAGACCGTCTGGAATTAGACTGCAGGCAATGAGAAATATAGCACAGAACGACACTCATTACAATCGGTAAAAGAGCCGAGAATCGAAGCGTGGACCTCCCAAAACAGAATACGAGTACAAGCGCCAGGCACTATAAGATGCCGTCTATTGTCAGTACAATATTTCGGCGTTCCTCGTCGTAATAGAGTAGCGCAACCTAGTTTTTCGTTCGACCTATCACTTTCATAATCCTGTGACTTTACGTTATAGTGCGGAAAAGGAAGAATAGTCGGCGTGCTTGCCGCCACGCTGACTGTGTAGCCTATTTCAGACTGGCACACCCCTGTTTCAAATATATGTACCAAATACACGGTGTTTTCTGGGTATTCTCTCGCAGCAGTACCAAAATCGAGCATTGCTGCTTACCCCATGACGAAACGTCTTCACTCAATGGCGCCAATTTTGGGTTTCCCCAAGCGATGAGGTGTTTACCTTTTCCTAGCAACGGCTGTAGTTTAGGTTTCCCCAGAAATATAATTGTCAGTGGTTTGGACTGGACCGTATGAATGTAACAGCAATCTTAAAACCAACTCCATGGAGCAGAGTCCATCCTAAGAAGCTAAAAACTCCTCAACTAGTTACCTGCATTTTATGAAACCGGTAGGTTCATTACCGCATTCACAACAACCCGCTATCTGCTCCTATCCTGAGCCAGAGCAATCCGGTCCATACCTCCCCATTCTACCTCTTGAAGATCCATTTTAATCTTGTCCTCCCACCTAAGGCTAGGTCTTCCAAGAGGTCGGGCTCCTTCCCTCGGTTCCCCCAACCAAAACCCTGTGTACAACTCTCCTGTCTTCCAGACGTGCCACATGCCCCACCCAACTCATTCTTTGTTTCATAATGCGAATTATATTTTGTGAGGTGAACGGAGCATGCAGCTCCTCATTATGTAGTCTTCTCCACTCTCCTGTTACCTCCTTCTCAGGCCCAAATATCTTCCACAGCACCCTACTCTCGAACACCCTCAGCCCATGTTCCTCCCTCAATGTGAGTGACGAAGCCTCACATTCATACACAATAACAGACAAAATTACGGTTCTGTATTTCTTGAGGGCTCTTTAACAGCAGCAATTTAAAGAACCCTCAGAATTTTCCTTCTTGCATCGAAAGGTTAATACATAGCGCTATCATTTTCGAGTTATAATGAATGACGGGAAGGACAAGACAGAAGGCTACTGAATTATGCTTTTAAATATTGATACACATGAAATAAGATGCCAACAGAAAATAAACCATAAACATGTTTTGATGTTTTGCTGACCGTGCATTTCAGTATATTTATCTTAGTAATTAACCAACTTGATGCACAAAATTTTTGCCTTACAGTAAGTTTATTTCTTAGCCTCTACATGTTTCGGGCACATGTGCTCATCATCAGGAGTTCAAAATTGCATCACACAGCCTCTGGTATCATCACACCTATAGGTTTTGTGCATCAAGTTGGTTAATTACTAAGATAAACCATAAACATGTTACATAGTAATCAGCTTCCCTTTAAGTGCCGTATGTGCGCGTCACTTTTTGTGGTCATCGTGGCAGACGGTGACCACTGAATAAGGTCGCTGCATTACATCATTTGTTTGTTGCTCATGTACCCACTTTCCCCTGTCAAAGTCTTGTAAGTTAGGAATCTGAAGTCTTTGTTCTCATTTAGCGAGTAGGCACAAGATGTGGTACTGTACCTCTCCTTCATGTGGTGAACACCATTATCATACGTAAATGGTGTCGTGTGTCGTGGTGTAAACATTCAGCCTGATGTGGAGGAAATGTTACTACGTAACTTTAGTTGAGATCTCATTTTGTCACGAGCGTATAGACGCATGTAATCTGCGTAGAAGAGTCTGCTTCACACTCATTAAGCAGTTTATGAATAGCCTCAAAGTAGCAAAACAAGCAAGGGCGACGTGCTGCCGCACAAACAGCACCTTTTGGGCCACCACAAGTTTCGCATGTCGGTTGGCGCGGTCCCAGCCCTGTCTCACGAGCAGTTTTATTTCAGGGATTCGTTGTTGCCACCAACCTTGAAGCAAAGGCAAGTTTAGTGGACCCTTACTCATTCCCCACCGTCTGTGATCTCGTTTGAGCCGATGGACAGATCAGGCTACCTTTCGTGTCAACTCGTATTTACTCCAGGGCAGTTCGTGCAGATTTTCTGTACCGATGGCTCCTTGTTGAGCCGAAACATGTTATATTAAAACCAAATGCTACGCACAAAGAGCTGAGTTGTAATAGAATTTTCATCTTACCCAGCAGGGTCTCCGCAATCCGTCCATAAAGCCAGTTGGCTTACTACTGGCCGTAATTTCAACATCTGCATGCATTAAAACAGAAACAGCATAACGCGGTCAGCGACACTCGTGCCAAAATAAAAGGACGACACTGAGCGGGGTACAATGAATGGTAGTTCGTACTGACCGAGCGAGTTGTTACTGGCATCGACTGGGGGGTGGGCCGCCTCCTGCCCAGTCACGAGGCGGAAGTCGTCGCTCCAGTGCCAGGCGCAGGACGACTCGAAGTCACAGCTCGTGTCAGATTTTTCGGGATTCGAACTGAAAGGCTGCAGCAAGAGCACAACCAGCGCCACGAACAGAAACATCATCCTGCAACAAAGTAAAGATCCGTAAAGAAATCAGGGTACCCTTAACTTTTTGACGCCTAACGTCAACTATAGTGGTCGTACCGCACCGCTAACCTCTAAAGTTGCATTTTATATACTCATTCAACAAATACAGGTACTGAATATTTTAAACATGGTATATACTCTCCGTTTTTTCTCTTCAAAATGCAGTTTGTTTCATAACCCTAACATTTTTGTTTCCTGTATTATTCACATTTTATATACAGGCTGTGCTAAAATTTAAAAAAATAATTCCGGCGCCAAAAGGTTAATTAAACAATAAACTGCAACACCAATAAATGTTGTTTCATTCAAATCACTAAACTGTATGTTCTAATCAGTGACGTAGCTAGGGTTTTTTGACGCTCGGGGTGAGTAATAACAATGGCCAACCCTGACAGAAATTCAGACCTTAAAATATCACAATTATATAATGAATTCCCTCTTGTTTTTCTCGACAATTTAAAATTTGTTGAGTGCAGAAAATCAAAATTTTTATTTAAATATATATTTTGCTGTCCTTTGGACTCTAAAGTCCGGGGCGGCCACACCACTCGCCCCCCCCCCCTGCCCCCATCAGCTAGGCGCATGGTTTTGATGGAAATTAAATTTCCTTCAGGCCATGTATCCTTTAGAAATTCGAGCCTTCGATGTATGTGTTTAGACCGAGTTACATAAAAATAACTTGTCCCTTTATTGGCCTCTAAACAATATCTCCGTGACGGAGAGTCCATTAATCGTAGCCAGCATATAATTATTTTCAAAGTATCTTTGGTTAATAATATAAAAGAACAAAACACCGACTTGCAACAATATGTAATAACGTACCACATCAAGAGAGCAGAACCACATACGAGCTGCAAATAAATTCTTACATTAAGAACATTAAATTCTGTATACAAATCTTCACCACTCCACTGGCACATCGGACACAATGGCCAGAACATTTATCTACACTTAAGAATACTGCTGATTCTGAACAAGTCGTTTTGATGACTTGATGACATATTTTTGGCCCTCGTATTTCTCATGAAAAGATCCTTTATATTTGTTACACAGACCCAGCCTTCTTAGACAAATTCCGTGCACATAATACGAGGCCTCATGTGCTCCTGTGCTCTTGACACAACTACTCTCTAACACAACGATACAGACATCGAAGGTTTACTGGAGACAGCTTTCTCTTGCATTTTCTACATCCCTTCAGTCGCTTTTCCGACATTTCATTTCGCTCGTCTGGCATTTTGTCATTATTGTACCTAGCGGATGGCAAATATTCGCTCAAATATTAACTTAATTTGCTGTGACTTGAGTTTAGCTACTTTTTCTTGTTTCTTTCAATTCCATCTTAAAGTGAAGACTTTAGTCAAGCAATCCGAACTGTAGCTCTCTGAAATTCTTGTTTCAGCCGTCAGTACAAACTTCATGGCTTTCTCCAAGTGTTCTACATTCCGTCAGCTTCTTCTCTTTCCCATCTTCTTGAATCAGAAATTTCTGCCTCATGTTTCCGGTGGAATTGCTCCCTCAGACTCTGCAAAAGCACCCAGTAGCAATTCTAGTTAAAGATTACACTGTAAAAATACAGGGAGTCGGGATAGAGCCGTCGGTATAACTAGTCGCTACTGGCTGGAAGGTCCGGAGATCGAATCCCATTGGGGGCGAGATTTTCCGCACCCGTCCAGACCGGCCCTGGGGCCCACCCAGCATCCTACACAATGGGTAACGGGTCTTTCCCTGGAGTAAAGGGGTCGGGACGTGGTGTTGACCACCCATCCCCAACTAGCGCCGAGGTTGAAGAAAGAGTAGAGCTATACTTCTACTCTCCCTCTGGGCCTTCGTGGCCTGTTATGAGTTGGACTTTATTTTACTTTACCTTTACTATACAAATATAACCGCCACGTTCCAGACGTCCGACCTGACTCGACTGTCTTTCTTAAGTCGTAGAGATGACGGGCTTCTCCGCCGAGAAGACGGCTGTTCCGTCTTCGAATCCTAACAATAAATCCAGGTTTATTTTCCTGCTTTTCCGATACAGTATTCCTGTTTTTGAAGCAAAATGAACTCAGATCTGTTGTTCCTCCAAATTAGCCTTTATATAATCGCATATCACATTGAAGATGTACCCACAATATGACATCCCTCAATATATGTACATACAACTTCAATATGTCTCACCTTACGATATACAAACAACTCAAATATGACGTTTCTAAATACGTAATCACAGCGTCAGTTCATGGCCTATACAGATGCAAACACTGCGTGAACATGGCATTGGTTAAGTATGTAAATACAGCATCACTGCGTCGTTCCTAAAAACATACACAGCTGTAATATGACGTTAAAAAATATGCAAAATTAACCACAGCACGTTGTGCCCCAATATATCAGTACAGACTGAACATGACTTTGGAAACGCAGTGTCCAGTGACTTTACGTCACTATTTCAGGCCTTATAGTACTACGTGGCTTTGAAGCAAGAGTTAATGACTCCATGCAGCAGAATCCTTCCTGAGAAACTGACAGGTACTGAGCCAGTCGAAAAATTCCACGAATTTTATTTTAACCCGAAGGTTCATTACCGCATTCACAAGCGCCCGCCACCTGTCCCTATCCTGAGCCTGACCAATCCAGTCCACACTTTCCCATCCCGCCTCTTGGAGATCCATTTTAATATTATTCTCCCATCTACGCCTAGGCCTTTCGAGTGTTCTCTATCCATAAGCTCTCCCCACCAAAACACTGTACGCACATCACCTGTTCCCCATGCATGCCACGTGCCTCGTCCATCTCATTCTTCTTGTTTTGATCACTCGAATAATATTTGGTGAGCAGTGCAGATCACCAAGCTCCTTATTATTTAATTACTAAACTGTGGATATTTGAAAGTCAATAAGATTTGACCAAGTTCAGTTAACAGTTTACAGTCCAGTGGTTACTTGAAGTACCACGTATAAAAGTGCGCATTGTATCCACACAGCTTCTTCTTACGGATCTGGGAACAAACAGGGATTTGTCCCCTGTGCATTATAAACTGGATGGTTTTAAGAATGGAAATGCAGAGCGTTTATTGTGCGATACGAACTCAATATTTGAATAAAATTAAGGAAAATTTTGGTTTTGTAAATAGCCCTGCCATGGATCACGCAGTGTTTCTCGCCGCGGAGGTTCAGATTCAAATTCGGGCCAGTCGATGTGAGATTTATGGTGGTTAAAGTGGCAATGGGAGAGAATTTTTCCGCCTCTCATTACCATTCCAACAGTGTCCCATATTCACTCTTTTCTTCCTACTACTTTCATCAGAAGGACGAGCGGCCGAAGCACCGCTCTTTCGGACGTCGGCAAGCACTGGAAAAACAAACACTCTCCTTTGTATTGTTTTTTGTCTCTAAAGTTTTAAGGAAATATTAATGCAGAGTTCAATGTAATAAAAGTTCGAAACGTACACTTTCATTTTACAAACACATTCCGAGACTTTTGACCAAGGACCGTGTTAACTCACGCGGCAAGCCATGGTATTTCGTGTGTCTTGCAGCATCGAATTCGACGAAGTCGGTCTAATATTCTGTTTGTGTTGCCTTCGTATGCCTTATTTTTCATGTAACACCACACAGCCATCGGTCTGGAAATATCTACATCATCTCGGGCATGCAAACTACAAATACACACACAACTGCAAGCATCCATATTTGAATACACTCTGAGAGTCTGACCCACCTCAATATGAAATTTTTGACCAGTCGTGGTCTCAGGAATAAACTCGTGCATTACTGACGTACAGTCATCACCGGACAATCCGTATTAACACACGCTCAAACTGTCGTCCTCTGACACACTGTATAATGCTTTACTGTAACATCCATAAATGTGTAAACGCGAGTTCAAAATGTCGGCTCTGAAACTGTACACACAGCTTCAACGTGACCTTCTTAAATATGTAAATATGACCTCAAGGTGTCCTATCGAGCATATAGAACTCAGTGTGTTGCTTCCTTGCGTTCCTAACCTGATAAAATACCCTCACTATGTCGCTCATATAGGTACAACTACAAATTCAAGAAGATGTTCCTGAAAAGAATAAATAATCACAATGAGTCTGATTAAAAGGGTGTAAACATATTTTCATTATAATGTTACTAAGTATGTGCACACAACATCAATGTTCCCCCGCTTAAAATTTTAAACACAGGCGAACTTCGAAGCAGAGAACTGTGGGAACCAATATAATGCCGGGCTGTTTGGGAAACACTGTAAGTTTTCGAAACAAGGATAATTTCTTCCTTTATCTTTGTAGTTAAATAAGAAAAAAATGTATGTGGTTTTGAGAGGGGAAACGAGAAATAAGCACAAAATGTTTATGTAGAAACCTGACGAAGGAAACCGAAGCGAAGATCTGAGCCATAAGGGGCGGAGCCCGTGAGGAATTGGAGCGTCGGGATCGAGGTCGTAGCGGGATACGAGTTTCAGAGATGCTAAATACTGGGATGTAAATCTCAGAGAAACAAGGGTTCGAGTCAATGTTCACCTTCAGGTTAATCAAGTCCATCTTCGTTATTATTACAATACATGTGTGTCTTTATAAAGTAATTCACTGACTGGGAAGCAAAAATGGACAAAAAAGAGAAGTGTAACAGACAAAAAAGAATTACAGAGTGAGTTCTTATCTTCCGATATATGAAAAGCTTTAAATGCAATTACTGAAAATAATTACATGGAAATTAAATTTCCTAAATGCACAGAATTTTTAAAACTCGTTAATCTTTACTGTTAAAATAAGCGGCCTACTGTAAAGAATGCCAGCTCAGCGCCTCCCCCCAGTTGCCCAAATCAATGCCTCCTTATCGGCGAACAGACAATTAGGACAGGAATTTCCTGAAAATGGCAAGGCGCAGGGCTACCACACCCCCATAGCTTGCTGAACGTTTGCCCTTTTGCCCACGATCGCAGTGACGGTGGGTGGAGTTGCACTGTTGAGGCATAGGACACTTCACATGAAGAAACGGAAAGTGTGCTTCAATTACCAGCAATTACACCATTTTGGAAATACGTTATTCAGTCGCTGGTATCAATGTTCATTCATTGCCCATAACATCTGTTGAAGCGAGACTAATCTTAACACGCATACGTAAATGACTTATGTGTCACTAAATAGACGTCATAACCAAAAAGGTTGCGTCATGGCTCAGGCATCTGTTGGCCGGCCTCTCATCGTGAAGGCCCGGTTTCAGTCCCAGGTCAGTCAATGTGGAATTTGTGGTGGACCAAGTGACACTGGGACAGGTGTTTCTCCGAGTACTTCGGTTTTCCCCTGTCAGTATCATTCCCCAAATGTTCCATACTCATTCTTTCATAGATGATTGGCGTTACATAAACCTATTCTTGCCAACAAATAG
>Ga0123354_10016252_pt1 | contig 11662 bp, 10 predicted proteins | sample TergutLab28metaG_2_FD_97872 | JGI IMG/M metagenome (GOLD analysis project Ga0123354, IMG submission 97872) | Labiotermes labralis P4 segment gut microbial communities from Petit-Saut dam, French Guiana - Lab288 P4 | ecosystem: Host-associated > Arthropoda: Insects > Digestive system > Gut ... | reverse complement strand
TGTGTGTGGTTTGTGTGTGTGTGTGTGTGTGTGTGTGTGTGTGTGTGTGTGGTGTGTGTGTGTGTGTGTGTGTGTGTGTGTGTGTGGTGTGTGTGTGTGTGTGTGTGTGTGTGTGTAAGAATGAGTGTACGGATACAAAATTACACGCAGCAAACAGTTGATTTCAGAAATCAATTTCATTTTGTACTTTATAATATTTTCGCCCGCAGTTGCTTCTCTGATGCCGTATAATATTTAAATAATTGCAATATGTAAATTAAATGTAAAAGACAAAAGACGGACAAAAATGTATTAAAAACACAAAACTACATTGGTATTTTATAAAAGGACAATACGTGACAATAAAGTCTCTGGAGTTAAATAATGGCTGTTTATCGATGGTAAACACAATGTACCGCCGGAAGAGGAAACAACACAATTGTATATCAAATGATCACAACGCAATAAATGTTTTGTATGTTTATAAAATACTACTGAAAATACGGAAGTTAATTAAGGGATATGAATATAGATATAGGGCTAAACATCGTTTACAATTTTCAGCTAACGGTGGACTTATTACAGTCAGAATTATTCATTTTAATTCCATTTCCTAGAGTTGTTAACGTGTTAATTGTACAAACTCTACTGATGATTAAAATTAATTGGGCTTACTAATTTTTATTATATATCCTAGTAGTCACTTTCGTACCACCGAGTTTAACATTAACTGATTCTACATTCTGTCCAAGAAGCGTGTTTCTTTCTTGTATGGATTTTAGAAGCCGATCCCGATGACCGCGCGGTGTAAAGCTTGGGTCTATGGCCGCTCGAACCGCCGGGGGCATGTCTCTGTCTCTTGTAAAGGATGTGTGTTGTCAGGGAGAGGTTTCTGCGTCCGGCTGATCACTTGTCCAGAGGAGTCCTACCGAGTGTGGTGTGTCTGAGCGTGGTCGTGAAGAATAGATAATGAGGAGGCTCTGGCTAAGCAGAGGCTGTTGCTCCATAGTAAAAGAAAGGGACTTTAGAACAAATAAAGATCGTTTCTAAAGATCATTTCTCTGTACAGTATTATCTAGTTGGTAGTAATAACGGTGGGAGTGTGTTCACTTGCTTAGAAAATTTGATCACGTGGTAAATATCAGATTAATTTTCGTATGTAAAGAATTACGAATTTAAATTTCTTCTGTTGTGTCGTCCAGGATTAACAAGAGGAAAATTTCGATGTGTTTTACTTAAGGAAAATTGGAAAATTCTTTACCATTACAAATTAACGATCTTTACATGAATGTAGTGAGGTAATAACTTGTGCAACTTGAGAGCAGCAGATATTAAGATTACAATAATTTGGATATGACGCTAGCAACCCAGCTATGGATTTGTGACTGATTTCTCCATTGTCCTATCTGTGCTACATGTGATACTACACCCAGATCCCCCTTCTTAGTAACATTTAGAAGCGTCTGAATATTCACTGTCTTCTCTTTCCCCTTCTTTCCATTTGTCTTATTGTTATCAATAGCATATAAAGGCCAATGAGGCAAAAGGCCTCACATTATCCGAATTTCTAAATCTGTAAACAAGCATTTGTTAAGATTGAGAACTGCTCTCTTTTGGACTCTTACCCAGCGTATGATGGCGATTCCCTACCGACGTTTCGGGACAACCTATCCTTCCAATTTTGCCAACACGTCTGTAAGGAATCACCACCACACGCTGCATTATAGCCCAAAAGAGCGCAGTTCTCTTCCACTTTGCGGAAGAAGCCTGATGTCTCCCATTTGTTAGGATTCCTTGGCAGGAAGATCGGTCCATCGCTACTCTGCCTGCAGAGGACAACAAAAGTATAGAATGAATTTATACAAATCAAAGTCCGAAATGTGTTTCGAAACTGCGATCCTAGTGTTAGAGCAAGTGAAAGAAAGGGCAACAGCATTATTGTTAAACATTATTGCCACTTTACTAGTAATGTTGCTACTTAGTCTACGCAAAATGAAAGCTTATCGAGAGATGTTTCATCAAATCCTTCCAAAGATCTACCACGGGCAGACACTTGTTTGTGATAACCTACCCTTCACATCAGAAATATGGAGGGAATTGAATGATGTCTTAAAAAGGATAGTGAATGAAGGAACTCGTGGTGCCGAAGTAGAAACTAGAAAACGTACAAACGCACCCAGCTATCCAAATAGCATGGTAATGAACACTGACGAAAGCTGTAAACACTGGTGAATCTGGAAGACAGTTTGATTAATGGTTCTGAGGTTGTAGAAGTTACATCATGGTTGATTTATGGTGAGGAGTCCCTTCCTGCAGCTCAGTGTCGTCATGACAATTGATGATTTGGAGGTGTCTGAGGCTAAAGAAAACAATAGATTGCATGGTTCATAGGGTACAGACGGCAAGAAAATTAGATAGGCCTTTCAGTGAATGTACTGATCGAAGCTATTGATAATATAGACCATTAGAGAAAAGCCTTTAATGGCTTTTGGTTCCAATCGTTTTCTTAAAGAAATATTACTAATGCTGAACTTGACGCCACAAAGGTGAGAGGGGGTAAGTTTTTGTACAGACGAATACAAGAAGAAAGAAGGCAATCATAAGATCTCGCATAATACAGTCAGAGCTTGATAGCTTACATTAAACTATTGAAATCAACATTAATTTATTAACAACTGCCGCAATACATTTGTTATTATGCCTCTGTGTCCACATAACTGTCGACTGTACGATACAAGGTGTGTTATTTGTCTTAAATAACCCTATAAATCATTAGCGACATTTAAGAAGTCTTCAAGGACCTCAATATTTTTATTTTACAGAGAGGAATTCTACATTGTCTATTTTGATATTATAAAGCATTTTGCAAAATTCCTACAGAAATCAGTTTCGGGTTAATTTGCTTCGGTGTCTAGATCTTTTCAGGGGCGTAACTGAAATTTGAATACATTTTTCCGCAACCTCAGATTTATTTCCTCACTTCGTGGTATTCTGCCCCAAATATTAAACATTCTGAATGAGATTTATACTTGCGTGCAAGTATACTGCATTAAAAATTCCTGTTACTGTTTTTCGTGTTACAGTAAATTAAATATTACGTATAACCGTAATTTTATAACATTTGGAGTTAAATATGTAAAGATATGAATATATGTAAATACAGAAAATTTTGTCAAAATACATTTTAAATATAATACATAGAACTGCACAACAACAACAACAACAACAACAACAACAACAAATAATAATAATAATAATAATAATAATGAACGAAAAAAATTTCTTCTGAACCTCTAATATAAAATTATTACATTAAATATACTGTGCAGAAAATTGAAGAAATCTCCAAAATTTAAAATGAAAATGAAACACAATCTTGCACGTATTTTACTTGCTGTAAAGAATGGGCTCAAAAAATTTGAAAATATTTGGGCGCATATAAGGAAACTTTTTCTTGAGTTCATAAATACTACTTGAAACAGAGGAGTTCCAGATGACAACAAAAAATGAAAACGAGAAGTACTTTAGTCTGTATTTCTGTCCCAATAGCGGATATCTACCCTGGAAATAGGACCGAGTATCAACCGGAAAAACTGCATCGGCAATGACGGAAAATTTTCAAAATCTGAATAAAAATTGGCCCTAAAAATTATGTCGTGGAATTTACGGCAAAAGAAATACACTTTACGTAAAATGCTTACAGAGGAGTCTACATAATTTCAGGAAGTTATTAATTATAGAATTTTTCATTGCAAATATAATAGCCGATTTGTATTCTTACCAGAGTCGTTGCTAAAAAGTGTCGCAAATGAAGAAGAAACTCCGACTGCATGAAAAATGTTTACATTATTTCCGTGATTAATTTGCGTCGGTGAACATTATGTGTGGCTTTATTCGTGACTGGCAACCTGAAAAGAGTAACCTGAAGAGAGAGAGAAACAAGGCCACGTGTTTTTCGACCGATAAGTCGTAGTACGACATCCAACATCTTTAAGGCATTTCTCTCTCTTCTAAAACACCCAGACTGTCTCTGGGGCCCAAACCTGCTACTCTGTCAGTGAGTAAAATCGGCTCTTTTCCCGGGGGCTAATGCAGTCGGTTAAAGACTGATACTTCTTCTCCATTCCCTCAAAAGTTTTAGAAATTCTAAACTTTTTTCCCCATAAGCCAGCATTGGATGCGCACAGAAAATTGTACGTTTATCGTGACTTTGTTGACGAATAACTAAGTATACAGATTATTAAGAAGGAAGATTATAAAGCAAAATACTAGCTTAGCTTCCTTAAGCACAGTTTACCAGAATTCTCTTTACAGACCAGAATAACCATTTATCCACAGCATATCGACTTTCTTCTAATGTTCAAGAGTGACGTAAGACGCTACAGTTGGACCTGTATCCTAGACAATTTACAGCAATTTTAAAATAAACGTAGACTCGTATCTGGAGTGAAACTACACCTCAACATATCAGGCTGGTCACATCCTATGTGCATCTACTTACGTCCAGCGGCCTTTCCCACATTAACTGACTGGTTGTTATAACCGAGGCAGATAGTGTTTACTGTGAGGTACGAACTGGTTATTCAAATAAGACAGATACAGTTTCTTCGTTCTTAAATGGTTAATGGATATCTGTATCACTTACATGACAAACACAACATTTTGAACATGAAGCATGTATCTATTCCATGTTTCTGCCTTTTGGGGGGGGGGGGAGGAGGGACATCTTCAGGTAGAAATTACAACTACGTATACGGAAAATTATACTGGGATTGAGACTTACCCTTCACATTTATGCTTTAAAATACGTGAGTTTTAACATTATTCCCTGACGAGGGATAATATTAAAATGAATATAGTGGTGCTTAAAATGCAGTTATTATTGAATTGTAGATGGAATATATTTCTGTATAGACTATTATATTTATTTCTTTTTTGACGTTTTGCTGACCGTGCATCTCAGTATATTTATCTCAGTAATTAACCAACATGATGCACAAAATTTTTGTTTTACAATAAGTTTATTTCATGCCTGTACATGTTTCGAGCACATGTGTTCGAAACATGTAGAGGCATGAAATAAACTTATTGTAAAACAAACCTTTTTTTGTATCAGGTTGGTTAATTACTGAGATAAATATTATATTTATGTTGCATGGATTGTAGAATTGTTGTAACGGATATATAAACTCGTAATATTAATGTTACGTGGGTTTTGGGATTACTATAATTGATATGTAATTTCTAAAGTATAATCGATAACAGGAAAACAAACTGTAGAGCTGCAAATCGGATTGTGTCGGGTCTCGATACAGACCAATCGATTGTTTTTGTGGAGATGATATCTTCCGGCCGAAAAACAGTGGCGTTTTTATTCAAAGGCACAACTACCAACCGCTGGAGGTAGCCAATGTGCCTTCAGCTTCGTCAGACAGTTCAGTCATCTTGCTATCATGCTGGGTGACGTCATGTGCACTGTTTAACACAGTGAAGTGCAGAGGTACGTATTGCCTGTTGTAACTGCTGAAACTGTACATTCTGCATATGCAGGTCGTTACGAAGTTCTATGTGTTTGTCAGAATAAAATATGAATTTTTTCCGCAAAGAATTAACTGATTATTCTTCAAAATGTGCATGTAAGGCCTTAACTATGATGGGTTCTCTCTTATTTTTTTAAGTTGTCCATTTCGATCCTTTCAGATCAATGTATTCTTTTATTAAACCAATGAAATGCACAATACCAAATACATATATATATATATATATATGTATATATATGCATACTTGTAGTGGAAGTGGGGTAAAGTCAATATTGTTCGGGTGATCAAATCGAGAAGAATGAGCTGGGCGGGGCATGTTGCACTTATGGGGGAGAGGAGAGGTGTATACAGGGCTTTGACGTGGAAACCCGAGAGAAAGAGACCATTTGGAAGACCTAGTCGTAGATGGTACGATAATATTAAGATGGATTTTCTTGAGGTGGGATGTGGGGGCATGGACTGGATCGATCTTTCTCAAGATAGGGACAGGTGGCGGGCACTTGTGAATGCGGTAATGAACCTTCGGGTTTCATACAATTTGGGGAATTTATTGACTACCTGAGAACCGGTTAGTTTCGTAATAAGGACTTTGCTCCATAGAGTCAGTGAGTGAGTAAGTAAGTAAGTAAGTAAGTGAGTAAATAAGTAAGTAAGGAAGTAAGTGAGTAAGTAAGTAAGTAAATAAGTAGTACGTAAGTAATTAAGTAAGGAAGGAATTAGGGTAAAGTACGTTTGGCCACAGATCCCATTACGTTACGCGGTGCAATGAAACAATCTTCAGGTCAACCAGTAAAGACTCTAAGCCCTGTCTACTTCCTCTTCATTCTTTACACCTTCAACACTCCGACAATCATGTGAACGGCAATCAGCGACTTATGCTATATAACCAGAAAGAAACACTGCACAAAAGAACACAAAAACCCTGATTACAAGATTGGAAATATTCATTAAATATCGAGGATTTAGTTCTCGGTATATAAACACATGGCCGGCGTTAAAATGGTGCTGCTCCCCCGCACAAGGGGTTCGAAATTAGTGGTTAGTCGTATATTGTCTAAATGTAACTAGAGCGTTTTCAAATACAGGAGTTTCGCATTCTCAGAATCACTTAACCGACGCCGCTAAACTATAATGTTGTGTTGTTATTCTGCCGCTCTCTTCATTCCAAGAATACGCACGAAATATTAGCGAAAAATGTCATGAGGCAGTAATAACTGTGGCAATAATCCGGAAGGCAGATCTCTTCGTTACAATGACGTGTAATCCAAAGTGTAGGAGATTTGAAGTTATCTGTTCTATGGACAGGAGACAAGAGAGTGTCCGAAACTGGTAGCCCGTACCTTTAGTATGAAATTCAAATTCGTGTGAATGATGTGACGATGAATCTTCTGTCAGGTCGAGTGAAAAATTATGTATACGTTATCGAGCTCCAAACGTCGATTATCACTTTCACATAACCTCAGTATCTTGAAAAAGTAATCGATACACGCGTAACCAACCAACCAACCAACCAACAAACAAACAAACAAACAAACAAACAAACAAACAAACAAACCAAATAACTAACCAACCAACTATCTAACTAACCAACTAACTAACCAGTAACTTAACTACTAACTAACTAGTAACTTAACTACTAACTAACTAAATAATTAACTAACTAACTAGCTCCATGGAACAGAGTCCTTGAGAAGCTAACAAGTCTTCAGCTAGACAAGAAATTCCCCCCATTTTATGGAACCGGAACATTCAATACAGCACTAGCGTTATTTCCAAGTAATGCACAAAGCTTGGCTTCTGTGCTCCTACATGTTTCGGTCATCTATTTTCGCTATCATCAGAGAGCTATAATATTATAAAGACACGGACAGCGTATCATTTGTCAGTAAATGTTAGACATATTTACACTAGCATCATACAAGGTTCAATTGATGTTATTAGTATTGTAATAATTGTTATTATAGTAATATTATAGTTTTATATATTATAATATTAATAAGTAATATTATAATGTTACAGTATTATAACAATTGATATTAGAGCATTACTAAAAATTACTAAAATCATTCAGTTTGAAATGTACGAGTTAATTGTTAAGACGTACGATGTAATTATTATACAAAAAAACCTTTTCCAGCATCTTACATTATAGATATCTCCTGTTTTTGGTGGAATGTAGATCTGTAAGTATTGCCAATATTTTAAATAAGCTGCTAATATTAAAAATATATAAAAACAAAATTAATTAATTAATTGCCGCATTCACAAGCGTCTGAAACCTCTCCTTAACCTGAGCCAGATCAGCCTACTTCATGCACCCTATCCTCCTTCTTGAAGATCCGTATTAATATTATCCTCCAATCTACGCCCAAGTCTTCCAAGTGATCGCTTTCCTTCAGGCCTTTTTACCGAAACCCTGTGTGTACCTTGCCATCTTCGATACTTGACATATGCCCTGTCCATCTCATTCAGTTAATCGATAACTAATATCTAGAATTACGGAGCTTGTATTGAATCTGGAACTTAAAAAGTGTTTTTTTATACTCCGAAGACAATTCATGGTCATGTAGTGGGATGAATCCAGATGCACCGTTATTGAGGATTGGCGAGTACACAGAAAGGTTCTCAGTCATTATCTTTACACCTGTACTGTGCATCTTTTAATTTGAACAATGAAACAACAAATATACAATGAATTACCAAATTATTATACTGCTCCTACATGTTTCGACACTATTGCATCATCCTCAGGGAGCTCGTAGTTAGTACCTTGCTAAGTTAAATAAGTATGTCAGTGCAGTTGTTGGTAATACAATTCCAAATTTCACACATGTGACACAGTTATGTAAACTAGCAAGGCACTAGCTACGAGCTCGCTGAGGATGACACAATATTGTTGAAACATGTGGGAACACATAATAATTTGTCAATTAATTTTGGATTTGTTGGTTCATTATACAGAACAAAAGTTCCCAGACAATTTCTCCAGCGTGTTATTACAGAAATTAGTGTGTTTCCTCCGTACACCATCTCCATTCACGTTAGCAGATTCAGACGAAAGGAAGACTTCGTTATTGAAAACTGACAATAGATTTCTGTCTTGTTAGTGAAGTTCTCATAGTAATGGGAAATTATGACTCTTAGTGAAATGTAATTAAATATATACAAAATGTTTTTTTGGAAATTCATGAAAGAGCTGCTGTGTTTTGTGACGAAATTCGATAATATCGATGAACTTGTATTTGCATACCGGAAGTGACATGACAAACACTTGAAAATCCGAAGCATACAGTTCTCATAGCGCTTCTCAACTTCCTGTCAATTTACCTGCATAGCAAGTAACCTACTTTCACAAAATAACTAAAGCTTAATCATTTCGATAAAACAGTTATATAACAGACTAGAGAGATTAAAGAGAACAAAAATTGCTACTTCGACAAATAGTCAGAATTAGACATATATTCGTAAGAACCTCTTTCTCACAACAGCCGATACTTCAAACTCCCGAAGTATTACTTTCCTTCCTGAATCACCCTGTACAAGAATGGTGTTTTATCTTGGAGGGAAACAGTGAAGTTAGAGTAAGAGGGAATTCTATACTTCAGCGGAGTTTCCGATAATTAATTTTCGAGTGGGAACAGCTAGCTGAGTTATGTAGCTCGGTGCTTTAGGACACTAGGGGATCTTTCAATGGAGAAGTTTCAAAGACTCTAACGCTCGAATTGGGGAGCCAATCAAAATTGAGGATTTTTAAATTTTAACTTCTTGACGTATGGCAATTAAGGAAGTTTTGTCTACTAGCCATAAAGAAAAATTTTTTAGCAGGAACGAATTTAATAAAGACAGATAACTAGTTTGCCGAAGTGACGCAAAAATTACTGACTCTTTCGATAGTAACTAGACCGGACGCATTCTTTTCTTCGTCATTTCATTTCATGATTATTTCACAATTATCAACAAGAAATTTAAAGCACTCACAATACTTTTACGTTGATTCATGTGCAGTGATGTGAATTATTTACAGCGAAACAAGTAAAGTAACCCAGCAACGTTTATCATCTTTTGAAATTTAAATAATAATAATAATAATAATAATAATTCTAGGAATACAAATTTTTATAAAAATTTTGTGTTTTATGCTTGCACTGTTTTTGGACCAAAAAAACCATTGGGTCACGTCAAGTTCATAAAACGATGTATTCCTTGAGAAAGCTTCATCTTTTACTGCAAAAATAGGTAAATTTCTTACGAACGTGCACTTTTTCTCCACTTGCGCCTTGAGAGGATTCGCATCGGGATTCGAAGGAGGATCAGCCAAAGTAACTGGCATACATCGACGCGGCAGGTTAAGGGATGACGTAGCCAAGGACTTGTCACTGGTCATTTACACTTCTCTGGGTTGAAGATTTAAATTAATTACAGAACAACGTTACATATAAAACAAGACTGGCAGTGTACAGTACGTGTAACTTAACACTGGGACGCGTTCGCGCAACTCTTGTTTCAGCGGAAGAGCATTAGGTATTACATATTCTGAGTTTATGTTTGTAGCTTGAGGTATACGTATGGAATGCTCATGCGCTGTATCGTCTTCTGTGGCCAGTCCGTCTGTACTATAGTATCCCACATTATCTCAACAATGGCACGATTTTCGAAAAAAAAATTATCGACCAAAAAATGTGTCTTTTGATTTTCCCTACACGTTTTGTCTGAAACATTTCTCATCCTAGGAAGAAATGAACGACCTCTGTCATAAATGTATGGTGGTCTTCATATAAAGTTCCAGTTAGTCTTGTTTGATTTTAATGCAACGTTAATTTTCTCGACAGATTGTCCAAAAAATAACCAATTATCAAATTTTACGAAAATTCCTACAATAAGAACCAACAGGATGCACTATTTACTCTCAATTTGTTTAAAAAATTAATGTCTACATGTTTCGAGCAGGCTTACTGCTCATCATCAGGAGGTACTACTCTGTAGGTACAGAACATCACGATCCTGCCAACAGCCAGTCAACATAAACGCATGGCATATACCAACTGCTGTATATACACAGTAGTACCTCCTGATGATGAGCAGTAAGCCTACTCGAAACATGTAGAGGTTAATTACTGAAATAAATTGTAAGTAAATAGTGCATCCTGTTGGTTCGTACTGTAAGGATATATCACGATGCACGGTCAACAAAACATTAAATTTATGAAAATTCTTACAGTGGGAGCCCAGCTGTTCCATGTGGACAGAAGGCTATCCATGTAAAAGCTAAGAGTAATTTTTTGCAACTTTTCGAACGCGCCTAAAAAGGCATAAATTAATATGTCTATCTACAGTGCAATGTAAGTACATGATATCAAGAAACACTTCATGTTCCATAATGGTTATATTTGATCACCCCGATACGCCATACAATAGGCTTTCGAGGCGGTGGGTGCCACGTGTAGGATTTCATAAAGAACCCTTTCACGGACCCCAAATATAAAAGGGTTCTAACGGCAAGTAACCGTTCTGTTGCGTACAAGGAGTCTACGTGTGCTACCCGCCTTGACCAGAGTTGTTATGAGGAAGCTTTCTCATAACAACCGAACTACGAACCAGCACAAGCACGACACGCTAACCGGAGAATACAAGTGACACCAGACTACAAATATATATACCAGCAGTGATACCACAATACCAAGTGACTTTACCATCACAGTGCCATGCAAAATAGCCAAACAGGTCAAGCACTGGAACACCTATCCGCCAAATACGACACACCCTGAATGGAGGAAAAATACACGAACCCACAACGGACCGGACACAGAGATCACCACACCACAGATACAAAGGATAGAGAACACACACGACACATTAGCCCACCAGCAGTAGACAGCAGAAAGGAATACAGAAACCGGAGACCCGCTCAGGAAAACAGCGAGAAAACTAAAGCTGCCCCCAGGATAGTGCACGTTACAGATCACACCCCCCTGCCCCCAATAGCATATACAAACATCACAGATGCTAAGATCTCACCATCGTGACGTATCCATTCCAACCGTGTAAAGGAATACCACTATACTTTCGAACGTAAACCTGATGATGGCCACTTAGGCCGAAACATGTAGTTTTACTTTTATCATTATTAAACACCTTTAAATATT
>Ga0123354_10016248_pt1 | contig 11663 bp, 15 predicted proteins | sample TergutLab28metaG_2_FD_97872 | JGI IMG/M metagenome (GOLD analysis project Ga0123354, IMG submission 97872) | Labiotermes labralis P4 segment gut microbial communities from Petit-Saut dam, French Guiana - Lab288 P4 | ecosystem: Host-associated > Arthropoda: Insects > Digestive system > Gut ... | reverse complement strand
TACTGTTCTCAATGTCCATTCAAAGAGGAAAAGTCATCGTGAACAAGCCCAGTCACAATTCCTTGCACTGGTATTCATCTTTGGTATACCCCACATTCCGCGCCTCTTTTTTAGATCTTATTCATTTTCTCATTTACTCCATCTCCACATACAGGCAGGTTTATTTCATCCGTTTATATTCAATGGTTGCACTATCAAGCGTCGTTTCATCAAGATATGGTGTGGCGTGCGCAGATATGGTCGCGCTTGCAAAAGAGGTCGTGGAAGAAACTAGATATACCCTGCTTTCAACATTTCAGTATCTGGTTTTACGAAATATATTTAGACAGCAACGAGAATCGTTTCAGGCATATGTCCCAATTGAAAGAATTGATTCACTATTTTATTGTGTCTTTATTCGTGCATTACCTCCAGTGGATCCAAGAGTAGTTATCGCGCGAGGTCCATTGAATCAGAGTATCATTGCACTTTCATATGGAAAGTATTTTGAGTTTTTATTTCATTTTGAACTTATTTTTGGTACCTGTCTTCACGAGATGTTTTTAGATCAACTCTTATAGGAGAAGCGATCTGAACCCCATTATTTCCACTGGAATGAAAAATGCAAAATTTATAGAGAAATAACGCATTTACCGGGGTTGTTTCTAAAACCAAAGAACATCTCCTTGTTTTTATTCATGTATTATGTATTATTTTTTGATTGCGGACTTTGGCAACATTATTTGCCATTCGAGCTGCAAGGGCACCGGCCACAAAGCCTGCATCGATGTTTACAACGCATAATGGGGAACAAGACTGTAACATGGAAAAAAGTGCAGCTTCTCCTCTGCCTCCTGCCCCATATCCAGTTGATACAGGAACTCCAATAACAGGAACGTCAAAGAGACCTGACACCACCGTTGGAAGTGTTCCTTCCCGGCCTGCAGCAACAATAATAACATCTGGATTATTTGTCTTGACGTGCTCCACTTGTGATAAAAGGCGTGACAGACCAGCAACTCCGATATCATAAATTGCAAGCGTCTCGCATCCAAGCTCTTCCACAGTCATTTTTGCTTCTTCTGCAACGTTTATATCAGCAGTTCCTGCGGTAAGAATTGCAACCCTGCCACCAGTGGATGGTTGTTTTGTAATTCCATCAGTTAGTACAAGAGTTCTTTGGAATTGTGAAAAGATGAGTCGTTCTTCTGGATATGTCTCTTTGAACCTGGTAATGACTTCATCAGAGAGCCTGGTTATGAGTACACGTCCAGATGCACCACATTGTGCCTCTGCAATACGCATGACTGCTTCTGGTTCTTTCCCCTCGGCAAGTATAGCCTCCATGATTCCCGTCCTATGACGCCGGAATGTATCAATTCGAGCTATATTTTCTACTTCAAGGTAAGAGTTATAGTCCATACGTATAATGTGTGAACCTTGGTGAAAAGAGTGCGTGAAGATTTGCCTTGCGAATCAGGTTTTGGAAAGGAGTCTGTGGGCCTGGTGCTCACCTTGATGTGAAAAAAGGGGAATGCATTCATCACCATATAGATAACACATCATATTTGCGAATATTCTCAGCATTAGTCACAATGGTGAACCCATCTGCTTTCGCCGTTGCTACAAGTAATCTAGACTTCCGTACAGATACATGAACAATGAGGATGAATATCATCCATCCTCATCGCTCAACCGTTTTGTCTTCACATCTTTTAAACTGTGTTTTATTGTTATTATTTATATCAATATTGTAATTTACGATGTAGTAAGAGCTTTCCAACCTTATGTAAGCAGGAGCCGCATAAACATTGGTCCTTCTATTTCACCGTACATTCCTTTTGCTGCTTCTCTCTCACTGAAACAGTTCGTTTCGTCCACATCTTTTCCATAGATCGCAAATGGAACTGGATCTGATGTGTGAACTCGTTTCAGCAGCGGCGTTGGATGATCTGGAAGTACAGCAATGCAACCATCAAACTTTGATAAAAACAGGCCGAGCATCTCATCAATGCGTTCAAGTGCAGCAATTTTTTCCTTTACATCACCCATGTGACTGGCTTCATCAGGGGCTTCGACATGTACATACACCAGATCAAGTTCTTTGAGTGCATCAAGAGCGCATCGTGCTTTTGCCATGTAATCAGTATCCAGATACCCTGTTGCACCAGGAACTGATATTGGCTTCATTCCTGTGGCAATAGCGATCCCTTTTAACAGATCCACACCAGCTATCACGCCTCCATGAATTCCAAACATCTCTGAAAATGGTTTCAACTGTGGACTTTTTCCTCCATTCCACGGCCAGATCCAGTTTGCAGGCACTTTTCCGGCTTCAACTCGTGCTTTGTTTACAGGGTGGGTTTTTAAGACCCCATGTGCCTTCATTATGCATTCAAATAGTCGGGTTGAATCTTCCCCAACTGGAAGCAGCTCACGAATCTTCTCTCCAATGATATTGTGCGGAGGCTCTGTCTCCGCTCCTTTTCCATCAGGGAGCACAAGCAGATTTCGATATCCCACTCCTGGATAGAACATTACATCAGGTATCACTTTAGAGATTGCAGCAATTAACTCAGCACCTTCTTCATTTGAGATGTGCCCTGCTGTTGAATTAATCATGGTGCCATTATCAATTGTTACAAAATTACAACGGTATGCCATATCTGAATCTGCGAGGGAGACGCCAATACTTAAAGCTTCAAGGGGTCCGCGTCCGGTATAGTTCTCTTCCGGATCATATCCCATCACTGAGAGGTTTGCAACATCACTTGCGGGTTCGAGGGAGTCTGGAACTGTTTTTACAAGTCCCATTGCTCCTTCCCGTGCAATTCTGTCAAAATTCGGAGTACATGCAATCTCAATCGGTGTCTGATTACCATACTCTGGCAAGGGTTCGTCTGCCATGCCATCTGCAAGAAGAATTATATATTTCATAACATCTACGCTTGTCTGTACTACATTAGAGTTTTCGATAAAAAATACAGTACGATTGATGATGCTACGCTGACAGCGCTGCGTGTACAGCCTGCACAACACTTTCATAGCTGTTCACTGATGGCTGCCATCCAAGTGTTTTCATCGCATCACAGGAAAGCTGCATTCTTGCAACATCTCCCACCCATCCTTTGTTTCCTCCGGTATACTGAAATGTAACTGATGAAAGACCCATTTCTGCGATAATAATCTCTGCGATTGTTGTCACATCTATCCAGTCATCTGATCCAATATTGAGATAATTCACTTGTTTCTTTGCATGTTCCACACCGAACAACATCGCCTGGACACATGCTGAAACAGAAAGATATGATTTCGCTTGTTTTCCGTCACCTAAGATCTCTAGTTCGCTTGGGTTCTTTTGAAGTTTTTTTATGAAATCATAGATGACTCCATGACCGCTGCGTGCTCCAACAATATTTGCAAACCGGTAAATCCAACTCTGTATTCCAAAACTATGACAATAGGCAGATATCAGAGCTTCACATGCGAGTTTTGAAGCACCATATACAGACACCGGCTCCATTGGAGTATAGGTCTCTGGTGTTGGAATAATCATTGCTTCTCCATACACAGTAGATGTTGAAGTAAATATCAGCTCAGGAACGTGATACTGTCTCATAGCTTCAAGAACCTGATGAGTCGCAATAATCGTGTTTTGCAACTGATGCTTTGGATGCTCTGCACTTGCACGAACATCAGGATCTGCCGCAAGATGATAGATGCGCTGTACTCCGGCACATGCTTGCATCCAATCATCATTACACAGATCTTTCTCAATAAATATCACTGATTCGTCAGCAATATGAGTGAAAAGATGTTCTTTTGTTCCGGTAATCAGAGAATCAATAACAATGACCTCCTCCCCTTGTGCAACCAAGGCATCTGTGAGGTGTGATCCGATAAAGCCAGCCCCTCCAGTGACGATGCAACGCATGTGAGTACTGCGCTTTCAAGGCATAAAACAATGCACAATGTTGTGCATGGCTTCTACGTCATCTGGAGCGGATCGACTTTCATATACTCACGAAGGACGGTTGTCGCATATCGTCCAGGACCGAGTGAAAATGAGAATGTTGCTGCTTCTTTTTCAAGATTTTGCGTCTCGACATCTGCTTTTAAAAGGATAGAACGAGCTGCCCCATCAAACTTCATATCCAGAACGTGGGATGCTTTGCGATATGATTCAGCCTCAATATCATGATGCTGCATCAGCGCATTCATCATCTCATCGTCTTTCCCTTCGATAGTCCAGTCCATTGATCCTGGCATCATCAGTGCTGGTTCAAGTCTGCCTCGTTTCATCTGTATCATAACTGTTGCACGTGTCCGTTCAGATACTATGTCGCACCGCCCGTCAGTAAGCAGCACTCTATCTCCGACATCAGGCAGCAATCCTCTTCCATCAGAAAATCGAGAGCTCAGTGTCAGATTGAAAAACCATGACTGCACTGCGCCAACAAACATAGAACGGAGTGTTTTTGGGAGAACGCAGAGAGCCTGTACATAATCATCCGGGTGTTTTTCTAAGTGGTAAAGTATGGAACGCTCGAGTGAGAGCTGTACTGGCAGTTCACGAAGAGCTTCTTTTGGATCACGTGATTCATAATACCCTTTTCTGGCTGACTGTGTCTCTTCAGATTCGTGTTCTGAAGCCTCCCCTACAAAAACAGCAACTGCTTCTTCATAGTCCTGTTTTAAGATCTCGAGTCCCACTTTATGTGTAATCGGTCGCTTGACACCGAAACGTTGAATTCCAAAATAGTTCGGAAGCCCGGTCTTTACAATCTCGCTGATGGCATCAATCTGTGCGGAGAGAGCATCAGCGTCAGTTAGGTTTCTGACTGTTATCTCGAAGCAATTTCCTTGGAGCTCTCCAAGGGAGAGCGGGCGCTGCATATAGCCACAGGGCTCAAGGCTCATATCAGCAATTGACAGCGCATTGACAGCCTCTGGTGTAATATCATATATAGAGATGTATTGCCTTGTAACTGCTGCTTTATCCTTTGTTCCAGAAAATCCAATTCGTTTTGTGCTAATGTGAAGTCGTTTTGCAATCTCTTTGACAGCTCGTTGCTGATCCCAGTTTTTCTTTTCGAGTGTACAGATGAGATATTTTCCATCTGTGTACCGGTGTTCTGCTATCTCTGTGACATGAAAGTCTTCAGGGTTTGAACGAAGTATTCCACCTATTCCGGGCTCATCTGACATGTACCAGGAAAGACCAAGTTCCTCCTCAGAAGCGTAAGAGGTGTGTATCATAACAGGCTGAGATCCCCAGTCAGACGATCGAGTTTTTCACAGGGTGCTGGTCCAAGCCCCAGTGCAGTGATAGTTCCTGGTGGGATCTCAGTGAGTCCGGCGTCCTGTATGAGTGATGCAGAGATTCCTGCTGCTTCTGCAAGTGATTTCAGTTCATATAATGTTTTGAGGTCATTTGCTTTGAGAACAACTTTTTTTTGGCCTTCAGAAAGCCATTTCTTCTTTAAAATCGCACCGCAGTTGTCATATGCTGAGACAGAGGCATGTGCTATCTGAGCACAACGCTTTCCCTGACTCATTTTCACATCTGTTCGAATTATGAGACATTGTTTATATTCAAATTCACGCTCACTCATACTGTCTTCTCTGGTTATGATTCAACGTGTATAAGTATGAATCTGCACATGTGTTCATAGAAAAACAAAGATGAGAGTGTCGATATTTGACCTGTCGCCAGGGCAGGTAGATTGTCAAAATAGTGCAAAATTAGTGCAGAATTGAAATTTTCTATAATCAGAATATTACGCTTGCATACCCTGCTTTTTCTGTTTGTTTCCTTATGCTTTTCCGTTTTCAAAAAACTATTCTTGATTGAGTCTGTCAATGTATGACTCATAATGATAGATCTTTGCACTTACTGGAAAGGGGATACCAAGGGTACTGATAATTGCATCTCCTCTATCCAGCGTCTGAATTTCAATCATCATCTTTGTAAGATCCTGTTTCGCACTTGTCGCCATAGTCTGACGATCATGCTGATCAGAAAGTCCCATAATGACTGAGGTATTCATTTGTGCAAGCAGACGTCGATCGATGTTTTTTGGCTGCTGGGTGATAGCACATAGCCCCACTCCAAACTTTCGCCCTTCCATTACAACCTCGCGAAAGATCTGTGCACCCATCGAATTCTCTCCAAGCACTCGCTGTGCCTCTTCAATAGCAATTAATACCTGTCTTGTATCCTGTCCTTGTGCTGCTCGTTCTTTGCATGCACTTAGAATGGCACGAGTAATGACTGCAATAATGAATAACTCTCCTTGTTCACTTACTTGCGGGACATCAATAAGCACGACTTTCTTTTGGAATAACTCATCTACAATAAATTGTATGGTTGAGACGTCTTTTGTCATGAAAAACGCACATCGTTCCATCATATCTTCAATATGCCGTTGGATAACACGAAGTGCATCAGGATCAAGGCTTCGCAAGCGATGCACAATTTTTGGATGATTTCCAAGATATGCCGTTGTCTTTATTGATGAAGGAAGTGAGTCAACATCTTCATTGAGAAAGAAATCAAGAATGTCCTCACCCGGATATGGGAGCAGAGCAAATGTAATCTCTTGTTGGGCAGTATTAAGTGGATACATCAGCCCAAGGTCTGTCGCCATAAAATCATGATGAGAAAAAGACAGCCTATACAATCTGTTTTTGGTTAAAACTTCATCACTGCGTATTGAGAAAATTGAAAGATTTGCTCTTTTTTTCTTATATTGAAGAAGTCCATAGTTTACAGACCCATCTGCTGTTCGAAGACCTGTTACATACTCTCCGTGAGGATCCACAAGCAACATTCCAAATGGCTTCTCTCGCATAACAGAGGCAGCAAAAACCTTCATAAAGTTACTTTTACCCATACCAGTCGTTGCAAAGACCCCCATATGCTGCGTCAGCATCTTTGCATGAAGACATGTTGGAACCCCTTCAAGCACACCGGTACCTGAACGCATCTTTCCAATCTCAATATCTCCCATAGCACGAGTTAAAAAGGTAAGATCATCACTTGTTGGATATCGGACAACAGAACCTGTATTTGGTGTTGTCTTTGGGGGGTGAAATTGTTTTCTTTCATCAGCAAATCCCAGAGGATATGCTGTAACCGCAACAGTATGAGGAGGAACTGGTGCATTTGGAGCTGCCGATCCAATTTCAGTTATCTTTGCAAAAAAATGAAGGTTTTTAATGATATCATCGATAACGATTACATCCCCTGCATATATAGGATCTTCAGGAGAAGCATAAAACTGATAGGAAAGTAATGATCCAGATGCAAGAGTAAAATAAGGAATCATATTTCATCACATATGCACACACCCATAGATAACACCTCTCATTTTATCAAAACTATGAACCCTCCGGCAAAGATCCATTGGACACGTGCGAGGCGTCTTTTCTTTGTTATTTCCCTTCTCTTTTTTCTCTATGAAGTCGTTCTTTATTTGGAACATCATCTCTCAATAAAAAATCTGCCCACGATGTTTGCACAGTATCTACCGCTGATTCCCAATATAACAAGCGTTCATATAACCTATCACATTCTTTTGCGACTGCCGCTTGTGCATTTTCATCTTCATTCTCATATACAAGCGCCGTCAAAGCATATATGGGTCCGCCAATAGCATGAGTTTCAACATGAACAGTTGCAACAGCATGACCAATAGCGCGGACAATTGAGCAATAGACAATATCGTCAGATATTTGAGTTGCAGCATTATGCGCAGCATGAATGGCTTTTTTTGCAACAGGCATCTTCACTTTACCTTGTGCCCATGCTTTAGAAGTCTTGACAGCTTCACGTGGTCTGTGCTCATCTGGATATTTTTCCTCAAATCTATTTGTCAGCTCATCCGCATATTCAAATGCCCACAAAACAAGCGTCCGGTGTTTTTGCTTCTCAATCAAAGCTAAAAGAGGCTGTAAACATTCACTATTTCTATCAAACAGAATCCTTCTCATTCTCATTTATTATCTCATTGGCAAAGTTATCCGTTAGACCGAGCCTACCCTGCCTGACCGGCAGGAAGGCAGGTTTGACGCGCTATTATTCATGCAAACATCTTGCCTAATTCGTTAAATTATACTTTTACAAATTCATCCATTTTTCGTTCGCTTCTGTTCCGTTTAATCTAAAAGGTTATTTTATCAGGGTTTAATTGTATACCAACTATTTTTTGAAAATATCAGGTTAAAAGACATTCAGGCAAAAAAAGATTAATCTCCGTTTAATTTGGTGGTTCACACTTGAGGATAAAACAAATGGCACCCTTTATATATTTGAAGGGTGCACTTTGTAATGGCACACTTTACAATGTAAGGAGGCACTACAATGATCAACGAACTCTACAAAAAACTGACTTGGCTCCAATGGCTGTTGCAAAATCAACATATGAGGAACTATGCCGAAGGCAGCCATTTGGCTGACACCACACGTGGACAGGGGAGGATTCTCGCCGCATTGAAGATGCAGGACGGTATCAGCACAAAAGATTTGGCGTATCTGCTCGGTTTACATATCGCGTCATTAAATGAACTGCTTGCCAAACTCGTCAAAAGCGGTTATGTCACCCGTGAATCGTTTGAACGGGACAAGCGCGTTATGCTTGTCAAGCTCACAGACAAAGGCAGAAATGAGGAACAGCCAGAAATGCTGGACTTTCGTGACATATTTTCTTGCTTATCTGATGATGAACAAAAGGCGTTTGGTGACTATCTCGACCGTGTAATCGTTGCGTTGCAAACGAAGCTCGGCTCCGATGGTAGTAAATTGTCGAAACGGTTCCAGGCAATGTTTGAAGAACGGCATGGTCGTTTTACCGAAATGGGAGGCGTAAATGGGCGTTGCTTTGACCGTAGCGATTTCCATGGTGACTTTGGTCGCGGGCACGGTGGTTTCAGAAACATGGGCGGTTTTAGCAGCCAAAATCAGAACAACGATACGGAATGGCGCGAATACTGGGTAACGGATTATCGTAAACACTAACGTCCAATGTTTTAGGTATCAAGTCTGATTCAACTCCAAATTAAACCCAAGGTTCGCTTTTTGATTTCAAAACTTTGCTCTTTTTTCCTTTCAATCTATTTTGAAGGTGGTATATTCATTCCTCTAACAACAGTCCTAATTAGGGCCATACACATATGTCAAATTTTGTGTTGAATGTAATAATATTGCCGTAAAATATCCTTATTTGAGGAGATTAAAAGAAATTTGGCGTGATCTTTATCAGAACCTATGGGTTAAACTCTGGACGATAGTGATTAACCCCTTCCAATGCATCGTCATCTTTTTCCTTTTCGCAACCTGTTTGCAGGTTTGCATAATTTGTTCTGCATGCTTTTGTGAAGTTCAGTCATCCACAAAGTACTGCAAGTATTCATATGCGAGCTTGCGGGAAGTATCATCTACAACAAGAGTAACGATTCCTTCATTCGGTTGCCCATATAAAAGAACTGTACCACTCTGGGCAAACAAAAGCAATGGGAGAAGAGCGAGATCCTCCTCTCCATTGATATTGATCACAGTATGCTTTTTCCTCCAATCAGAGACAGCCTCTTGCACTGCTGCAATCAGCATCGGAGAGATACAGCCAGGAGGGTTATCCACTGTAAGCACAGATGCATCCGCTGGAATATCGATCAGATAACGATTCCTTCTCGTATAACCATCAACAATCGCTACCTTCCATGGAGCTTTTGAACAAAACAACTGTTCTGTTACGACATCTCCAACACTACAAAATATGTGGTCTGGATATGCAGCATGTACTTCCTCCATATCGGAGAAAATCGGACCGAATGGTTTGGAAAAAAGAGAACGATACTGGGGTAGTAGTGTAAGCATGTATACTCTCAATGAAAAAGGGAACAGATAAAGTCAGTGTAGTAACAAAACAGCTCTCAGCGAACTTTTAGTGCATATCTGCCAGGAACAGTGATGTTCATGCGTTTTGCAACATCGCTTGTTGCTGGATCAATTATGACAAGATATCCAGCCCAATCTGCGGTAAGATTAGCTGTTCCGCACATAGAACATGAATCTCCATCAACTACGCGGTGGCAGTCACGACAGACTTTTGCCACCCCCTTCTTTGATGTTTTTCTGGCAGCCATCGATCACACCCCTTTTTCTGCATTTTGGCTTTTTGCAGCGTTTTCTCTCTCTCTCTCAAGCCACCTGCGTGCACCAAGGCCAGCTTGCCTCATTGTAAGTCCGATCTTTGAATCACGCGGTTCCCGCTCATTCAAGCTCAGGGTAACAACTCGTGCACGTACGACATCCCCTACACTGAGGTAGGCATGTGATTCCTGGCATATTAATTGTGCATTCTTTTCATCATAATTAATGTACTCATCAGAGATCTGACTCACATGAAGCATGGCATCAATTGGCCCAAGACTGACAAACGCTCCAAAACTGGTTGTTTCAACGACGATTCCCTCAATAACTTCCTGCAGACCAAGACGCAGCACAATTCCTTCAAAGAAAACGTCATAATATACACCCCCATCTCCAGGTATCATCTCGCCTTCTCCAACCTCATTTACTTTTGTAACCGCAATGAAAATACCAATTTCTTTATCGATACTTCCTTCGAGCTGCTCCTGCAGAACATCAATAATGACATCTTCCAGCTCCTCGCCCATCCTGTTTGGAGGAACACGGACTTTATCTTCCATTGTGAGTTTATAATACATCTATATCACCGATAATTCAAAACTACATATTCATTTTCTGATAATTTCAAGTTTCTTTTTTCCGCGCACAACAATCACGGCAACACCTTGGCTCAAAAGCCGTTGTTTTAGCTCTTTATCATTCGTCACTACATAGCATCTGTGTTCCTGTGCTGCAAGAACTATCTTATCATCGACAGAACCGGACGAATATGGTACTGGCTGAAGAATATCACACTTTTCAAGTAATTGGAGACCAAATCGGGCTGCGGCTGCATCTTTTCCATTGCCTTTTCCAAGGCCACGAAGTTCGTCTTTGATTTCTGCAATAGTAACAAAAGTGCATTTGCCAAGAAGATCTGTTATCTCACCAAAGATATCCAGACAAAATTGTCCAGAGCTGACAAACCCATTTGTATCAATGAGAACTACTCTATGAGCGTTCCCATTCCTATCAGACGCCACCTGCCTCCGATTTGTCTACTGATTGCAATTGGAGATCCAATTTCAGCACAAACAGGACGTTTGAGCACTACTTCTACTGCACCTTTTCTGGTGTTTTGTATAATTCCAACTGTTACTGCTGTTCCAACAGAGAGCATTAATGGTTCACGCTGCTTCAGTGGCTCAGTCTCCTGTTCTTCATCAGAGCCGACCACACGCTCCATCAGCTTCACTGAAAACCACATCTGATTCCAGACAGGCGGAAGTTTTCCAACATGCCCTGCCACTTGCCCGGAAAGCATATCACTTTTAGTAATGGCTGGATCAAGCTTTGTCCCAAATGCAACAAGTCCTCCTGGAGTTGCAGTGGCGACTTTTTTCACTCCTTTATGTATGGCAGTGACTTTTGTTATGATTGGTTCCCATTTGGTTTTGTTCTCAACTTGCTGCTGAATTCCTGGACGGATCTCGATCTCTTCACCGTCATGGAACAAACCTTTAATGAGAGAGCCGCCAATCACTCCTCCTTT
>Ga0123354_10016247_pt1 | contig 11663 bp, 8 predicted proteins | sample TergutLab28metaG_2_FD_97872 | JGI IMG/M metagenome (GOLD analysis project Ga0123354, IMG submission 97872) | Labiotermes labralis P4 segment gut microbial communities from Petit-Saut dam, French Guiana - Lab288 P4 | ecosystem: Host-associated > Arthropoda: Insects > Digestive system > Gut ... | reverse complement strand
CCTCATGGACGCGAAAAAAAAGGCGGGTGGAGGGAAACACACCCACTCCCCCCAAACCGGAGGAAAAACAAAAAAACGCAAAACCCACCCCCCCCCCCCCCCCCCCCCTCCCCTCATACAGCACAGTGCCTAATTAAAGACAGGAACAACTTTACCTCTCTTTTTTATCTTTACCTCAGTTTAACTTTGCAAACTTTCTCAATAAGTTCTATCACACAAAAAGTTAACAACTGAAACATATCTAGATCTCTTCAATTCAAGCACACAAACTTAATTTGAAACATTTTCAGCATGGTGAATGTGTGTGTGTGTGTGTGGTCTATATATATATATATGGTGACTAGGCTACAGGCTGGATGATCTGGTGTTTGAATCCTGGCAGGAGCAATCTTGAGGGATCACCCAGCCTCCTCTTCCATGGGTATCATGGTTTTCTCAGGTAAAGTAGTGAGGGAATAATGTTAACCACTCACCTCCATCTAGCACCAAGGTTATTAATGAGAACAGCTATTCCTCTACTACCCCTATATCCATTTTATAGCAAAACCACAATTTTATGTTTTATGGGGACCACCACCAACGGTGCAATACCTCGGAAATGGGAGTAATGAACTTTAAATTGTGGACTGCCATATAAAAGATTTGGAATGCCACTTAATATAAGGAACTTCTTAAAATTTTTACACTGTATGTACAACAAGGTGTGTGTGTGTGTAATGAAAACAATTTCCTCATAGTATTTTGACAACATCTCACACAGAAAACCACAACAGGTGGATACGAACAATGGGTGTCTTCAGACATTTTAAATTGTAAAGAAGCAAAAATGAGGGTGGGAGAAGACTGCTAGTCATACAGTAAACATCATAACCTAGTGATGTATTGTGATAATAAAAATTCAGCAACAGCAGATTCTACATCCTCCAGTGTTGAGTATTTCAATGATATCCACTGCTTGAAGTAAGTCCCACACTAGATATAACTCCTTTCAGTTACTGCGCAGTTTTTCACAGTGTGTTTAAGGTGGATACTGGAAGTTTGTGATGCCGGCTCCACACATGTTATAGCATGTGGCATCATCTTTTACTAAATTATTTACTTTATCACTTACTGCAAATGATTTCCTCTTCTGTTTACAAATACTACACCCTTTTCAGAGAAATTACACTCACTCCACAACATAACTTGATCTACAAAGCTGATATACAATTCATAACTAAACACGCACGGGGGTACTTTATCATACAATTAATCATTATCTATTACAACCTGTGGTTGGTGAACTAAAATTTCATATTTGTTCCTGTTGAACCTGCTAACATCAATATAATAACTGTCTGAATTACTTCCATACAAAATTCATGGAGATTTCACACAGATGTTGCTAGCTACATCTTGCTGGCAACAAATACAAATTCTGAGAAGAAAAATTTGCAATATAAAGTCAAGTACATCTTGTAGTCAACGCTAGGAACAAGAAATGTAAATTCTGGGAAAATGTAAAGTCAGGACATATAAATCCCTGGCATTTGGCTGGGACCACACAACCACATAAACAGTGCATAAAATTTGGGAAAACAAAAAATGTGGGAACATAAAATTGCGATTTTACTGTATATAGTGTGACTAGTTTTGTAATGATACATTTGTTTTACAAAAACAAACAAGGTCAATGGAAATGTAGAAACTTTCAAAAAATGCACTTGAATATTATTTATATCTAGGATCAATGTCTGCTATAATTTCAAATCGAAATGAGCTATTATGACTACTTTGACTTAATATTCAATATTCATTGCTAAGTTCCCAGCAGGGCCAGAGAGTTTTTGTTCTCCACAGAACAGCCCTGAAGCCCACTTAGCTTCCAATAAAATGTATGTCAGGAGCTCTTTCCTTGGGAGCAGAGAAGGTGTGGCACGAACCTGACCACTTACCTCCATCTGATGGTGTGATTACAAAAGCATGGAGCTATGCACCACAGCTGTTATGCTATGCAAAATTTCCCACTGTGTCAGTTTATGAATTGAATAATAAACATTTCCCAAATCAATTCATGTTCCAATTACATCAAAGAACTGAAACAGGTGTAGGCAATACCTTGATTGCTTTCATTCCCTGAACGGGGATCCGGACACTACCAGTGAGGAACAGCAGGAACTTTCTCTTCTCCTCTTCAGGAAGTTCATGAAAAACTTCCCAAAACATTCTGATTGTCTCATCATTCTCCGTGTAACCATTCTTGTACTCAGCACCATGCTGAAATTCCTCCCAGTCATAATTTTCATTTCCTAAAACATCAGTCAAAATATACGGTCACAGACCAGATACTCACTTTTACTATGGAGCAGGCATATGCAAAATGTGGCCTGCAGGCACAATCCGGTCCACAGATACTTTTGAAATGGTCTGCAACAACATATAAGGGTTGCAAAAAAGATCACTGAACAGTGTGTTTTCTAGACTACAAACATGTGGGATGTGACACCATGCACTTTAGCAGAGCCAATAAAATTTTAGGGAAACCTGCTGCCTCAATCATCAGGATACCAAGCTAAAAAATTATACAGTGTAACATCCCAAAAGTCTATGCTCTTGTTACTCACTGCCATGGTTACTTCAAATTTCACATGTTCTATGCAAGTACACTTACATTTTAAAACATAAATGAATTTGATGCACGGTTTACATAATGCCAAAGACTGTATTTTGTTTCACAGAGTATAAAACACTTTGAACTCTTATTAACTGCTCTGGCTGGTAGGAAAGAGGAAGCCACTGGACATAATCTCTTTGAAATTAAACAATTCAATTACATACATTTAACTTTTTTTATGTGTACAACTAAGAGACAAGAAACAAATGTTTCCAGTTCTATGAATGAACTAAAAACTAATGTCATCAGCAATATCTGTGTTTATACTCTGCCAGAATCTTAGCAATGACCTTTAATCATAGATGCTTCACAAAACTTACCAACAACAACAGCCATCAACTCATGAGAGTGAAACAGCTCAAGGACACGTCCACCACACACTTTGTGGAAACCAGTGCTGAATGCTTTGAAATGCACCTCAACTGACTTATTCAATACCAGATCCACATAAAGATCAACAAATTCGTTCCTGTGCCCACAACATGAAGAACAAATGTAAGAAATGTGATACATGATGGGTTACTAACGGACACTACACCCACAAATATCTATAGCATAAATCCAAACCAGTGTTACACTTGCAATTTGAGCAAATATACATAAAGACATTCACTAGGTAGGGGAAGACCACCTATATTGGACCTCCTATGAACAAGAGCATTTTTAGAAGATGAAAGAAAGAAAATAAAAGTGCAATTTCCTCTCAAAAACATATTCATTATGCACTGAACCTACACAAGAAAGCATATTAAAAAAGGATTCCTAAATGTCAGCACTACTCACATTTAAGCAAATGCATTCAGAAATTGGACCACAGAATATAACAGTACTCCACAGTGCCCACGTTATGGTGTAGGTACCAACTAAATTCCCATTCCAATATGCAATAAGTGCTATCTACTTAATTTTTCTTCCCCCTTCCTGAATCTTCTCCAATACAAGAGAAACTGAGGATGAGGAAAACAATACCTAAATATACCTTGTGTATTCACATGTTTACCCAATAAATAAACCCCATTGCTTCGAAAATTTACGGCTCCTCACTTTCCTAAAACAGATCACATGAAGTAGGCGGTCCACTATAGAAAACTGCTGCTGGTCCAATTTATAGCAACACACCAATTTTCATCTCACCAAAAACTTTCGGAGACTGGATGGCACAATATAAAATACTAAGGCTCTAATTTATTCCAAGGAAGTTGTGTTTGTGCACTGGAGATGGAACTTCCTCAGCCAAACGGCATTTCTTTCACAAAAGCAGATGTAGAAGTGAAAGATTAGAAGAAGCACATAAAAAGCATAAGAAAGCATGCCACAGTTTCTATATCATAAGGTCTTGTCTGATTAGGATCTATGGAATGTACTATAATAAATAAATAAATAAAAGTGCAACACATCCTGATATGTGTGAAGAGAGAGAAAATCAACAAGATGCAACAATCAGATGTTGCATCTTGTTGGTTTTCTCTTTCTTAACACTTTGCTCACGATGCACGGTCACAGGAACCTAATACATCCTGACATCACTGCCTCCTTAATCAAAAAAGATAAAAGCTCTGACTTTTTGCCACCAGTGACAGACAATTGTTACCTGTAAATTTCTAGGGCAATGGTTCAGTCTAGGAAATGGTCCAATATACACAGCCTTCCCCTGCAGTCTCACTGACCTCAATACCTTCTGCCAACCATGCAACTTTAAATAATTTATTCCTAAAAAGGTAGAAGTCATGAGGATGTCTGTCTTCTGGAACCTGATGGTGCACGTGTATGCACACCTACATATTTGGGAGCCAGGACAGCATAGTCAGTATAGTGACTAGGTTATGTGTTTGGTGATATATGGGTTTAAATCCCTGCAAGGGCAACAGACTTTCATCTTCTCCAAAATGCCCAAAACATACCTGGGAACCTCCCAGGATCCTATTAAATGGGAACCAAGGGCTTTCTGCTTGGGGTAAAGTGGCTGGGTCATGAAGCAGATAACTCACTTCCAACTAGTGGCTGAGGTTAGGAATAAGTGAAGCCACATCTCCATTCCTCACATGCCTGCATGGTGTGAACAGGGACAATTTTATCTTATACAAAGGCAATAAAAATGATCTCACAAAACTGTAAGTTTATGAATGAAGACAGATCTACTGGGTCACTTCTGGACAAGAAAGCTGCTCTAAAAATGGTGAGAGACATGCAAGATAGTATTGACAAAATTCTGTACAGTTTCTGCCATTTGAAACATAGTGATTAAGAAAAAAACATTAAACTACCACTGGAATTGATGCCTGTTTTCCTGCTTCAAAGGCAAGCTCTCTACAGCTGTAATACAGCATTTAAATTGGCAAGGGATCTGCTTATGTGCCACTTTAACCACACTTGGATCAGGGTGAAAGTAAAACTGTGTCTTACAAAGAAACAATGAAGTGTCGACTTCTAATATTTTGGCCACAAGGTCAGAGTAGGATCCAATGCTAGTGATCAAAACCAGAACCTAATTAGAGGGTTTTGGTTGACCACCTTCCCTTGTAAATGCCTGAAGTATCAAGTCTTCAGGGAACAACCCAGAAGACTTGAAACTTCAGCAACACCCGTAGCAAGAACCTTAAAATTTACCACTGCATGTCTGTAACAGTGATTCACACAAGCAAATAAATCTTCCTCTCTATGCTGTTAATAAATCTCTCCCAGCTCTCATGTTACTTACTTGTTGTCTTGTGTAACAGGAATATTTTCACCACCATGTTTCAAAGGTTGTACTCTAACCTCACCAAACACCTCCCTTGTTATTTCAAAATTAAGGGCAAATACTTCCTCAAGATCTGCTTCATTATAGTCCAACACATCCTGCAGACTTCTGAAATAAGAAATAAGACATATACAGAGTTCCCTTCTTCATTTCTTTTTTTCATAATTCTGCCAATTCTGTTTGACCTACAAGTATCATCTGGTCAGTTTCAACAGTCTCTGTACATCCAGTCAGTTAGCATCTGGAGACATGTTTATCTGCATTACAAATGATCTGCATGGGTTGAAAGAACTGCATACATGAGCACCATGTGATAAACATCCCAGCAAACCACCATGGCAGTTGACACACAATACTGTATGGAAACACCCACATGGCAGCACATCACCTTCCTCTGTCACACCACATATTCAGTAGCTGTTTCTCCTCACAACTCTCTCTCTCTCTCTCTCTCCCCCCTCTCCCTCTCCCTCTCTAACTCCAGTCTCTGCTCCGTACTCCAAACCAAGCACCGCTTTCCATTGCGGCACCTCAGCCATGGGTAATCACTCTACTAGCCATGTCTACCAACTCCGCCAAATAACCAATGGTAGAACAGGCAGACCAGCTAGAGCTCAGAATAAAAGGAGGCTCTCAAAGTAACAGCCAGCCTTCATCGCTCGCTACAAGAAGGAGTAACATCATCTGACAACACATCGAGAAGGAAGTAACATCATTCAGCTGTCTGGCCATGCTGTACCGTGGACTGGACACTCCGCAGCTCAGGTGAGCCTGCAGCTAGCATCACGAGCCCTACACTGTGCAATTCGCTGCGCATTCATAGACTGGCCGCCAGCTGGAAAAGAACGCTCGAAGCAAGATCAGGCAGATGCACTTTAATTGTGGCATTCCAGCAGCAACTTATAACACATTACTGTATGACTTTTAAGACCTTAATAAATATCAACATATGTGTTTTACTATGGTTGTTTCTTTATAAACAATTCTACAGTATCCCACAACTGTTTTCTGTGGAGCTAAATCATGCACTTGGGCTAGTACAAAGTCTTTGACCCATGTAAACCAAATATAATGTACACAGAACTTTCTACTTCTTTGGAAAGAAGATGCACGGATGCAAATGATTTATATTAATTAAGTTCTGTATATTTTTATATTGTGTATTTTTGACATGACTGCCAACTGCATATGAATATAATGTAACTTATTCAAAAATGCACATTTTACCCTTACCTTTGAAAATGATATATACTCTTACTAAACATGACCCTTATGCGCATTCCTTGATTATGGCTATATGCATCAGCCTAAATATGTTGGAATAAATTCTTGTCTGTATGACTACACATTCACTTGACTTACTTTGCAAGAGTAGGGGATAATCCCTTGAGATCCTCCAGTGAAACTGGCTCCTTCAGGAATTTCTTATACAGTGCCAGTGGGAAAGGCAGGTCAATGATCGTGAAGTTGTAGATGGCAAGACCACACAACACACCTACGTAATCAAACTAGTTATAGGTTTCAAAACTATGGAAAAGGTTAAAGAGATTGTTTCTAAGTAACTTGAGTTACATGAACTCAAAATGCCAGGAACAATTAGAAGTTTATACAAAACTAGACTTGGCAGTCTACAAAGGGAAACTGTAGGTACAGATTTTATGTGATAATAAAGATTTATCCCAAACATGAACAGATCTCTGTGTGCGCGGGGATTCATAATAAACACACATGAAAAAAAGAGCCAATTTACAAAGTGTGTACAGAAAGTAATACCTTCATGTTTGTATCTGTACTCCCAGTCAAGGCATCACAATGAAAGAAAACACAAAATATAGCGCATGGTGTGTACTTTGTTTCCACAGGTATACCTCAATTTTCCACATAGTCTCCCTCTTGTTTGATACAATGCTGCCAGCACTGAACAAGTTTTTTGAACCTGACACTATAGAATTCTTCAGGCTGTTCTTGAAACCATTTCCCTATAGCAGGTGGCACTGCTTCATCACATGTGAAATTAATTCCTTTGAGATGTTTCTTGACAGCTGCAAACCAGACGTCAGACTCTACCAAATCTTGGCTGTAGGAAGGGTGAAGAACAACTTCACGTCTGATATTCTGTATTGCAGCACAACAGCACTATTGTGGGGTCTGGCATTATCATGTTGAAGAAGCATCAGCATTTTTCCTGACTAGTATGAGAGATTTGTTGTTTCAACTTATTTAGGGTCTTCAAGTAAAGCTCAGGGTTGATCTTGAAGCTTTCCATTCCACACATTTTTTAATAAATTATGTCTTTAATACACCTACAAAATGCACATATGCAATAAAATATAGGTATTAATTATCACCCTTTCTCCTACATGTTTCAGCACTTACTGCACCATTTTCAGGGAGAACTTTTTTTGTGTATGCTCAACACTATTATTGTTTTGTGATTAAATAGGTTTACAACTTTTATAAAATTACTTATCATGAAAATTAAGATGTTAAAGTCCTGGTGTAAAACACTTTAAAAGTGTTGTAAAAATGTTTTTGTTGTAGAAGCGGCTGCTGTTATATTTTTGCAGATGTTGTGGCAGTTATGTTCCTTGCTTCATTCCAATTCTGCAGGGTCCGGTATGTACAAAGACTAGGGGACTGCCCCTTTTCCTATTGTGGTGTCGCTTCTGTTTGCACACCTACACACAGAAGCAACGCCACAATAGGACAAGGGGTAATCGCCTAGTCTTTGTACCTACCGGACCCTGCACAAATGGAATGGGGCAAGGAACATAACTGCCACAACATCTGCAAAAAAATAGCAGCAGCTGAGAGGGACGAGGTAACAGGTGAGTGGAGAAGACTACATAGCGAGAAGCTTTATCATCTATTCTCCTCACCAAATATTATACAGGTGTTAAAATCAAGAAGAAAGAGAGGGGCAGGGCATGTGGCACTTATGGGGGACAGGAGAGTTGTATGCTGGGTTTTGGTGGGGAGACCTGAGGAATAAGAGGCCATATGGATGACCTAAGCATACATGAGACGATAATATTAAACTGGATCATCAATAAATGAAATGGGGAGGTATGGACTGGGTTGATCTGGTTCAGAACTAGGACAGGTGCTGGGAGCTAATGAATGCAATAATAAACTTTCAGGTTCTGTACAGTTTGGGGAATTCCTTGAATAGCTAAGAATCTGTTAGCTTCTCAGGAAGGACTCTGCTCCACAGAGTTAGGTGGTTAGTGAGTTAGTTAGGCAGGTCTTTAGTTAGTTCATGATATCCTACTCTGTTTTCCCTGTTGCACTTTCTATTACCTTTTCTTCACGGCTTACACAAATTTACATATATAACTGAAAAAAAAAAACGAACCAGATACCAATATTTCACTCATCTGACACATACACAGCACTTAATTACATATGCATTTTGTTGACACTAACTTAACTGTTCATTTACGTTAATTTACCCTGTTAATAAAATTCCTTGATGAACTTAAATAATACAGTACAAACTTAAACTGTACTGGTTATCAGCAAAACAAATAATTCAGCTCTTTGCTTCTCTTCACCACTTCGTATGTCACCCTCTGACACCACTACTTCATCATGGATGCCATCCTATCACCTGCTTCCAATGCCCCCTGCCTTTGTATTGGCCTTCTTACTTCCCCTCCACTTGATAAGATTGGAAGATATATATGTGACTTACAAGCCTCCTTACATATCTGACAAAAATATGTGCTTGCTTCGTACATTACTTTCAATTCTGCAGTAATTTGGAATGGAAAATATGTAACTGCATTACTTCCTGGGCCAACTAAAATGTTGGTGTAATGTTAAATACAGCAACTGGCAGCTACTACTACACCCACTTAGAACCATGACACCGAGTACTGGGTGCTGCTGGAAGATGGAATAGTGAAAGGTAATGGGACTGTAAATTTCTGGTTAATATAATTTTCAGATCAACCAGTGCCAAGCAAACCAGCTCTTACTGTAGACGGGTTCGATGTTAGGAGTCAAAATATTACATTCAGTAAAAAAGGACAAAGTGGCAATACAAAATTCACCTGAGAGCCAAAGAAAATCCTTTTCAGAGGTTGTTATTATAGGGTCATCATTTTACCTAACAACCATTCCCGACACTCCCTCTCAGCTCATTTGTTGTATTAATGCAGCCCACTCAGCTGAGTGCCCACACTAATAACAGGACATGAAAAAAAAAAGACTGTCAAGTAAAATGTAAGGATCCTGTAAAATCTCTTATAGTTGTTACTGAAAATGTGACAAAGTTGAATAAACAAAGAAATTGGGGAAAAGAAAAAAAAAAAAAAGCCCATACTCGGCTATGGAATTAAAAATCTTCTCCAGCCTTCATTTGCCTGTTGTAGATAGAATTTGTCATGGCAAAATGAGTGACTTTGGACCAACTCAGCCTCATATGCCTGACTTCTAAATTCTAAAACACTATTTCATGCCCATTTCATGAACAAATCACTTTTCCTCTAACAGTGTCAGTGTACATAAATACAAGAATCAAACTTTGCACATCAATTTTCATGGTGGGCAGCCTGAACCCTTTTTGAAATAAACCAAAGTTTCAGTTATAACCTTTTAGGGCAGCCATGCACAATGATGGGCAAAAATATCTGTTGTAGGAAATATCAGACAAGTACAGTCATTGCCTTGAACATTTATATAAAATGCAATTCATGTTGCTATTTCACATACTGTTTCCACCTCCACAAGTATCAAATTTATGTGGCCAAGGCTACATGATATTGATGTGCTGCCACTATTTATGATTTTTTTAATTAGTCCCCCCCCAAAAAAACTTACAGGATTTTTCACAGTAAATCAGTCTAATGTATTATCGCTTGACACAACTCACCAATGAGGTAGTACATGACTTCATCCTCAAATGAATCTTCACTGAACCAAATGGTTTGTGTTTCTTCATATTGGCGGAACATACCATACTTGGGATCCAAGATTTCCCTCAGTAGTAATAAGAAGAACTCCTTTGTTACACCCCCTGCATCTTCAGCCTCCTCATTTTCAAACTTCACCTGTGAACAACAAATATTTTCTGTGTTTACATTACCTTATAGCTGAGACAATGGAAGTGTGAAATTATTATTTGCTCTTACTGTACCCTGTTCCCACATTTTCCTTCTATGTTTGTGTAAGCAATTTAAATTAAATCTGAGTTAAATTGACTGAGCATAACAGGACTCTCTGGCATAATTCAGGGATTTTCTGGGACTGGTCCATCAATTCACTAGTTCCGAATTACACTGATATACGTAAACATATTAACATAATCATCCACTTTCTTCCATCATCAGTCATATTTACTAAGCTATCCATTATGAAGAATGCCATGTGAGAAATAAGAAACTAACACTATTCAGCAATCAACTTACTCTTCTGTCACAAAAATGGAATTCTGAAGCAAATGTTCAAACTACACAACCATATCTCAGCAGACTTACAGAGACCTAATTTAATGGGTGTAGCTAAAAAATGGCTTAAGTGAACATCAAGAGAGCATGAAATGCAGTCTTTAGACATCAGGTTACAAGCAGTAATAGTAAAAAAATCTAGCCTTGTGGAAAGATTGACAACTTGTGCAGCAATTAGATGGTTTCTTTAAAATAGAAGAAAAACAGTAATCTGCAATATACTTCAACTGCAAAAAAAAAAAAAAAGTGGATCACTTAATCCACCTGAGAAATAAAATGGACTGGTCATCTATATGTACAGAACAGAATTTATATTTTATACAAGCAGCATTCAATGTGTAGTAATTAGGTGTTCAAGTGGTGAGGGTTAAGAAATAAACAACCATGTTTAACCATGAATAACCAAAGTAATCTTACTTACTTACTTACTCCATGGTGCAGAGTCCTTCTTGAGAAGCTAACTGGTTTGCAGTTAGTCAACAAATTCCCCACATTTCACAGAACCCGAAGGTTCATTACTGCACTCACAAGCGTCCGCCACCTGTCTCTATCCTGGGTCAGCCCAATCCAGTCTATATACCCACATCCCACCTCCTGGAGATCCATTCTAATATTATCCACCCTTCTATGCCTAGGTCTCCCCAGTGGTCTCCTTCCCTCCAGTTTCCCCACCAAGACCCTATACACCCCCTCCCCCTCACCCATACACAACACACTCCCAGCCCATCTCATTCTTCTCGATTTTATCACCCGCACAATATTGGGTGAGGAGTACAGATCACTTAGCTCCTCGTTATGCAGTCTCCTCCATTCCCCCTTT
>Ga0123354_10016244_pt1 | contig 11664 bp, 3 predicted proteins | sample TergutLab28metaG_2_FD_97872 | JGI IMG/M metagenome (GOLD analysis project Ga0123354, IMG submission 97872) | Labiotermes labralis P4 segment gut microbial communities from Petit-Saut dam, French Guiana - Lab288 P4 | ecosystem: Host-associated > Arthropoda: Insects > Digestive system > Gut ... | reverse complement strand
GGAAGTCACATTGAACCATAACTATCTGAGGTAAAACTCGGTGTGTTTTGCTACATTTTGACAGTTCAAAACGTTGTGTATGTCCTCTGTATAAATTTCTATACGCTTTCAAAGTTGTAAAGCCCTTTTTGAAACACCCTGTATTATGTGAACAATGGGATCTTGTGCTTGCTGGCTATTTAAGTAATGCCTAAGTGTGGTGTCTGCCCGCTCACACTACAGCTTGAAGTAGTAGCAAGTGTTCACTTTCTTATCACACTACTGGCACATCTGGATTGGGAGGTTACCTCCAACATACAGCTGTAGAACAAACAAGTGCGATCCATCATATCTCAGATATTTGTATGTCTGGCCCAGGCTTCCAAGCACCCACACGAGTGATGTTAACACACTGTATACACAAAACACCTTTAACTTTTTGGCGCCGGATTTATTTTTTTAATTTCAGCACACCTGTATATAAAATGTGAATAATACATGTTAGAATTATGAAACAAACTGCATTTTGAAGAGAAAAAAACCGAGAGTATACAACATGTTTAAAATATTCGGTACCTATATTTGTTGAATAAATATATAAAATGTAACTTTGGAGGTTAGCGGTGCGGTACGCCAACTATAGTAGACGTTAGGCGTCTAACGGTTAATACTGTGGTCATTGCTTGCTAAGCCTTTGTTACTGCCCAGTAAATTCAATTTTATCCTGTTAAGTTTTAGCACATTTTCTCATAAAATAAGAAAAACAAGCACTATTAGTGTCCTAGTTGCCTGCATGTGTGTATCTCCCTAACAAAATGAAAAAAAAAGTAAAATCTGTTGAAGGTTACCCAATGTTTGTATTTTTAGTACTGTAAGAATAAAAATATGAAAATAATCAATTGAACATTATGAGGTTAAAGAAACACTACTCAGTCTTGTTCAAAAATGTGCACCACTGACAAGGTAATTTATGAATACAATATATAACATGGCAAGCATTCAGAACTTGTATTTATTATCTTTAATTGAATAATTACCAAGCAACTAAAAACTTTCATCTGGAAGTTGGGACACACAAAATATGCAACTACTTGTCACAGTACAATTTTACATGTTAAAGTGAGGTTAGGAATTACAAATATGTAATAGTGGAAAAGAAAAATGTCCAAAATTATATTTTTTTGCAGCAAAACTTGCAAATATCATTCTGAATCCAGCTACATTACTACTGTATTTCTGCATATTTGGCATTCTAGCAAATCACTGCTTATTATTGCTGCTATCTTGACAAAAGACCACATGAACATACGTTCTCTAATTAGCCTGAATACAACAGAAACCACTAACAAAAAGACTATTCTTATGCTGGCCCTCCCCCTGCAAGCAGTGCAACATCTATATTTTAAGTTGGGTGGTACTATAATAAATGTTACTTCCATTACGTGACAAGTTTTCATGTCAGTCCTTAGATATAGAGTTTAGTATCACTAATCCAGCATTAGCAGCAAAGTCACCTTGCAAATATATGCTGCAGGTAGTTGTACATGTCTAACACCTTCAATAATTTCACATGCACTTGAACAGAACAATTCACTGTGAATGTTCAATGAGTACAGTTATGCCACTGCAATTTTATACCACTTAAGACATAAATTGTTAGATGTGTTAGTAGTAAATACAGTTTTTTGACTGTTATACGCGTAGTACACAACTGCCAAGATTGGGACCTTTTCTTGGAAAATTGTATGCCTGTGGATCAAACAAGGTTAAGAAGCACAATAAAGTGATGTGTATTATTCAAACAAATTCACATTTATTGTTGGTGATATTGTTTGAATCTTTTCTTGGAACTTAAGTAGTATCGAATATGGAATGTAAATCACTTCCTGATTTCAAACACGGGCGAAATATTTCTTTTAAGTTCAGCAACATGTTTTCAAATTCCTGTACTTAAAATATAATACACTGAATACAAATAAAGGTCTTATTTTTTTCAAACTTACGCGTTGTATAAAGCAATTACATTCCAAGGCTGATCCCCTACTACCCAAGAAAAATTCAAAAGCCAATTTTGATATACTGTATTTTTGTTCTTATACAGTTACTTTATCCAACAGTTTATAAGAATGAAGACGTATATAACTTGCTTCTAATATTATGTTCATGATCTGGAGTGTCAGATAGTGTAGTATACAAGGCTTTAAAATTACACGTTAGCACAAAAACGCTTGTTCTAGTAAGTTAGCTCAAGACAAGAATGACTGTCTTATTTCACTCCAGTCAGTGACACACGTAATACCATTAATTTTCGTTTTTTTACCCGTAGACGATTCACGGTGAGAATGAACATATACTCTTCACTGAACTAAGTTACAAAAAAACTCGTCCCACAATAACCTCTACCGTAAATTTCACCAACAAGTTTTGCTGTTGATATACTTGCAAAGTCACTGATCAGGAAGCTTAGTAAAAAAAAGTCATGGTATAAGTGTTAGACGTATACACGATTAGAATACGGAGTATACTGAAAAAATAAAACTGATATGAAACTGGGTCTTCCATAGGAACATGTTCAAGGAAACCTTTAACGCATTCGGCTATTCAATCTACTGTCTTCTGATTAATGCATTCGTATTACTTTCCCTCTGTTACTAAAAGTGCTTGTTTATAAAATGTAACTGGTTTGTGGGGTTGTTCAGTTGCTCAGCAAGATAAACGCTTTAGTGCATTTCATCTAAACCTAAAACTCGTTCTCTTGTTCCCGTACGCCTGCTACTTGTAAAGTGTCAGTCTTTTACGATGAAGCGATGTTGCTCTCCAACCTAACAAATTGGAGAACAGTCACCTGGCTGATGACTCTGTTAATATTTCACCCTGAACTATTAAAAACATAGCAACATAACCTATATATATACTACAGCACACATTTTCGCCGACCTGTACCTCACACCATGTGCCTCAATTACCCTACCGTATAGCAGGTGGATCACAGATGAAAAACTGCGTCAAGCACTACATACACGAGTACAAAAAAAAAGTCATCCGTGACATACAAAAACACAGGAGAGCATTTTACCCGTCCTTTAGATCACCGCGGCGACTTAAATTTCGTGGTTGCACTACATGGAGCTTAATGTCACCTTACTGGCGCTTAGAATTTTTAGGTAGCTTCTAGATTTCTGGAAAAGTTTTGCTCTTCTGACCAAACACAGTCTAATTAGACAACTGAACACAAATGGAAACTAATCATGAATACAAATTCAACAACTGAATACAAGAGGATTAATGTTTTCCACTGTGTAGTGGAACCAGTCTTAAGAAGTGCGGAGATTCTTTAAATATGAAACTGTACAGAGAAAAATATTACTTACTGACATCATGTGTGTATACAACCACCACACAGGAGGTGGTAGTTTATACAGTTATCATGAAATTATATCCATAATAATTAGCTACAAATGGACCTGCCTTTAATCCAACTTATGCTTTCCCTACAATATAGGGCCTGACTCTAGCCTACTGCTTACCCATAATTGGGCCTTCCATTGAACCTCCCCAGTTTGAGCCTTATATTTTACACAGACACGATTTTATCTTCACGCAAGTAGTGAAATCCCAAATGTGGTATTTTCTCGTGTCCCATCCAAAAACCAAAAGTGAATCATGAATTATTTTTGTATGTTTAAACATAAGGAAACGTATGCATGGACATGACTGTCACAATACAACTATACTGTCAATTATACATAACATGTCAACTACATGTTTTGGCCAATACTATTTCTGGCCATCATCAGGGTGGATACAATTCTCGGAGAAAACTACACAATGTGTAATGTGGTATAACCATCAGTGTTTGTGTAAGTAGATGGGGACGAGATCTCATTTACAAAAGATTTGGAGGGTGTGTGTGCGTGCAGAAGGTTTAATATGTAGACCTATACATGTCATGTTACGTCTATGATTTCATAAAGATCGCCATAATTGCTGGAGGTATCAACGGGGTGTCGTAGGCTTGAGGGGGAAGCCGGCTGGTATTGCGGTGTTGTAATTGCTGCCAGTAGTAGGGGGATCTGAGATTCACACCCGTCTGCCTTGGTGGCTGTGCAGACATCATGACTTGCCTGCGTTTCAGCTACCAGCCACGGACGTGATGTGGTGAGGAAGGGAAATCTTTTTGTATCGTGCTAGATTGTCAGATGGACATCTATTGTCAACGTTGTTTAATAAATTTTGATGCTATATCTAACCTTCATTGGTGTAAGGAATCTTAAGTCTTGCAGAATTTGTACCTCAATATTGTGTGATTGTCATCAAAACAACAATAAATATTCATATTTTCTCTCGGCCAGCAGGAATATTTGCCATACGACTATAAACCCATGTGAGTGACATCATATACTGAGAACCTCACTGCTTCTGGCATCATGCTTGCTTTGATTCTGGCTGAGGCTCTGTGAGTGTTAATTCTTTATGTTTGTTTTAGAAATAATCTGAAATTGTTGATTATGTAACTGTGCAGAAAATTCATTTAATATCAAGCAGGCCACAGGAAACAGTATTCTGGATATAACACTCTAGCACATACTTGAACATGGGTTGGTTAGTTCGCCTGAAAATATACACAGATTATTCTTTACTGTTGGGTGGTGTCATCAGTCACTAAGCACTAAGGTTTGTTGACCTTGCAAGCAAGCTGCCAGAAAACCTGTATGACATACACCATTGCTATGTGTACAGTGAAAAACTCCTGATGATGGACAGAGGAACTGTCTGAAACATGCAGGGTTTCATTCCAAAATAAATTTGAGAAATTAATGCATTTGGTTGGTGTTATTATAAGGATTTGCCATGATGCATGGTCACATGAACGTAAAATTTGCCAGTATCAGTTGAGCATGTGCATCTTCAAAACTAATGGAATGGTATATGAAGTTTACCTCCTTACATGTTGATTCACATGATGCCAAAAAACTACAATGTGCTTTCTCAGTATTGAACAGGGAGAGACAGCTTATATATTCCTTTTGATACATATGTCCATACTGAGTTTTTCTTTTATACTGTACGTATTTCATAAGCAAAAGCAGTTATAAATTTAACAGTGTATACTGATGTTTGTGTTTGTCACAACAGGAATAGCTTTCACTTCATTACTTATGTGGTGTCATGGTCACAGACAATTACAAATGTGTGTCTGTGATGTTACTATATGTAATGGGAGTCATTTAATGCACACAGCCTGAAAAAGAAACAATACAATAAACATGTTCCTTCAATATATGTGACATCCAAGCAATTTAGATTAGAGCACATTACTTTGAATGTACTTGTCTTGTGGTGTTTTACACCTTTCCTAGTACAAGTAATTCAAATCAATCAGGGAATTTTTCCCCGTTTCAAAATTCTTATCTGATAAAAAGTCTACACAAACTAAATTCAGTGCTAACAGAGTTAAAAATATCATCTATACAAGAAAATCCATAGCTCAGTCCGCTCACTAGCTGAGCAATAGTTATGTCATAACACAATATGATTCTTAGTATTTCCTGTAGAGGCTGTGCTTAGCAACTGCTAGATAGCGTATGGCTCCTTTAATTCTCCTTAGTCTGTTTCTCACACACATAGCTCTTAAAACAGGCTGGTTGTGCATGGCTCAGCCTTGGTGCAAATGGTGTAGTCTAAATATAATTTTTCTAAATGGGGTTTTTACAGATGCAGCCCTTATCAAATTCTGGTTGTATAAGGCCCAGGTTTAGTAAAGAGGACAGAGTCCTACTCCCACACTTTTTTGTGTTTTCCTTGAAGAGGCAGTGGTCATCAATTACTGGTTCCATAAGGCCCAGGTATGGTGCAGATGACGTAGGGATAATTTAATACCTCTTAGTGTGTTGCAGAGACACCTATTACCAAATACTGGCTGCATAAAGCCCAGTTTTGGCGTAGTTCTCACACTATCTTTTCATGCTTCTTGGATTGTTTCTTCTAGACATATGTAACTAATACTGATTGCATAAAGCCATTTTGGTGCAGATGTGATAGCATGTTTTCATGCTCCTTAGTTTGATTGTTATACAGGCATATGTTACAAAATACTGGTTGCATAAAGCCCATTTTCAGTGTAAATAATGTAGTGTATTTTTACCAGTTGCATGAATACCACTTTGGTGTAGATGTCATATAAAGGAATCTGTGAGCTCATATGTACAAATTTTGGGGTTGGCTAAATTATTTTCTTATGGACATTCAGTTCATTGTGACAGCAGTTAATATAACATAAATACTGGATAATGATGATGATGGTGGTGTACAGTGTACCATGCAATGTGTAGTGGGAGAATATAAGTGATTATATGTGGAGGCCTATACAGGTTACGGAAAACTCTGTGTGAAGACTGGGATTTAAGAATAGCTCCACCGTAGCTCATGCGTGTCTTAAAAGTCGACTAAAATGAGCAACCTGTGCCCAGGTGTATATGATTGGGCCACCCTGGCTGGGGGCTCATTCCCATGTTATGCATGGCACACTGTGGGATTAGAAGTAAATCTCTAGATTAGAATTACTAATTGCTGGCCTACTGTGAGAAAAAATGAAATGCTTCTGTTACATCTATAAACACTCAATGAAATTTCTGGTCCAATGTGTTAGCATGTTGGGAGATCAGTATTATATAGAACATATAGTAGATGCAATGGTAGTGGTCATGCTTGTACAGTGGTGAGGGTCTGTGCTGCTGTAAATTTAGGTTACTTTGTCTCAGCATGATGTAGTTTAGTGGTGGCTGGTAGGTTAACAGGTACCCAGGATGTGGGATTAAGAGATTGCATTGAATCTGTTTGTACCATTGCTAGATAGCATTAGCTTACTAACTGTCATGCAGAACTGCTTGCCCCTCTTGTTTTACGTTCTGGAGCCTCCAAATGAATACATCATGTGGCCAGAGGTACCAAAAACCAAATGTAGCTGGATGCCTGACAAATCAATGAGTACACCACTATAGCAGTACTTTAATTCACTGTCTCATTTTACTTACTTGCATCTTCTTATCAGTTGTACATAAATTTCAGTCTTATCCCAACTATGTTGCAGTGTGTGAACAAATGAGGCATAACAAGTGGTTAAATGTCTGCTCTTGAAATTTACTTCATACTGAACTGCCCTGTATAGAACTAACAACACAGAACTTCTAAGATGAAATTTTCTATGTGAAAATTGGCTTTGCTGCTTCCGCCAGGAACTCCTCATTGCACACGGTTCACATCATCAGATAACCGCAGTATTTACCAACCAAAAACTGGCAGTTTAGTATGAAAAGCTGCATGTTTGTTGAGATTTGCTTGAAGGGAAAATTCTTTTCCACAAATGTTACAAACATGAGACTTCTGACCAAGGTGCAGTGCTTCATGTTTTCTCAAGTTACCTTGCTGGGAAAACTTCTTGTGGCAGGTGTGACAGGAATATGGTCTTTCTCCAGTGTGTATAATCTCATGTTTCTGCAAATTCCCTTGTTGAGTGAATGCCTTTCCACACACTCTACACACATGTGGTTTCTGTCCAGTATGAATAATAATATGCTTTTTCAAATTTCCTTGTTGAGAGAACTGTTTACCACAGACTTTACAAACAAAAGGCTTTTCTCCAGTATGTATTACTTCATGCTTCTTTAAGTTTCCTTGTTGGGTAAAGCATTTGCCACACATCTTACACTTGTATGGCTTCTGCCCTGTGTGGAGAATCTGATGCTTTTGTAGATTTCCCTGTTGTGTGAACTTTCTACCACACTCTCTACATGCATATGGCCTTTGCCCACTATGGATAAGTAAATGCTTGCTTAAATTTCCTTGCTGAGAGAAACATTTCCCACACATCTTACAAACATGAGGTTTTCTTCCTGTATGAATTACCTGATGCTTCTGAAGGTTTCCTTCTTGTGTAAAACGCTTTCCACATTCATTACAAGAAAAAGGCTTTTCACCTGTGTGAACCGATTCGTGTTTCTTCAAGTTACCTTGTTGTGTGAAAGTTTTTCCACAAAGCTTACAAACATAGGGTCTAAGACCAGTGTGAATAAATTCATGTTTATGTAAATTTCCTTGCTGGTTAAAGCCTCTACCACAAATTCCACATACATGTGGTTTCTGTCCACTGTGGATCAATTTGTGTTTGTGTAAGTTGCCCAATTGGTTGAACCCTTTTCCACAGACACTGCACACATGGGGCTTACTTCCTGTATGTAAAAGAGCGTGCTTCTGAAGATTGCCCCGTTGAGAAAAGCTCTTTCCACAAACACTGCATATGTGAGGTTTCTCACCAGTATGAATTTTTTCATGTTTAAACAAGTTCCCTTGTTGGTTGAAGACTTTGTTGCACACATTACAAACATAAGCCTTATGACCACTGTGAATTAATTCATGCTGATGCAGCTTACTTTGCAAAGCAAACACTTTGCCACATATATTGCATAAATGTGGTTTCCCATTACTATTCTGCCTTTCAGTTTCTTGAACTACTTCTTTGTTAAGGGAACCCTGACCTGTATGAATTAATATATGTTCTTTCAGTTCATTCAGATCACCAAAGGCTTCTCCGCAGGCCCAACACATGTGTGCACCAAGACTGTTAGGTACAAATCCATGTCTGTTATGTGAGGAAACAATACTGAGGCCTAGCTTACTTGAGAAACAATCCCGACAAGGGCACTGTGCGTGGGAGTTATGAAGCTCACTGACAGACATTACATGTGATTGCTGTGGAAATGGAGGTACGTCCTTAGCATTTATGTGTTCAGATATGACAGATTGGGAGCTTTTTCCTGTGGACTACATAAACTGTGGCCACTGACATGTCCTCCATACCTGAAAGTTAAAACCATTACTTATATACATGCATATTATGTATCACATCTTTTGGTCAGTCAAAACTGAAATCATTAAACAGCCTTGCTCATATGGGAAGATACATTTACGCTAGACATTTTTTAAATAGCGTGGTCACTTGAGTTCTACATATATATATAAAAGACAGATAAAGGTAATAAGAGTTAAATTTTACATTATTATACAAAAGGCCTTTTCTCATTTTATCTTTCACTTTTAAACAACCAGGTTGGTGTAGAGATTTTAATGCACTGTTTATGATAAATGTAATGTTTGAACACAAAAAAGATAAAATTATGAAATAAACAACATTTTGTGAAAAATAAAACAGAGATTATGCCTCATGTCTTAAAAATCCACTAATTGTCTTTGTTGCTTAAATATATAAAAATGGATTTCAAATGTGAACACAAGTCCTTTAAAAATTAATGTATCTTGCTACTTGCTCTTCTTTTGACTGTTTTTAAGTTCCACACTATTGTTTGTTGTATGTTTTTGTTCCTTGTTTTCCGTAAGTCAATGATTTATGAATGTATACAGAGACGAAGATTCTCACTTCCGTATACGCCATTAATGGCTCCAGTGAGGCTAGTTTCGATCTACAGTTCTGAGAAATTACTTCAAATGCATGTAACATTGGGTGATTTAGTACAATCTTTTGTTATGAAATTTTGGGATAATGAACTTTACATGGAGGCACATGTGTAATAATTTTAGGAGTAAACATCTGAATAATCTTTCATTTAATGTAACTCAATATAATTCTATATTTTTAAATTTTAATACGAATTCTTAACTTTCCAATATATTTATTACATATGTTCCTTATAATCTACAATATAATTATGACAGCACTTAATTATGTTAATTTACTACTTCTGTAATACAAGATGATATATGCTTACACCAAGCTGATACATATACATAAGTACACACATAACCAGATGTAACGATAGGTTCCACATCCAATGGGTCTTTAAATTTTGTATTGTTATTTATTATATTATATTGGGTGGATGTCCATATATTTTAAGTTGTGTTTTGTAATATACAAATTGTAAACTGTAACTGATGTGTCCAATGTTACATGTGTGACTAAGCGGATGAACAAATAAACTTAAACTGAAACAAAATGTTTCAAATCATTCAACAGTTGGTAAATTTCTCCCAAATAACATGTCATCACATTCCAGGTGGCAGTATTCCTCCAAATACTGACTGACTGTGACTGACATACTGACTGTGTATCATATAATTCTCTGGATGGGTAAGCATGATTTTCTTTTTCAGGTCCTGTTATCTGACAGCACAGGTAAGTACAAAACTACATACCACAAAAGTACAAACACAACCTGATTTGAAAATGCGATGCCCATGGGATCAGGTGGTATAACAATGTAAGGTTATGTATTTAGCAAGATCACATATACTTTAAAATAAGTAAATTTTGTTCCTCCAGTTCTCCTCCTCATGGATCAAAGATCAATAAATGTTGTTTCAGCCCTGTCCTGTTAGTCTTAAAGTGGTCAGTAACATTTTAAATTGAAACTTTTATGTCTTTGTAATTATGTCTGTACCTCTGGTTTACTTCCTTAGTTCTGCTTCACCATACAAAATGCAGTAACCTGGGTGACCTGGCACCTGGGATTTCTGCACCACTGCTGTACTCCATTTAATAAAGGTCATGGTTGAAACATCCATGATTTTGACCCAGAAAAGTGTCAAAGTCTGAAAGTAAATGTGATGTTACAGGACAGCTGTCATAAAGATATAACATTCATGTTCTGCAGGAACTGGTGTTACTGAGACTGAGTCATCCTGAATAAATGAAAGGATAATCCACACAATTTTGTGCCCAAAATACCACGTTGTGACGGGGTAAGTCATTCACTCAGTTTATCAAAATTTGTAACTGATATTCGCAGATTTTTTAAGTCAGTAAGAAATATCATTCGGACACTCACTTTCCTGTTTACAATCAGGGTTCAACTCTAATGATTTGCAATCTTCAAAATTGATGTGTTGTTAACAAGCATAGAAAATGACCTGTGTCATCTAATCAATGAAAATTTTAAAAACTGAAGAAAACTGTACTGAAATATTGGCTTTCAAACAGTGGGTATCCAAAGGCTAGTTTATTGTAGAAAATGTGTAAGAAACCACTGAACATTTTGCAACTGACACTATGATTAAAAAGTTTAGTGCTTTAATCAATGCTCATTCACTGAAATTGACCCCGAGTTTTTGAATGAGGTGATAAATAATACACAGAATGCATAAATTATTGTATTAAGTGATTCTGCAGAAAATTATAATTTTTTGTTTGGTGATACTCAGCTGTTTGCTGGAACAACATACTTTGCAATTAGTGTCAGCTACAAACTCTTAAATTTTAAATATTTGTTATATGAAACTGGTGAAGCAATGGGGTAAGGTCAAGAAGAACCTCTTCTGGATACATGAATATGAAAACAAGAATTTTCATTAATGATGTTTTTAAAGTGTTTTCATACAATATTTAAAGCCAGGCCTCAAGTTTCACTGCAGGTGTAGGTACACAAATTTACATCCAGTGATCTCATGGCAATATTGTGAAGTTTAGTAATGATGCTATCAGTTGCTAAGATAATATACCAATGAATTTGGAAGCCTGGTGGTATAATAGTGGCTGGGGACACTCAAAGTATTCTGTTATGAATTATGGTATAATTTTTTGGGGTGGCTCATCTTACTGTAAATCACTTTTCATAACGCAGAAGAAAATCATAAGGATAATTATGGAAGCAAAAATGAATGATTCTTGTAGAG
>Ga0123354_10016241_pt1 | contig 11665 bp, 7 predicted proteins | sample TergutLab28metaG_2_FD_97872 | JGI IMG/M metagenome (GOLD analysis project Ga0123354, IMG submission 97872) | Labiotermes labralis P4 segment gut microbial communities from Petit-Saut dam, French Guiana - Lab288 P4 | ecosystem: Host-associated > Arthropoda: Insects > Digestive system > Gut ... | reverse complement strand
GTTTTTGCGCTTCCGTAGCATAATCTTCAAGGTATTCGGACAAGGTGAAAATAGCATTGGGCGTGCAAAAGCGCTTAATAAATCTGGGCACAGAAAATTCCATAAAATGTTCGCCTGTACGACCTTTACGATAACATGCCGTGCAGAAAGAAGGTAGATAGTTGTCATCCAGCAAGGCGTCAATCACGTTATATAGGGAACGGGAATCGCCGACATGGAACTGCTCGCGGTTTAAATTTTGCGGGGCATTGGCTTCCTCGGAATAGGCTCCGATTTCCAATTTCGTCCCACCGTCGATTTGAGAAACGCCGTACTGCAACACTTCGCGCCGCACCTCAGCGCTTTCGCGAGCGGTACAAATCAAACCGGTATAAGGAACAGCCAAACGAAGAATAGCTACCATGCGGGTGAAATTTTCATCGCTCAGTTCATATTTCTTGTCGAAATCCATGTTTGAAGCCGCCTGCATACGTGGAAAAGAAATGGTATGCGGTCCGACATTATAACACGCTTCAAGATGATTGGTATGACGCACCATGGCCAAAGCCTCGAATCGCCAATCGTATAAACCGAAGAGCGCACCAATACCCACATCGTCCAAACCGGCTTCCTGAGCGCGATCGAGCGCTGTCAGCCGGTTATTATAATCCCTCTTGGGTCCTGACAGATGATATGTCTGATAGGTTTCAGGGTGGTAAGTCTCCTGAAAAATCTGGTAAGTGCCTATGCCCGCTTCTTTCACTATACGAAAACCCTGAATATCCAAAGGAGCGGCATTGATGTTCACCCGGCGGATTTCTCCGCTGTCTTTCTTTACGCGATACACCGTACGCACCGTTTCGGCAATAAATTCTGGCGAATATTGTTTATACTCGCCGAAGACCAATATCAACCGCTTCTGTCCTTCATCCTCCAATGATTCTACTTCATGGATCAACTGTTCGCGACTCAGCGTAACACGTATTGCATCTTTGTTCCCCGTACGGAAACCGCAGTAGGCGCAATTGTTCATACAGTAATTGCCTACATACAAAGGAGCAAAAAGAACAATACGGTTGCCGTAAACGGATTCTTTTAGCTTTCTCGCAGCCTGCTTGATGATAGAAACGCTTTCAGTGTCGTCAGCTTTAATCAAAATTGCCGTATCATGCAGATTCAGCCGTTGCTTGTTAAGTGATTTGGCGACTACCGCTTCTACTTCCGATTTTCCTGGTTTCGGCCCGACAAGGAAATCTTCTATTTCCTTAGCGTCGATAAAAGGCGACATGGGAATATCGGGTAATTTATACTTTTCTGGAGTAAATTTCATTTTTAAAGAAATTTTTTAAATGACACACAAGCGCCACCCCAATCATTCTTTACTTCTGTCAATATAATGGGTATGCAAAAGTTCGTGAGACTTATGTCCGCCCGGTTCGCCAAGATATTCTTTATAAAGCGAAAGAATGGAAGGATTGAGATGCGACTGACGAATTGTTTTCCTTTCATCCTCGCTGTAAATCGCTTTCATCCGCTTTAATTTGAAATCGGGATCTTCGGTGCGGGGTTGACCGCCGCCATTGATACAACCGCCCGGACAGCCCATCACTTCGATGAAATGATAAGGCGAAACGCCCTCAATAATTTGATCCATCAATATCTTCGCACCTTCTAATCCGCTCGTTACCGCTATTTTCGCCTCGAAACCTTCAAACATTTGGTATTCGGGAAGCACATTCTCGAACTTCACCGAAGTTTCTTTGATTTGGTTAAGCCCTACAATCGGATCCACGTGTAATTGCTCGAACGGCAACACTCTGCCTGTAACGATTGCATAAACAGACCTTAAAGCCGCTTCCATCACGCCTCCGGTAACCCCGAAAATGTCGGCGGCTCCGGTAGATTGTCCTAACGGATCGTCGAAATTTTCATCATCCAGATTACGGAAATCAATACCCGCCTGTTTAATCATTTTTCCCAATTCACGGGTAGTAAGAACGGCATCAACATTCGGTACGCCTTCATTTGCCATTTCCTTGCGTGATATTTCAAATTTCTTTGCCGTGCAAGGCATAATGGATACAGTGTATATTTTCTTCGGATCCAAGTCGATTTTTTCGGCGTAATAACTTTTTGCCATAGCGCCTAACATCATGTGCGGCGATTTGCAAGAAGACAAGTGAGGAAGAAGTTTTGGAAAGTAAGACTCAATGTATTTAATCCAACCCGGCGAACAACTTGTTACCATGGGGAACGCCGCTTCTTTACCGGACAGTACATCAATTGCCCGGTGCAAGAACTCGGTGCCTTCTTCCACGATGGTTAAGTCGGCAGCCCAATTGGTATCGAATACGTCGTCGGCTCCAAGCGCCCGCAGGGCAGCTGTCATTTTTCCGGTAACCGATGTTCCTACCGGATAGTCGAACATTTCACCCAATGCCACACGTACTGCCGGAGCGGTTTGAATAATTACTCTGAGTCCCGGATTGTTGATGGCATCCCATACTCTTTCGGTATGATCGGTTTCTTTCAGCGCTCCCACCGGGCACACAATGGTACATTGTCCGCAGAATGAACATCTCGCATCGTTAATCGAACAATCCATCGCCGGCGCAATCACAGTATTAAGTCCGCGATTTTGCGCATCAAGGATTCCTACGCCTTGTATATCTCTGCAAACCGTAACACAACGACGACAAAGAATACATTTCGACGAATCGCGTGTTATGGAAGGAGAAATATCAATAAATTCGCGTGCACTGGTTGTATTGAAGCGATTTTCCGTAATGCCCAAAACTTCGCCTAAGTGTTGTAATTCACACGATTGATTACGATTACAGCTTAAACAATTCTTGGAATGGTCGGAAAGCATCAGTTCATACAATACTTTACGTGTTTTTAATACTCTCTTGGAATGGGTATGTACTTCCATACCCTCTCTCACTTCAGTCATACAGGCGGCTTGAAGCGTTCGCGCCCCTGTCACTTCTACGGAGCATATACGACATGCACCGAATTGATGAACGCAATCCAAATAACATAAATAAGGAATACTGATTCCATTTTGTTTAGCAGCTTTAAGAATCGTTGTTCCCGCTTCTGCATTTATTTTCTTATTATTAATTGTTAGTTGTATCATATTTATCTCCTTTCGCAATGTAAACAGCGCATTGCTTCTGCAATGGCATTCAGTTTATGAAATCCTAATACTACTTCAGCAAACGTATCTTTCCGCTCTTCCGGCGTTAACATTTTCATCTCAAATTGTCGATGGGCAACAACTTCGTCATTGTCATAATTCCTTGGAATGTCAATGGGAGCGCCTTTATTCAGCATACCGCTTCCACCGAGATATATATCAATAGCTGAAGCTGCTTTTTTACCGTCGGCAATAGCGCTGATGACGGTGTCGGGGCCTCTTACTATGTCGCCGCCGGCAAATACTCCGTCCATCGTACACATTTGAGTTTCAGGATCGATAATAAAAGTTCCCCATTGGGTTACGCCGATTTCATCTTTACTGATAAAAGGCAAATCTGCATATTGGCTTACGGCGGGAATTACAAAATCTGCATCTAAAATAAAATTAGAACCTTTGATTTCTACCGCTTTCCTTCGCCCGGAAAGGTCAAATTCGCCCAATGCCATTTTAACACATTCGATACCGACTACTTTGCCGTCTTTTCCAATGAATTTTACCGGAGCCGTTAATTCCATGACTTCGACGCCTTCTTCGATCGCTTCTTGTGTTTCTTCGACGTATGCCGGCATAGAGGAAAAATTTCTTCTGTAAACCACAATCACACGTTCGGCGCCAACGCGAAGCGCAGAGCGGGCAGAGTCGATAGCTGTGTTTCCGCCACCTATTACGGCAACGGTTCCATGCAATTCCAAATCGCCTTTTAAATTAATGTCTTTTAAGAAGGTAATACCATGCATTACACCTTGTAAATCTTCGCCTTCAATATTTACTTTCGCCGGATATTGCGTTCCGGTAGCTACGTAAATCGCATCGTAGTCTTTGCGTAGTTGTTGAAATTCAATATCTTTACCTATTTCTTTGTTTAAATAAATATTTACGCCGGCTTGTTTTATTAAATCGATTTCATGTTGAAGAATGTGTTCGGGTAAACGATATTCGGGAATGCCAAAAGCCAATACGCCGCCGGCAATGTTTTCCGATTCATAAATATCCACGTCATAACCGATATTTACTAAATAGTAGCCGCAGGTTAATCCCGACGCGCCGGCTCCGATAATGGCAATCCGTTTTCCTTTTTTTGCATAAGTAAGCTGCATTTTATAAGGCATCTCGTTTTTGAAAGCATAATCGGCGGCAAAACGTTTCAAATCGCGAATGGCAACCGATTCATCCACTGTGTTGCGGCGACATTTTCGCTCGCACGGCCGCGTACAGATTCTACCGCAAATGGCAGGAAGCGGGTTTTCTTGCATAATCAAATTGTACGCATCCTGGAATCTTCCGGCGGCAATCAAAGCAATATAACCATTTACATTTATACCTGCAGGACATGTATTTGCACAAGGCGAAATAAACATTGAACTGCAAACGCCTGCTCTACAATGCTTCTTATAGATATGTTCTTCATATTCTTCTCTGAAGTTACGAATAGTTGACAGAATCGGATTGGGGGCTGTCTGTCCGAGGCCGCACATCGATGAAATTTGGATCGCTTCTCCGAGTTCTATTAATCGTTCGATATCACCCGGTTTACCATTACCTTGCGTGATATTTTCCAGAATTTCCAGCATCCTTTTGGTTCCCACACGGCAAGCGACACATTTTCCGCAGGATTCATCACAGATAAAATCCATGAAGAAACGAGCCGTATCGACCATGCAAGTATCTTCGTTCATAACAATCAAACCACCCGACCCCATGATAGCGCCGATTTTGCTCAATGATTCGTAGTCGGCGGGAACATTCAGGTTTTCTTTGGTGATACAACCACCCGACGGCCCCCCGATTTGCGCCGCTTTAAATTCTTTTTCGTTGGGAATACCGCCGCCGATGTTGTAGATGATAGCACCGATGGTGGTTCCAATCGGAACCTCGACAATACCGGTATTTACGACTTCGCCGGCAAGGGCGAACACTTTTGTTCCAGGCGCTTTTTCGGTTCCGAAAGAAGCATACCATTTTCCGCCATTACGGACAATTTTGGAAATATTGGCTATTGTTTCTACGTTATTGATAATCGTAGGATAACCGAACAATCCTTTTTGGAAGGGGAATGGCGGTTTCTGCCTTGGTTCGCCGCGTTTTCCTTCAATAGAATTTAACAGGGCGGTTTCTTCACCGCAAACAAAAGCGCCGGCGCCGATTCTGATTTCAAGGTCGAAATTATAATCGGTTCCGAATAGATTTTTCCCCAGCAACCCATATTCATGCGCTTGCTCCAATGCAACTTGCAATCTTTCAACTGCAATCGGATATTCCGCCCGGATATATACATAGCCTTGTTGTGCGCCGATAGCATACGCTTCAATCATCATCCCTTCGATGATGCAGTGCGGGTCGCCTTCAATGACGCTCCTATCCATAAAGGCGCCGGGGTCGCCTTCATCGGCGTTACAAACCAAATATTTGATGTCGCTTTTTTGAGAGAATCCCGAACGAATTTTGGTGCCTGTCGGAAAACCGGCGCCGCCACGACCGCGAAGGCCCGAAATTTCCACTTCTTTTATAACATCTTCCTGACTCATTCCGGTAATTGCCTTAGCTGCCGCTAAATATCCATCATGTGCTATATAATCTTTAATATCTTTATAATCAATAATACCGCATAAATCCAAAACTATTTTTACTTGCGCTTTGAAGAATTCGATATCATCCATTTTAGGAATATACCTTAATAAAGTTTTATCATAGTAAGTATATTCTTCTATGGGTTTATTTTGAACCAAATGACTTTGGACGATTTCTTTTGCCTTCTCGGGATTCAGCTTGGTATAGAAAGTTCTGTCTGGAAGCACCAGCATCAACGGTCCCAAAGCGCAGATGCCCATACAACCGGTTTGATAGACTTTTACGTCGTCTGCTATACCTTGCGCTTTAAGCTCTTCATTAACGGCAGTTTCTATTGCTGCACAATTGGATGATACGCAACCTGTACCTCCGCACACTAAAATCTGGTATTTATATTTTTCCCGATCATTAAGAAACGCTTTCTTAATTTCATCTAATTGAGCGATTGATTTAATTTCCTTACTCATAATAATTCCTCCTAATAATATTTTGACAGGATAGATTCTATTTTGTTAGGATTTACCGACTTGTGCACCGTGTTATCAATCATCATAGCCGGAGCTAATCCGCAAGCGCCGATGCAGCGGGCTCTACTGAGCGTAAATTTGCCGTCTTCGGTAGTACCGTCGACTTCCACATTAAGACGCTTCTGAATAGCATCAATCAATTTCTTACCACCGCGTACGTAGCAAGCTGTGCCCATGCATACCATAATAGTATGCTCCCCTTTGGGTTTCGTAGAGAAAAACGAATAAAAACTGACTACGCCCGACACTTCCGCTACAGGCATTTTCATTTTATCCGCAATGAACTTTTGAACTGCGTAAGGCAGGTAACCGTAAATCCCTTGCGCTTCATGCAGTACCATAATCAAATTGCTTGGTTTTGCTTCGTATTTACCAATAACCTCGGCAATTTGATTCAACTTTTGAACGTGCCCTTTGCTTGTGCGGGTCACTTGTTCGGTTTGATTCATATATACTTTGAATTTTTGTTAGTGTTATACATTATGGTATGTCAGTTTTGACCGACAAAGGTATAGTTTTTTGTAGAATATACCAAGCAATCGTTGAATTGATTTTTATTTTTTTTACTCATCCAATTTGTAGCTGACAAAAGCCAATCGTTTGCTGTCCGGAGCCCATGAATTAACATTGATAGTACCCTGACCTCCAAATAATTTTGCCAAAGTCTTAGGTTCGCCTCCTTCAGCAGGCATGATGCGAAGCTCCACATTTTTATTGGGCAAATGTTCATTTGGTTTCAGATCGCCTTTAGTATAAGTAATGAAAATCACCTGTTTCCCATCGGGAGATACGTGGGGAAACCAAGAGTTGCGGGTTTCGTCGAAAGTCATTTGCGTTTGCTCCGATCCGTCGGTTTTCATTCGCCATACTTGCATCAATCCCGTACGCACCGAATTAAACCATATATAATTGCCGTCGGGCGAATATTCGGGACCATCGTCCAAATCGTTTGCAGTAGTCAGTCGAACTTCTTTTCCGCCCTCAAAGGGAATGACGTAAACATCAAAATTACCATTTCGTTCTGCGCAATAGGCTAACTGCTTATTATCCGGACTAATGCCATGAAGATAGCTTGGTCCTACAGGAGTAACAAGTCGAGGCGTCCCCCCTGTGAAAGGCACAACATATACATGGGAACCGCCACCTTCTACCGGAGTGTTGCTTATGGCAATGTATTTTCCGTCGGCACTTATCACGTGGTCATTGTTACAGTTAGTTGCAAAATCGGTATTAATTTGCTGCGGTTCTCCGGGATTATCCGGCGCTATCTTATAGAGTTTTCCACCGCTGTTGTAAACCAACCAATTTCCATCCGGCGTCCAGTTAGGCGCTTCTATCAGGTAAGGAAATTCTTTCACTACGGTTCTTTTACCGGTTGTTACGTCCAATATTTCCAATATACTGGTTACTTTCTGTTGTTGTCGGGCTAACGATTGCAATTGCACGTTCGAAAAGTAGGCTTTTTCTAATATATCCGGCTCATGAGAACAGATAAAAAGACCAACGTAGCAAGTTGCCGGCAAGTCAATGGCTATTTCTCCTGCAGGATTATTCGTGAATCCGCCCTTCGCTACTTTCATAACTATCTTATTGCCGGTTCGTTCCATCGTAAGGTGATCATCTTCCCGGCTATTGGCGATAACTTCCTTAGTTATACCTCCCGTAGTATCCCTGTATTGAAGTGAAATCAGCCCATCGCCATGCACAGCTATATCGGCGTATTTCGATCCGCCGGCGAGCGATTCTCGGATGATGACTCCAATTTTCCGGTGTGCATTAACTCCTTTTCCTTCAAAAGCTACTTTAGCTGAAATCGTAAAGTCGCCGTTTATTTTCTTCCAAGCCATGAAAAACTCATCGCTATTTATCCACATATTCGTTCCTCCGCCTGTTAGCGTATAGACTTTCGACGAAAAATTATAGTCGAAACTTCCCTTCAATTTAGGATTGCCTATATCTCCGAATCCCTCAAATAAACCGTTTTTCCCCTGTTGAGCAAATGCAGTTGCAAACATCATAGATGCAAAGAGTATCATCATTGTTTTCATATTTATTAATATTGATTTTATTTTAACCCTGCAAAGTTAGTATTAAAATTTCGGATAATATACAAACGCAATAAAAATAGATGTGGCTTTAAAAGAAATCCGGCCAACTTGAAATAGCCCTCATGAAAGCTATTTTTAGTTAAAAATAAGTAAATAATTGCTGTGCTCATTTTTTTTATGTATTTTTGTAAGCAAGAAAACGCATAGCATTTAAACCTAAGCGTATTTTTAATGTCAAATAGTTGAAAAGCAAGTATTCACATAAAATTGAAAGGAGATTTACGATGAAAGCAATTAGAAACTGTGTATTGTTTGCATTGATGTTCGTTGCCCTATCCGTAGCGGCTCAAAATGATGCATTTGGAGATGATGTGTATTTTTCCTCCAAAGATAATAAAGCGCAGCCTCCGAAAAAAGAGGTTGTAAAAGCAGAGAATCCAAGTTCTTCGGTCGTAGTTGCTGCAACAATTTCCAATGACCGTGATGTGGATGAATATAACAGACGTTATTTAGCTGATGATTCCACCTATGTAGATGAACCGGTAAACGATTCTATTGTAAGTGATCAAAATACTATGGATGACGGTGGGGTAACGCAACGAATCGTCAAATTCCACGATCCTTCCAAAATTATTATTGTAGGCGCCGATAACGTGAATGTTTCCTACGATAATAACAGCAACACCTATGAACTGGATTTCAATCAGCCTGCTTCTTCCGGCATATCCGTTAATTTCAACAGCGGCTACAGCTGGAATAGTCCATGGTCATATCCCTACTACGGATACGGCTATCCCTACTATGGCGGCTGGTATAATTCATGGTATTCCGGCTGGTACGATCCTTGGTATTACGGTGGTTGGTATAGTCCCTGGTATTATGCCGGATGGTATAGTCCATGGTATTATGGAGGCTGGTATGGTCCCGGATATTGGGGATGGTCGCGTCCCTATTATGGCGGCTGGTACGGAGGTGGTGGTGGATATTACTATGGCAGTAATAAAACCTATTACAGTAACGGCAGACAAAGTAATGTGATAGGAGGTCGCAATTCTTCAAGTAGTTATGCTTCTCGATCCGCTTACGGTAACACGCGTATGTCTTCCGAAAATTCAGCACGAAGCAGTGGAGATGCAAACATCGTAACGACGCGCCAAGGAAATATTAGTAACTCTACTGTTCGTTACGTCAATTCGCCTGCAACCCGTAGCAGCAACAACAATGGAGCCGTTAGTTCCGAGACGAGAACCCGTACAACACAGGCAACAACGAGTAATAATTCGTCGGGAAATTATTCTAATCGTTCCGAAAACTCGAGCAGTTACAACAACAGCAGTAATTACTCTACCCGTTCTTCTTCATCATCAAGCAGCTATTCATCGGGTGGCAGCAGAAGTAGCGGCTACTCGTCGGGCGGCGGCGGCGGTTATTCCGGCGGCGGTCGTTCAAGCGGCGGCGGTGGCGGTAGAAGATAGTATATTCAAAAAATAAAACGTATTAATACTTTATTACGATGAAACGGAATCTATTATTTATAATAGCGCTCTTTGTCTGTACCTTATCGTTTGGTCAAGGCGAAATAGACGCTTATCGCTATGCAAAAGACGATTTGTCGGGAACCGCTCGCGGTCAAGCAATGGGTGGGGCATTCGGTGCTTTGGGAGGAGATGTTACCGGAGTAGCTATTAATCCGGCGGGAATCGGCGTTTATCGAAGTTCGGAAGTCGTTGCGAATATGAGTATATCTGCTCCGATTATATCCGGGAATACCAATCAGGAAAGTAATGCCCGATTCCATTTTGATAATCTTTCTTATATCGGTTATTATCCTTTAGTAAAAGGGAGTATGCTCTCATTGAATTTTGGCTTTAATTATAATCGGATTCAAAGTTTTGACCAGCGATACAGTGCGTCACGCTCCTCGATGAATTCTTCCTTGACGGATTATATGGCGCTGTTGACCAATGGCGTTAATCACAGTGCGTGGACGGGCAATACGGACGACTACTATGCTCCCAGCTCCAATATACCCTGGTTGAGCGCCTTGGCTTGGGATGGCTACTTGATTAACGAGGGAAATACAAACAACAATTATACCAGTATATTAAATCCGGGCGAGACGGTAAGTCCCTCTTTGAAAGTTTCGGAAAAAGGAAAAGTTGAAGCCTACGATTTCACCCTTGGCTCCAACATAGCTAATAAATTCTTTTGGGGTGTTACCTTTTCACTAACCAATTTATCGTATTCGATGAGCGCTTCCTATAATGAAACATTTTCGGAAGGAGGCGGTTTTAATTTGGGGAACTACCTTGAAACGAGCGGATCCGGTTACCAAGCGAAATTGGGCGTCATTTACAAACCAATAGATGCTTTGCGGGTCGGCGTATCCTACCATTCTCCGGTTTGGTACTCAATGACCGATTATTATCAGGGGTGGGTCAATCCACAAGGTCTTGGGCCTGATGCGGGATATACCGAAACACCAAATGCTACCACCAGTTATTATTTTCGCACGCCGGGCAGTTGGACTTTCAGCGCCGCTGCGGTTGTAGGCGCTCTTGCAATTGTAAGTGTGGACTACGAATTAAAAAACTATGCTTCCATGAACTTGAGCGACAGTCATGGCGCATGGACAGATGTGAATGGCTTTATAAGCAGCGATTATAAAAATGCTTCTACGGTGAGGGCTGGTCTTGAATTTCGCTTTTCTCCCCAGTTTTCGGGGCGTTTAGGGTATGCTTGGGCGCAAAATCCATATAATATGGACATTCAATCATTGGGAAATTATATTGCGCCTGCAGGAACAATTCCTAATTATACACTTTCCGGCGATGTTAACTATCTGACAGCAGGTCTTGGATTCCGGTTCACACCTCAATTTTATATCGACTTTGCTGTTGTCCTTCGGACGCAAAAAGATAATTTGTACTATTTCCCGCCGGTCATACAAGCGGTCGATTGGCTTCAAGATTCTCCCTCATGTACCTTTACAAATAAGTCAATCAAAGGATTAATCACGTTGGGATATAAGTTTTAATTATTAAAAAAATGAATTGTTAGCTCAGTTGGTTCAGAGCATTACCTTGACAGGGTAGGGGTCGCCGGTTCGAGTCCGGCACAGTTCACTTTCTCCCGACTTCGTCATTGTATCACCCAAAATAGTGATGCGGACATTGATTATTTGCAGGTTATTTAATTAAAATTTTACAACCGATACACTCCGCGAAGTACCACCGCCGCTCCCATCCCTCCGCCAATACACAGCGATGCTAATCCGAGCGATGCGCCACGCCGCAGCATTTCGTGAATAAGGGTAACAGTAATACGGCTGCCGGACGCGC
>Ga0123354_10016239_pt1 | contig 11665 bp, 10 predicted proteins | sample TergutLab28metaG_2_FD_97872 | JGI IMG/M metagenome (GOLD analysis project Ga0123354, IMG submission 97872) | Labiotermes labralis P4 segment gut microbial communities from Petit-Saut dam, French Guiana - Lab288 P4 | ecosystem: Host-associated > Arthropoda: Insects > Digestive system > Gut ... | reverse complement strand
TTTGCAGCTAGTCAAGAAATTCCCCGCATTTCACGGAACCCGAAGGTTCATTACCGCACTCACAAGCGTCCGCCACCTGTCTCTATCCTGGGCCAGCCCAATCTAGTCCATATACCCACATCCCACCTCCTGGAGATCTATCGTAATATTATCCACCCATCTATGCCTGGGCCTCCCCAGTGGTCTCTTTACCTCCGGTTTCCCCACCAAGAACCTAAACACCCCCCTCTCCTCACCCATATGTGCCACAAGCCCAGCCCATCTTATTCTTCTCGATTTTATCACCGCACAATATTAGGTGAGGAGTACAAATCGTTTAGCTCCTCGTTATGTAATCTCCTACATTCCGAATTCTTAATGTTATTAATTTCACCAATTTTTTTCCAATTTAGTAACGTACGTTTTGTCAAAGCTACCAGGAGTGTTAATGGTACTGTTTAAAACAATGGGGCTTGGATAAGGGTAGTTAACTTTCAGCAGAAAGAATCGACTTCGAAGTGAGAGTGAATTGGACAGATTCAAGTGACAGTGGACTGGACAAAAATTCAAGTGGCAGTGGACTGGACAGATTCAAGTGACAGGAGATCGGACAGATTCAAGTGACAGTGGATTGGACAGATTCAGGTGACAGGGGATTGGGCAGATTAAAGTGACTTTGGCTTGGACAGGCTCAAGTGACAATTTATTGGATAGATTCAAGAGAAAAATTCTATTTAAATTTGTTAAATGGTTAGCCCACCAAAGATTTACTTCCTGCCTTCCAGAGAACGTAGTGTGTTCCCACTAAGAAGACCAGATGCTTTAGTTTGTGCACAGAACGAGTCACTATTCCTTGTGTGAAATACACACAACATAAAACACACTGTGTGGACATAACGCGGTTCCTAAAAATTACAGCAGGTGTTGGGAACAGCAAACAATGAGTTGTTAGGGATATTAATTGATTAATGAAGCAATGTTATATAGACGAATTGTGGTGTGGCATTATAACTCCATTCCTTGTCAAACTTCGGCACTGCATGGAGCTAAGTGTTCAACTTATTACATCTTACATATACCGGAGAAATAACACCCTGTACCTACTATACGGAAGGCTGGATGAGGCCCAAAAGCCGTTTATTAGGACGTCGTAAGAGAAAAGTTTGCTTTTGCGGCGGTATCAAAACAGTTTTTCTGATCCTCCGTTTCTTGCCATAGTCACTATACTGACAGAGCAAACATCACTCCCTGCTCTCTACACTACATGAATGTAAAATTGAAAACAAAAAGTCTACGTTTAAATGTAACCGACTTTCTAGAACAGTATTTTTCTAAAAATTTCTAGCAGCACAATTTCAGTATACTGTACAGTACAGTACACTACACAGTAAGGTATTGTAAAATTATATATATATATATATATATGTGTGTGTGTGTGTGTGTGTGTGTGTGTGTAAATGAATTTTTCTGGATATTTTCATACGGAAAAATTAGGCTTATAAAAGTTATTAGCTCTGTATTAACAAAGGTTATGTTCTTTACTTATATTCCTTATAATATAATTTCGAATATTACTATTTTATAGAATTATGCAACGAAGATAATAAGAAATATGTAAACATATAATTACTAACTATTAAACATAAAGGATTTTAAAATGTTTTTACGTTTTTTCATGCTGAATTATACAGGGTTATTCGAAATGATTGTCTGGGGTTTAACAACTGCCACCTCGTTCTCCAGATGCAACCCCATGTGATTTCTATGGGGTTACGTCAAGGATCAGTTTCATGTTCCTCCTCTTCCCGCAAGTATCCCGGAACTGAAGGTACGAAACAGAACCGCCATTGAAACAATCACCGTTTACAAGCTACAAACAGTTTGGAACGAACTCGATTATCGTGTTGAAGTTTGTAGAATCACAAAGGGTTCACATATAGATCACCTGTAAGGTATGTAACAAAACCTTGGAGTATTCTTCTATTAAATAAAAAAATACATACACTCCTATCTCAGTGTATTATGTATGACAAGTTGTTAAACCCCCGACAATCATTTCGAATAACCCTATATTTGTGGTTGACATGAAATTTAGAATTTACCTTCCATAGCCTTGTTCCTTGAAAGAGTGTGTATTATGGAATGCCCCATGTTACCCCCAGCAATAAACACAGCTACCACTGCACCAGAGAACATAACTGTACGTGGTACAAGTACTTGTACTTTAACAGCATTTTTAATCCCCTTTCGCACCATCTATGATTCTGCGCTGCCATAGAAAAGAACTACCGTGGCGTTCCTTATTGCTCGCCTGTTTTATAATTGGCCCTACTGTGTTAATTAATTTTACTGACATAAATTTTCGGAGTTGAAATTTTCCTTATCACCATAACGGATTAGAGTTTAGAGATACATGTTGGTATACAAGCATGACTTCAGACTTGGCAGTTCCAAAACATGCTGTTCTTACGCTCAATCTTGCTCTGAATTGTGGAGTTGTGTCAATAATGTGTGACGTACACATCGCGGTTTCACCAGGCGCAGTATCCTGCAGATAACTGATGTCTGTATCACCATATTACAGTACTCCCCGTAACGCTGGAGGGAAGCATGGTATTACAGATATACTTTAAGTAAGGGGCACTTGCAGTTCAACAAAAGCCACAAATGAGTGTCTGAGAATGTTTTGTTCAGTTCGCAACACGGTTCCAAGATGAAGGATGTCTAAGCATTATGCCTATTGGTTGCATTCGCTTAGAAACAATTTGGTGTGTTTCCTTTAGATGTAACTATCGGTATGGAGTGCATGAGTGAGTGAGTGGGGAGCGAGTGGGTTTGTGAGGGAATGAGGGAGTGTGTAAGGGAGTGAGTGGGAGGCGAGTGACTGAGTGAGGTAAGTAGCCATTGAGGCACAAAGTGAGTGAGTTAGTGCGTGAGTGACGGAGTGAGTGAGGAGGGAATGTGTTAGTGAGGGAATGAGGGAATTTGTAATGGAGTGAGTAAATGAGAGAGTGGCGGGGCAAATAGGTGAGTGAGTGGGTGAGTGAGTGACAGGGCGAGTAGGTGAGTGAGTGAGTTATTGAGTTAGGAAGTAGCCAGTGAGACAACGAGTGAGTGAGTGAGTGAGTGAGTGAGGAGGGACTGAGTTAGTGGGAGAATGAGGGAGTGTGTAAGGGAGTGAGTGAGTGACGGGTTCGAGTAGGTGAGTGATTGAGTTCAGCAGCCATTGAGACAGCGAGTGAGAGAGCGAAAGATTGAGCGAGTGAGACAGATTATATAAGAATGTGAAAAATGTGAGTGTGCTTATGGGTATGCTTATGACGCCGTGCAAGTAATACTGCATCGAAAACAGGGCATACAGATTTCTGATATGTCAAGATAAAGGAACTGTATCCCCCTGCGACGACGTATGGAAGGGCGGCGGTATAAATTCACGCACCGTAAACTTGGGTAGCAGACAGCAGTGCTTGTTAAGGGGCAGTCCTCGAGAGTTCCCACAGATACAGCCACAGCGTCTACTCAATAAGACGCTGAATGGACCCCAAAGCCCAGACGGACGCAGTGGTAAAGGGAAAGAAATTTGTCCATGGGAGTAAATGAATTTTTTTGGTTGACCCCTTACTGTACCAACAGCATGTTACTGACTGAGCTATCCAGGTTCAACGAAGCTGAAGAAAGTCCGATATTGTCTTTACGTATTTTAATCCTACCTGCAGTTCAAGACTAAGGCCTGCAAGACAACTGTCTGGTTTTATTACTGTACTGTCTTGAAGCTAATCTCTGTTCGGAAGGAAAGACACTGACTTAAAAAACAGACATATAGAAAATACAAAACTTGAACTAAGTAAGTACGTGAATATTAATGGGTTATTAAATTTATTAATTTTTGTTCTTCGCCTAAAAGAGGAGCCATCAAATTAAGAGGAAGGAAATGGCGGTACATGATGAAAATTATAAATGGATACGTAATATAACTCAAAAAACTGATGCTTTCCACCTGGTACAGCTAAACCTTGATAGCAGTATAATATTTAAGTATATGTTATTACTTCAAACAAAAGTGGTTATGACGAATACAATGAACGATATAAGCACTGCATTTTGTTCACATTGTCTTTGCGATTTCCCTACCATATTAAGATAGTGCGATTATTTCCTGAGAACACTTTTACCAGGCTCTGTTTCTAATAAAAACAGGGTGCCTTTTCACGTACTGACTGATGTTTTAAACACTGTTTAAATTTCGTTTAAGTTTTAAAATACATTGTTTGAAGTTATGGATTAGATTCATTTGGTTCTAGTGAAGATCCGGCGACAACGTACGAGTACAACGGGGAGTCTTTCGAAACAATGAGGAAATATAAACTTTTTCAAAGTGGTATTTTATGGGCAGTGGCGTCATGTAATTCTATAGAGAGAAGGTGAGGTTTTGGAGAAACCTATTGCCTCCATTTTAGCCAAAAAATAATCTCCTGTTAAGAATAAAACAAAGGATCCCTACAAAATCTTGGTACCTGTCTACCAAACAATACGGCTTCAGAGACCAAAATACCACAATCGCCTTATTCACAACACTGCAAAAACTTAACACAAAGCGGAATTTTCTCAGGAATCATATTGCCCACAGTTACTTTGGCATGTGAAAGAATTAACTTCATTTTTCAAGACACATTTCACCTTCACCTAACTCGTAAAACATATCTGATGATTCTTGCATGTTCGAAGACGTCTCTTGAGTGAAATGTGTATTTCTTCCAAATCTGGCGCCATTGTGTTTGTCGTAACTATTTCCCTTCTTTGACAAAAGCGCGACAGGATTTGGTTTTCCTCTTCCTCATACGCTGTAGGAAACTTATAAACAAATCAAACGCAAAACAGCTTTCCTAGCTCAGATTGGTATGATGCATCGATAACATCGATTTGTTTACACACCTTTATCTATTGAAATAGTACTAATTATTTACGATGCAGTGAATATAGGCTTTTGCGGATATGACTAAGCCATTTACATTACCTCTGATTTAATACAGGAAAGCAAAATGTAATGCTCTACCCATGTACCCAGCACAATAATCCGATTTAGCTGTTTTGTTGTTTCCAATTTGAAATGCAGCGCGGAATGTATGAAGTTCTACCCTCTTCCCTTCCGCTTCTATTCCATTTTACCCTTAAAATCATGATATTGTCCCATCCAGTTTCATTATCAGGACGCTGGTTTCCTCTCACTCCCGTCGGACCGCATGGCTGCGCTACTCTGCATCTATATCCCAAGGTACGGCTGCGTGGATACCTTTGGAATGTCATAAAGTTAGAAAAGCAGTATTTTATTTCATTCAGTCGGTACAGTTGCCAAGCTACGGAAGAGAAAAGAGTCAGATTCCATTCCCGGTGGCAGCATTGGCTTCCCTTTACCATCGCTTTCATTCTGATTACAGAGCCCACACGGCTTCCTAACCAGTACTTATCTAGAGCTATTTTACCTGGGCGTGAAAGACCTCAGAAACGATGTTCGTTGTGTGACAAAGGTTAGAAGAGAATAAAATGGCGCCTTTATGCTTCCGTGTGTACTCCTGAGAAGGTGCTTAAAACACTGAGACAAGGTCAATTTTATAATTGAAACCTTTATTCATTTTTAGTTAATTTTATAATCTATTTAAGGACGTATCACTGCCTCGTATTATATAGAGAAGAAAGACAAATTGTTGGTGAAATAGTGGTGAAGGAAACCATTGTGGTCTGCCTTCACTGACATTCAATTGGAAGCACTGAGAAGAAACAAGGAAATAACTCTATTAGGTAACCGGTCTGTGCAGCAACAACTAACAATGGAGCTCCCAGATAAGAAAAATGACTTCTGTCCATTGATTGGACCGTTCGACGAATTGTTGGAATAATTTCCAAAAAAAAAAATGTTTTAAAATTTGTTGTGAATGAAAGGTTTGGAGACCAAATGTTTTTCGACACCATGAGTACAAAAAGAGTAACACAATATTTTATACTGAATGGCACTAAAATGTAACTTAAGATGCCACGAAATCTTCTGAAAACAAAAGTAACATTCAGCACCAAGAATGAGGACAGTTCTACACATCAGAACTGCTGTCAAAGTATTACCACACCTGTATGCAATTCCAAAGTTTTGCAACTGTCAGCTTGATTTCAGAATTCTAAGTCTTCACACAAAATTTACTGTCGGTGATGTAGACAAAACTCCAGCTACATGATCCAAGCAGAGAATTTCACAACCTAAACCGCGTACACTCGTTCTGTAGCGCCAAATGCACAACCCCGCCCCCAACCCAACCGGAAATCAAAGCGAGCGCGCGGTGGACTATCATTAACCCTCTTTCTATTTTGGGCTAACAGAGTAACAAAAATACCATGGTTCCCTTTTACAGTGAATAAATCAATGTTATTTTAAAGCACGTATTATGCAACTCAGCTGTTTATCATGTATTTTATTCTCGTATGTGTTCAAATTCTCACAACTATAGGTCTTCTGTACATATTTTTGTGTAGTTTTCTATGCTAGTGTTTAGAGTGAAGTTTATCCTCGTTAATGTGCTACAGTGTAGCAAGCACTATTATTGTGAGCAACGAAGAACAGAGATTTATGTAGCGTGCGGTTGAAAAAGAGAGAGGGTGACGTTAAACTGCACATGAATAGCACCGTCTCGCTGAAGCATGAGCGTTAATCATTTCTGTGACAAGTGCTCTGCTACATTATAAACACCAGTTTATATGTTGGTACACCTGCTGGAGCCATTCTGACAATATGCATACGCGCACAAAACGGACAGAAAACGAGCTGTCCACAAATCAATAAACTATACTAAAACACACTACGTGGAGCAGCGTCCTTGACAAGCTGCTAGTCATTCTGTTAGTCAAAAAAAATCTCTGCCTTTTATGCAACCGGAATATTCTTTCTTTTGCTTTTAGTAGCCCATCAATGGATTTGACCTGATACAGGTATAATGGCTAAAAACCCTTACATATTGTTAATTAAGTTTACTTTAATAGTGTTCTCCCATTTACTCCTAGGTCTTCCAAACAGGCTCTTATCTTCACATTTTCTTTATAAAATTTTATATGTATTATTTACGTTCTGTCTCATTTCTCATCTATTTTGACATTTTCGGTGGTCGAGCTCAGAAAATCTAAACACCAAATGTAATTTCTCCTAAAACACATGGTTGTTCTAGAGGGAAAAATTATTTTTGGGATTTTAAACATCAGTATATATATATAGGTACAAGCAAATTTATAGTGAATATACCAAACACAATATAAACCTTATATCCTAATATCGTGATAATGTGATTACATAATGCAGTTCCGTAGTGGTCAGTTGACTTACCGAGACCTACAGGAATCCATTTATTTATATCTTTGGAGGTTATTAGTTTTTTAATTTAAGGCCCTGTGTTTATATTTAGTTAATGTTGCTGTTAGAGAAACTGATGATCGGATTACTGCTCTGACGTTTTTAGTTGTTTCGTTTTTGTACATTTGTAGGTTTCAATTTGGTTCTGTGTTTAGGATTATGGATCTTTAGTAGGAGATCTTTAAGTAGCTTTAAAGAGTAATCACTGATGTTACTAATGATGTATAACGAATCCTTGGAGATGGAATCAATGGAGGTCAAAACACGTCGGAGTGAAATTTGGTATACTCGTATGATACTATATGCTCAATATAGTGATAAAACGTTGGTGTTTATAATAGTGTTATTATATCGTGGTTTTCTTATTTACTTCAATTTTTCACTTACTGTACTCGCAGAGCTCATTTGAATAACCAATTGGTTAATAATATTTTAGAAATCCTATATTCATTTAAGGCTTATTCGTACGTTTAGTCGTAATAATTAAGTTCTTAAAATCCCGAATATGTCAGTATTTTGTGTAATCAATGAGAAGACCTCTTTTGGTTAAGATGAAATATCCGACAAATGGGAAGACATAAATTTAATAGTGACTCTATCAATTAAGCTATTGGCTAAGAGATTTGCATTAAATAAATTATTTTCTCTTCTCTTCTATTCTATTGAATTTTGCATTGATTTTGTGATTTTTTTTTAAAATTTTATGAAGTGACAAAACACCACAAGTTTACTTTTCGGTCTAACTAAACACTACAGCTTAACCAAGAAAAGAATCAGCAAGGGTAGTGGGAGGTGCAGTTTTGTTACCTTCTGCCCCACTCTAAATATGCTGCACACCTCCAATTCTTCAACAAATAACAAAGCACAAACCAAGAACACAAAGACAGGGAGCCGGGAACTTGGTGAAGAGTGTTAACAGACGGCAGTGATATGAAATTGCCGAGAGTTCGAAGCTGATCGGCAGGCTGGCTGAGGAAACTTATGTCGATTCTTTAGTTGGCTCAACGGTATCACCTTAAGGAGTTTTTCAGTTTTTCTTAAGTATATTATGTTGGAAAATATTCAGTACATTTAGGAAGATAAACCTTCCTGTGTCACTATTTAAAGGAATATATAATTAAAAGTATTTTGCTGTGTCTAGTGGAAAGATCCAGTCTTTATCCTTTGACAACAATACCAGTTGTAATAAGGATGTGCATAATAATGTGTAACTGTTGAATGCCAATAGCCCGAGTTAGCAAGAGGAACCATATTCTGAACAACTGTAACATAAGCAATCGCAAGGCTTTTAAATACCAACAACATTAGAGACAAAACCCATAACACCTAAACTTAAAACAAAGCGGAGAAAGAACGGCGATAAACAACATTCGGACATGATGCTACAAAATCACTCCGGTGTCTTCTTGTCTCAGAGTGCGGGGAGTACCTGCTTTGGCTTCACTTGCTGAAAATCTGGTCTGTTTTTCTGATAAATACAGCTTTACTTCCGCTACATCTTGGCCTCGTCTTCTTCCTTCTAGATGACTTCTGCCTTATTCCTTTGTATTCTGTGGTTCTAATCACGGGGTTGCGCTACATGGAACAGAGGCATTTAGCCTTATTAACTGTGAAGAGCCACATGCAAGAATGCAGCCTAATGACTTCATTCTACGTAATACTGTAACATTTGGTTATTATATTACAGAACAAACATGGTTGCTCCACAGTTAATACTGTTTAGGGAAATAATTGCTGTTTATTGCGATAATCGTCCGAAATACACAAATACACTCTTGCGACAAAGTACAGCGTGCTCAGCGGTACAGCTAAAAGTTCAAACATAAAGCAGTCTAGTGTGAATAGTTAAATACACCTTGCTGCTAGCGTTTTCAGTGTTATGTGGCAAACGCCGTAAAATCAATGAACTGGAATTTAGAATACACGGTTATAATCATTTTTACCAGCAGTTATCCTGTTTTGAATTCTTCAGCTTTTAGAAAAGAGAATCCTTCCACCGTTTCTGAGGACGCTACAAGCTTCTTCTTACTCCTCTCAAACCACATTTTAAGATCCCTTCAGTAATCATGTCAAAGCACATTCTGTTAGTAAATATTAAATAATATTTTAAAATTTTCAATTAACTAGGTAGACAGTGACTCTTTAGTCACTTTCAAAGTTATTAAGGCAGTCCCTTCAAAATGTAACTGCTGGACAAATAATTCAGCAAACGCTTTAGTTATTGAAGCGGCTACTGTAGCATAAATCATTACACATGGAATTACTGCCAGCACCTCATGAGAAATGCAACTGAAACTGCAATGTGAAGTGGCAAACGACGTACATATCACAGTTTATTAGCAAAATAACAATCGTTCCGTATATAATGAAATGTTTGCCTGTTACAAGCAACAGCAGATAGTACATTATGATGAACCATGTGCAGGCTATTTCTAGTCCAATGATTTGCTGTCACATGGAAAGAAAACACCCCTTTTGGTGAGGGGTTTTACGGCAGCATATTAACTTTTAATTAAATATAAGCGTATGTACGTAAAAGTTGAGTTTTTTTTGGCACTAAATAAAACGAGAAATGAATACAAATGGAAGGGTGGAGATAGACCTCCACGCATTCTTATTTTACAAATTTATTCTATGGTATCTGTCGACAAATATAATCAATATGGAGAGACTCTTAATGTTTTGGCTTTTATTCAAACGTATTTAAAACCGTCGGTCATAATTTTCTCTCTCTTTAGGGACTAACAAGGAAGTGGCTATGTTTAGCTCTGATAATTATTATCTTCAGAATGGCCTTGGGTTGCTGCTGATAGAAAAGGAAACCTCAGTTTAATTATGCAAAGTACCAGAATTTTCTATTGTGGGAGTTTAACGACATTTTCTGCATTGCTTGTTAAGAGTCGAGAGATAGGATGTCGCAGTGTGATGCTGGTCCTTATCGCGACCTACAGCATCCGAGAGATTATACCTGTTTTACACTTTGGTTTGGAGCAGGGAAGGTGACATGTTAGGTGGGCGGACTAGTTCTGATGCTGAAGCATGATAAATTTTCCCAGGGTCTTAAGGGATGTTTCGGGTAGCATGTCGATGTCGCCGTAAGAAATAACACTACATTTAGCAGCAGGAAGAAGTGATTTGCATTTCTGAAGTTTAAATTTTATATGTTACACGTGGAAAATGGCAGCATATGTCTACAAACGGAGTAGCTTTTACTGTGTCTACAAGACACCATAGGTTCTTACCAATGTCTCTACTGCCTGATCATTTAGGTAACTGTCTGATTACTGATTCACAATCTTCTACCAATTTCTTTGCACTCCAACTTCTTTCGAATCTAATCATATTTCTCCTTATCCAGACTGACATCTTTGGCAAACGTCTTTGACTTCTGTGATTGATCTGGTAAAGAAAGAGGGTCTTCTGTGGTTGGCTGACCTACTTTTAGGAAAATGGTTCAGAGGCTGGACCACAAAATTGTCAGCGCAAAATTTGCAGTACTATAAACGAAAACTCAGAATGCTCCGGTTCAAGTGGCGAATGCCGTAACTGTAACGACTGGAGGAAACAGGTGAAGTCCGAGAGGGTCAGAAGTTTCTCCGTCAAGCAGGCGGCGGATGCTGCTGTGCGGCTGCATGCAGCATATACGCTCTTAGCGTGGTCAAACACAAAATATAAAAATGTTCCCCTTTCTCATTCTGAGGGGTGGTTTGACTGATTTTCGAATACAATCTAGTATTCGGCTCCATATTTGATTGATAATTAGTGAATTAGTAAAGTTCTAGGCTGAATAGTTCTCGGCATCTTCGAGGTACTGCCAGAGGTGACACCACACTTGTGTGATTGGGTTGTACTCGTATTCTATCATGCAATTTATGGATTGCGACTGAAAATTAATAGGATCGTTTTGAAAATAATATTAACCTTTTAAAACCTACTGGTTACGTGATGCACCAACAGGTTTCATTCATTCATTCAGTATTATGTCTGACGACAGGTCCAAAGACTCCTCTAAAACGATTCTTCCATATAATGCGATCTAGAGCTTCCTCTTTCAAATGAGAATATCCTCTCCTGTCCTTAAGGTCATCCAGTAGTTTCTTACGTCTTCTTCCTTGTCTTCTTGTCACTTCCATCTCTCCCTTTATCTATACTTCGATAACCTGTTTCAGAAGGCACTTTCTACGTAAGATGTGACCAATCCAATTAGCCTTCCGTTTTCTTATTTCATGTAGGATATTCCTCTGCTCATTGACTCTAAGTAACACATCTTCATTTCTCACATGATCTGTCCAACTGATC
>Ga0123354_10016238_pt1 | contig 11665 bp, 6 predicted proteins | sample TergutLab28metaG_2_FD_97872 | JGI IMG/M metagenome (GOLD analysis project Ga0123354, IMG submission 97872) | Labiotermes labralis P4 segment gut microbial communities from Petit-Saut dam, French Guiana - Lab288 P4 | ecosystem: Host-associated > Arthropoda: Insects > Digestive system > Gut ... | reverse complement strand
GTTGCCACTACATGCTTCTCATGTAGCCCTCCTGACTTAAATCTAGTAGTAACCAATTTCATGTTTTGTTTACATGTAAAATAACCACTGCCACCAGGTAACAACCCAATTGCAGTAAATAAAAAAAATATATATATTATGTAAATGCAAAACATTAACCACATCAGTGTGCTAGTCTCCTTCACCTTTGTGCTGCCTGTGAAGGTTGACCTGGGTGTCAGATTTCCAGGTGTATACAAGCTTATTCATAACTTGTCCTAACTTCACAAGGCTATATATGAGATTATCTTTCAGAAGTATGACACATACAGGTCTGATTTGAAAGGGTTATCAAGGGAAGTGATGATCAAGATACATTTTCACTGCACAGCTAAAATGGGGAGGCAGGTACAGCCTCAGTTGCATTTCCAAAGGTTCATCTAGCAGTGCCACCAGACTGGTCAATAGACTGTTCATGGTGATCCAAAGCACTGGCCACCCCACTCTCTAGACCTCAACCCCCTACATTATTATTTGTGGGGACCAATGAAAGACATGGCATATGAGCAAAATGTGGAAACACAAGACACTATCTAATTTTGAGTAATGGCATCTCATGTAAATGATAATCTTAAAATGATTTGAGGTAGAGAGTACACGTGTGGATGAATCATGACGTGTACCAAGGGTGAGGGTGGTAATTTTGAACATTCATTGTAAATTCAGCACTAAAAGCTTTATGTGAGCAATGGTTCATGCATGCATACGTTTTCAAACATACAGGTAATCATGAATCTAAAACCCTTGAGAATCAAACCTATGTATGCATGACACTTCTGAGCTGACCTGGGACCTGGAGAGTAAGATTCTGAAGTTAAGGTATGAAGTCATGAATAACTCCATGTAGCATCCCCTGTGGGTGTGAGGTGCAGAACACATTGAACCAACCAGTCATTTAATCAAAGACCAGGGTCAATAAACACAACTGCCACATCTAACTGTACCAACAGAAGTCAGCTGTGGCAGAACACAGTACTCGCCTGGGCCAACACTACCTGCTGAATGACACCAGCACCCTGGATCAGAAATCAAACTCATTGCATAACTCACAATGGAAGGAATAAAGATAAATGTTACAACAACAACAGTCTGTGCTCCTTCAGATCATGCAAGTCTCTTATCCACTCCCGGAAAGAAAGGAAGGCCAAGGTCTCCTCCAAGAATGTCACTCCCTCCTTAGACATCTCCTCCATCTGGGTCCTCTCCTTCCTCCTCATAACCATTGTATCTCCCTGTAACCTGCCTACATAACCTACACATTGTATCCATCTAACTGGGAACCTGAAGAAGGAAGCAGGACACTGATCTGAAATCTAGGTATCCACCAATATGGTTACATAGCATCAGCCCGGAACATCATAACCTCAAATATTACATTTGCAGCAAGTGTTAGGTTAGAGCAGCGTATCCCAATTTTTCTATTCACGGACCCCTATTTGGCTTCGAAAAATAAGCACGGATCCTCACATTCTTGCTCACATAAATATTGTCCTGATGATAGGTATCCAGAATTAAAAATTTATATCTCAGAACTGACTTTATTTATGAATACATATCAGTAGCATATGTAACAATGCATTGCCTGATTTGACCTTAATTAAACTGATTCATACAGATTCAGTCTTCTTCTCTGGGACTTTGTTCATCATGTAACAGATATATATACACTAAAACACTATGTTTCAGAAGCCAGCTCTTCTTCTGTCTTCAGGCAAGAAGCGCCTAATCTGTTGGACCTTTAGATCAAGCTATTCTCGGTCTCTGGGTACCGCTGAAACACTCACAAGTGTAGGTGAGCTCCTGAGAACAGGACTCGTCTGTGGGTTATAACAAGAAAATGCTGCAGAAAAATTAAAGCACAACCACGAAACGTTGTGTTTTAGTGTTTATATATTTTGTTACATGATGGACAAAGTCCAAGAGAAGAAGAATGTATCTGTATGATTGTCACTCACTTCATCGGTACAGGGGGTTTCTTCATTAGATACTCTAATGGTCATACAAAATAAACACTTTGCCAATTAAAGAATTTATGCAACTATTTTTCACAAACCATATTCCTTTAATTAAAGCAATAAGTAAACTTCAAAGTAGCCATTACATGAATATATCCACAGATCCCCTTGCAACAAGTCACAGATCCCTTTGGATCTGTGAAGCACACTTTGGGAAACACTGGGGTGGAGTCTGTTGTTAGGAATAAAGTTTAGATACATTACATAGAAGCCTACTGAGAGCATTCACGATGATACTGCTAAATAAAATGAAAGTTCTTTCAACACTCATAACTGCAACTTTCCTTAAATATGTCATTTTAAGATATTTTTGATCACTCACACTTTCTTAACTTTAATGTTCAAATTCATTTTTTCCCCAGAAAACCTTAAACTGCAATTTCACTGTTCAATACCACCACTGGCCATATTTCACTAATGTATATTAAAAGATAACTTGTTTTCATAAGTCTTCTTTTGATGACACAAAATGGAAGATTATGTCATAATGTTAAAAATTCATAGTAAAGCAAAAACTAAGAAAATTCACTAGAAAACAATCATATGTCATTCCAAAAATATGCTTTCTCTCTGTGGAATATTCCTTCATACTCACATATGAGCAGTTCTCACACACCTTCTTCTCTGAATTAAAACTGAAAAAACAGGTGTCAATTAACACAATGAATTTTGAAGTAAAATTCATGACCAGGGTGGAGATATCAAATGACAACAACAATCAACACAATATCCAGTGTGGAAATTTGTTTGGTTACACAAGTATACAAAAGATAAACTTTATTCAAACACCACTTCTTTACACCAAAGAAAAGGACAGTGGCAATGGAACTTCTGATAAATTCATAAATCACTTAACAAGTCTTTTTAAACACTACACTTCCAACTGCAAATTGACAGCTTAATGTGAAACCATGCACATACAAAATCTGAACACTGGTGTACTGCCTATGATATCAGCTTGGGCAGAAGGTGAACTGTGTATCCTCATGAGACAATGCTTTTTAGACTTCTCTAAAGTCAATTGAAAAAGAATACATGAAACAGTCCAACATGGCAAGTTTTGAAGTAAGTCAGTTGCCTTGGAATAATGTTCTTAGTGGTGTTTATATACAAAGAATTTTCACTTGAATGCCCTACAACACTTACTTACAAGCACTTTACCAGTTATACTTGAAAAAACATGGTGTTTAAGTAAGCCATTTGATAACCAGACTATTTGTCAGTAACTTTGGAAACCAAATTATGAATTACACATATTTGAATTTCTAATTCACCAGAGGTAAAACCTTCATATATATCATTTTTCCTGCCCATTCCAATGTTATGTCCAGTGCAGTGTGATTCTTTCTTCAAGATACAGAATTTGACTCTTTGCAAAAGATCATTAGAACCTTGCTTTTTCTGGAAATAGTGAAGTTTTACATATTACCAGTACAATAATGTATGTAAGGATTCTAGTATTCTGAAATGTGACACTGTATCACTCGATAATTTGTTCCTCATGTTTTGAAAGGACAGGTCACCTTCATCTCCAAAGCTTCAAGGCCCATGAACCTTCAACCCTAGAAGGCCAAACATTCGTCAAAGTGTTAGAAACGACTTACCCATTAATGTAGTGACACATACCAGAAAACCTGAATCCTCGATTACCATTGAGAAAAACTCAGAACTCACATAATGTACACAACATCATACAGTTATATAACATTCCTGACAAGGGATCCTAAAATGGATAGTATTATTTCAAGAGTTTTGTTTGCTTGTGAGCAGACTGCATTCTCTCATACAATGAAAGAGACTTATCTGATAAATGCTGCAGATACTCTGTTGCAATGAAAGCCACAGTATAGAAATTCAGAACAGTTTTTCATCAGAACAGTTTTTCAGTCTTGGAAATGCTTGCTATCATTTAGTTCAGATTGTTCTGCCTTCTCATTTATCCAAACACATAAGGATTCAAACACACTAACTTAAAGTTTCACTTCAGTTTCATAATGGTGTCAAACTTCATCTATCACCACATGGGAAGAACATGTATTGTAGGTATATGAAAACAGGGTGCTGGGAGAATATCTGGACTTAAATGGAAGACACGAAATAATGTGAGTATGAAGAAAATTCTATACTTAAGATATTCACAATTTCTACTCTCCACCACATACTATCAGGGTGACCAAATTAAGCAAAATGAATGGATAGGGAATGTAGGATGCATGGGAAGTATGTGCATATAGCATTTTACTTATGAAATCTGAAAGGAAGGGGAAGTCTGCATATAGGTGGGAGGAAATATTAGAATGGAACATAAGGCAGCCAAGTGTGGAGTGGTTTGAACTGGTTGAAGACAGGTTCCAGTTACAGTCTCTTGTGAACATGGTAATGAATGCTCAGGTACCACAGAAGGTACAGAATCTCTTGTGTTAGCTTCTTAATGAGATCTCCATGGAAATGGTTAACAGTATTCTGCATGGTTCACATTTCATCCGTACAAAATGTGTCACATAAGAAACTTCCACCTTATCTAAGGAAAATACAGGGCATTATGCAACCACAAGAGAGGTACTTAAAATTTAAAATATATATACAAAAAGTTTCAACACTGGATCTAGGATAGGAATATGTATAACTGTTGGCATGGCACCACACTGCCTGACAATTAGAAGGCAAACTTGAAATCAGGGGTAGGTATATATTAATAAATATTCTTATATGAACTGTGACAATACAGTTTAACTTAAAAAAATAGCAAAGAAATATCTTTTTTGTCTACAAGGCATGATGATAGATCATTTCCAGTACCCACAATGCAAGTGCTGGATCAATTTAATGTGGTAGTCCATCTGATCAAGCATTATGAACATTGTAAATTAACTGTCATCACAATTCACAAAAACTGTAATGTATATTCTCATTTTCATAATAATCACATTGAATTCATCAAAACACTTACAAAACTATATATACTCTTTTCTTTGGCTGCTGGCAAACATTCCTGTGCTATATATGCAATAAGAAATACCAGTGTTCTAAGGATGTACAATTCCTTGTTTGGTTTCCCAAACTGCCTGACAAATAATATGGCACAAGGCTATATACACATACTCACAGGCACTGCATTTACTTTGACTGTGACAACTCCTTAACATCATAGTCAACAACACAATTATACAGTGTTTTCTTCTAAAATACACTTGTAATATTATAACAGCTACATCACTGCAAGGAAACTGCGCGACACTGGAGAGGTAGAAAAAGACACAGATACGTACAGGAATGTGGAATTCACTCTCTGCTACAACACCCACAAACACAAATCCAGCATTACCACCAGTACTTAGTTAAAGAGGCAATATGAACACCTGTTAATTAAAAATTCAGTTGGACCAATATGTCATGTGTTACAGTAACAAATCATAATTTTAACATATGCAGTGAAACCATAAGGGCATGTGCATACCTCAGTCATAGTACTGGACGGTGCCTTTGTGTCTTATAATACTCAAAAATTTGTAATATGAAATTGCAACAATTTGTATATTAGGCCCTCCATGGAGTGTACTGCCCCATTCACCGTGTTTGTTGACATGGGACGAGTTTAGAAAGCTGATCTGTGCATAGTACCTCCCTTGCCCTTCACAGACCAGGCTTTGTTCCACTGTGTCACAGAATGCCACCAGTTGTACAACGGCCTGCATTTCATTATTGCATGCCCATCCTTATATATATATATATATAAGCATGTGAGGACAATATGATATTATGGCACTCTCCTGTGTTACTACACATAATTTAAAGTACATATTTTTATATGACCCTGACTTATGGGGAGGGGGAAGCAACAAATCTTACTCTACACACAAAATTTCAACTAACACTTCTGGTTACTCCATTCTTGGAAAGGCTAACATGCAAGCCATTTATATATTTAGGCAGTATATACTGATTTAGACTTGGAAATTTGTCAGGTAATTTCACATAGGCCAAATTGAAAAATACTAAGTTTCTCTCATTAGATGTCACTCAGAGCCATTCTTTGCATTCCATTTACGTAAGTACAATTTTCCAGGTTGTTTGACAGGAAGACATCTGCCTTCATTTTTAATGTACATATGTACAAGAAGATAAACTGTATGGGCATTTCCTTTGGCACAGGTGGGTAAATTGGAGCCCTACAGCTATAAAGGTTACCAGCTCTCATGGTGGGTGCTGACCAAATGAGTCTTCTGAGTTTTGATTGTGGGTAAACACATTTAAGAGGAAGATTACACTGCTGCTGGATGATGGAACTGCCTTGGTAGATGTCGGAGTGTTTCAGAAAGGAAAGTGAGTCAGTTAAACACATCTGTTACAAGGCATGTGGCAAAACATAACATTAGAAAGGCTGGTGGAATATGTCTTGTTGTGAGGCAATTGAATTTTGAAAAAGTAAAGCTGAGAATCAGGATATGTGTGTAACACAAGACACTCTATACTTACACTCACCCCTGTGCTAAAGCCCTAAGAAGGTCTGTCATCCTGGCTATCAACTTTATTATTTCAAAATTCCTATTTACTTGGCTTAAGATTTCTTCCCCTCTTTTTTTCATGGGTTGTAGCAACCTACCCACATAAATGACTCATTTCCTTCCTTGAACCACATAAGTGTCCACAAAGGCAATTTGTCACACTGCAGAAGAAGACAGCATTTTTCTCCAAAATGTTGGTAACTAGCCAAAACCACACAGTGTCAAAATTGAGCCTTACAATAATTCATAGTACAGCACATTTACAAAATGTGTGTTGTGTTATTCAAGATATAAACATCACCAGTTCTCATGTCCACACTAACAAAATGTCTGACCTTGTCATCATAACAGTTGTTGCTTGTGTATGACAGCAAATTCCAAACCATGCTTTAGAGAGGGTGATGGTCCAACTGAACTGAGTGATACAAAGCACGCATGTGCGCACGCGCACGCGCACGCACACACACACACATACACATATTAGAATTCCAAAGGAATACTTTGAAGCATCAAATAAAGTCCAGCAGAGGAACCTGGCCCACCAACAACAGCAACTTGACAGCAAAATACTCACACGCATTTTCAAGATTTATCAAATCGATAGATTTCAATAAACTGAAATAGAATATATAATGGCTCTCAATTGTACATACCGGGATACACAACATGCAATGCTTAATTTCGAAAAGTTTACATAAGCATGTTTTAGTGATAGATTACTTGAACTAAAGACACACTAACGCAAGCAAACTGGGAAGACAAAATAGTTTCAACCACAAACATTGTAATTACATTATTTAATAAGTAGTAATATTTATGAACAACAGCCAATTGCTAGATAAATCAATTATTAAGTTTACAACTGCTTTTCTCTAAACAATAATGTACTTTAATATAAGAAAACCAAAACATGTAGTATTACTGTGTAATGGAGCATGTTGTCAATAAAACTATTTTAAAAAAACACGCGCGCGTGCGCGCACGCACACACACACACACACACACAATATCATCAACACCAACTTACGATTATAAATATATCACAATTTTAAAAATACTGAAATACTGAAACACACAGAAGTGAATTTAATAATGACACACCTAATGAATAAAAATGGGAGAATATAGAACACCAACCAATGCAAGACTTATTTGCAAGTTAATCATCAAGCAGATAGTAAAAACGCAATAATGTCTCAACTCAAACTTGCTTCAGTTAAGAGACATGAAAAGACCCGATCTTATATTTGATACAAAATATAATTTTCAGTAAGTTATTATCCAAATTCATCAAGAATGTTGTTATATCTCACCATTAATGTAGTTCTAGGATTGTTTCCATTACTCATTCTATGCACATTTCTATTGTTTAAAGCTCTTACATTCCTTTAACATCCTTCTTAAAGATTCTCTGCTGTAACGTAAGACTGAGAATGTTTTGTCCACTACTCTTAAGTATTCTTAGTTAACAGTAACTGAACACAAAGTGTTACAATTCTAAAGGTGCATTTTTAAATGTCAAACCACATCTCAGACTTAATGGGATGACTACTATTGGAATTTGACATCTCCAACGTTCCGTATATGATTAGGAACAAATCACCACTAAGATATATTTAGCGTATAATATTCACGGACGAATGTATACGGTTACTTACAAGGATTCTAATATCTGTTAATTTTACCTCTTCTGTTATAAAAATGTGCATTCTTTCATAAATTTTCCTGTTTAATACAAAATGACTTGTCTTCCTCTTTCTCTGTGTATAATAAAGTATTCTGAAAGTGTATGGCATAAACATAAATTACTATAATTCAACCCAACAAGTGCACACAATTGTATTAGAGTTAGAACAATATTATAAAAACCACTAAATCCTACATGTTAAAAGCAAAAGTAAAGCAGTCCCATTACAGGCCTGTACAGCCCCAGAGGGTTCCAGGAAGTTAAGGTTCCCAGATTTTGTGACGACGGCACAGGATGGTGGTAAGGTTGTCAGCCTTATGCACCGGCCGCCTTTACCCCCAGGAAATACTCCTGGTACTCATTTTTGTTAGAGGCTGAGTCAACCCCAGGGCCATAGTGCGATCGGAAGGATTTGATGTCAATGAAAAATCCACTGACCTCATCTGGGATCGAACCAGCGACCTTCCGATTTGTAGCACAGCATCTTAACCACTGTGCTACCGCAGTCCCCAACTCCTACATGTTACAGTTTATATTATTGTAACTCTAAAACCTTTGTGTACATTTGTTGGCTTAAATTACAGTAATTGAATTGTAATGCATGGGATGAAAAATGTAAACTTCATTAATGCCCAACGGGCAAAACAATTTTACCACTTCAGGGCCACTAAGGCCCGGAACATGAAAGGGTTTGTGGTTTTTATAATATTATTGTAACTCTAATACAACTGTATGCACTTGTTGGTTTAAATTATAGTAACTGATAATAAGCAAATTGTCAATTCATTACATAAAGAAATATTGGTAAGGTAATGTGATATGCAAATTTCATAACTGAAATGAAGAAAAGCATTTACACAGCAAAACTCTGTGTTCAACTTTATGCTTTATTAAATTTAGCACTACTTCACATTCTATCTGCTTTACCTCTGTATGCTTTGGACAGAGGCTGGGTGAGCCCCATTGGTGGTCTGGGCATGGTGATGAATACAAAATCCTTCCTCTGACAAGGACTCAACCTTGGTTGCTGGGCCCATAGCTAGTTACAGCAAGCACTTACATATGCATAATGCTGTATGTATACCAAGAATGACATATTTTGTGTATCAATGACTTACTTTATTTAGTCTCTCTGGAAGTTACATTAAGCCTAGGTTTTCAAGAATCTGGCATCCATGAATGTACAATATGTGATGTGTGATTGTGTAATCATGCTTGCAGGATGGTGGTTTTTAAACAGATACGTCTTTTATCTGTGCATCACAGCACCTTTTTCATTACAATATGTGTGGTTCTGAAGAATCCTCAACAAGCTTAGCTCAGGTCCAGGCTTGTGAATTGGTTAGAAGAGGAAGACGGAAGCTAATAACGGTTCTACTCCCTCACACTATGGTTCCACAATTTGTTCCATATGATATTAATTTCTATGACAACTGGTACAGAGCAAGAATACATTCTCACTAAACCAATTAAAATTTTTAACCCACTATCATTAAAGGATTTATAGTACACTGCTGAAAATCAGCCTGTTTATTCCAACTGGTCTGTGTGGCACAAAAAAGTCACCGGAATCCAAGCAGAGCATGGCATCAGTGATAACAAACATGTGATCATGTTACAATCACATACGAGTATATGGCGTTCAACAAACCACAGCCATATACAGCCCATCAGTGAACCTTTCCATGATTAAAGAATAATGCACCAAGCTACATGCATTCAAAGATGTGTAGTTAATGAAAACCATGGCTTTAAGGCTTCCACACGAACCCTCACTCTTTGAGTTGCTCTTCCCTCCATCAGAATTTTATCAAGTATAATCAGTTTATTTCTTTCATTCAGAAAGGATATTCTACAGGAAAACAAGTTATTAAAATGGCATACTATGGGTCCTTGTACTTCCAATTAACACGCCTGAGTTTGGGTAGTAGAGCTGCAGTAGTAAAGGGTCAGGGTTCAAAGTCAGGGTGACAATTTAAAATTTCTATCTTTTCTGCAAAGATTTCTGCAACTTTATAAACAGCAACTCATGCAAATATATAAGTAACAGGAGGTAATGTAATCTCTACTATGACATTATCTGTTTGGGATTTTGTCAGTGTTCTTTGGTTTGACATCAACCCCTCACAATACACAACATAACAGAAAGCATGGACAATACCTCTCTGAGCATGAGTGGAACCTTCCACAATAATTGGTCAACAAAATCCATTGTTACAATCAAATACTTTTAATCGTATGTACTACCATACTGTTGTATTATCAGAACTAAACAGTGAACAGACAGAAACAAACACAACTATATATTTATTGTAAAAACCTGTCTCCACATAACCATGGCACAAGGTTTGGCTGTTCAGCCATCATCAGGCAAATGTACACAAAAATATACAAATAAAAATAAAATACTACCATTTTAATATGTTTACTTTGATATTCTTGCACTTCTTGATGAGGAAAGCTTGACTAGCTGATACAATCTTGGGTATTTTACTTTCCTTTATGTAATTTTGTGAAGACATGGCTGATGATGGCCGCACAGCCAAAACATATAGCATGATTATGTGAAGACGACTTTTTACAATACATATATAGTTGTGTTTGATTGTTTCTATCTGTTGACTATTCACATACTTTTAAATAAGTTTCATACATTCCGCTACAGAAAGCAAAATAGTCCAGAAAACTCTTGTCACAGTTACACAGGTTTAGGCTTGGGTTATCATATTATGAATATAAACCATAATACCATTATTTACTCAAATGCAAGAAGAGATTTTTTCCTGAACTTTGGTGCTTAAATATGTCAGGTCAGCTCAAATTCACACAGGAAGCGTTGAACCAGACCACGCCAAACCAGATCACTCTAACCCAGCCCATGTGGAGCTAAATCAAGGCCTTCATCGCCAAATCATCATGTGAGATCTGCACTCTTGTGGGATATTAGGCAGCATAGAGTGGTAATTCATTACCAACGTTTCAGGACAACCTATCAGCCCCATCTTCAATGGTCAAGAAATTCAAAAGAGAGAACAGAGAACGACTAAAATTAACTGATAATATTTTTTTGGGACTTTGTCCAACATGTGATTCTTTAAAGGCCCACAACATTTTGGAAAGCAGCTTTGTTTCTGTTTTCAGGCAAAGAAGTATGTAAACTGGTATACCCTTTAGATTGAGCTATTCTTAACCACTGCGCATCACAGGCACAGTAACCTGTTTAAGATATGCACCTGAGAACAAATGTAGCCCATGGGTAGTAAAAGGAAAATAGCTATTGGAAAAATAAAATAAACTACTTACTTACTCCATGGTGCAGAGTCCTTCTTGAGAAGCTAAATGGTTTGCAGCTAGTCAAGAAATTCCCCGCATTTCACGGAACCCGAAGGTTCATTACCGCACTCACAAGCGTCCGCCAC
>Ga0123354_10016237_pt1 | contig 11666 bp, 9 predicted proteins | sample TergutLab28metaG_2_FD_97872 | JGI IMG/M metagenome (GOLD analysis project Ga0123354, IMG submission 97872) | Labiotermes labralis P4 segment gut microbial communities from Petit-Saut dam, French Guiana - Lab288 P4 | ecosystem: Host-associated > Arthropoda: Insects > Digestive system > Gut ... | reverse complement strand
CGCCACCTCTTCCCCCTCCCCTCCGGGTCCGTTAATTACAGGTGAAAAACACTTTTTTTTTTTTTTTTTGCCCGACTCGGGGGGGGGGGGGGGGGTTATTAGGCACACGCCAATCGCCTCTGGGCGACCACAATAAATCGTGTGGAAGTGATTGTCCATCTGTTTACAGCTGCCCGCCATGTCTTCATTCGCAGCCTGAAGACGAACCGTTCATCATGACATGGCAAACAAGGTATAATGGACGCCGAAAGGGAGAGTTAATAACAACAACTTTAAGGCTGCCATCCAGTTGATTCTGACCAATTCCCACAATTTACGATATCCATATTGTAGTGTGTAATTGGCTGTTTCGAGTCCAGCAATAGTTCACGTGGATCACCTACGTGAAGAAACTGTGTCTTTGCCACAACGTATTTATGCGATGCGTGCAATTATTACAACAAATGTCAGTTATTCCTGAATGGTTTATTAAGTGACTTGTCTTTGTAATGGGCACGCGCTTTGTTCTCTGTGCCGTAGGAATGAATTTTTGTATGTGAATTAGACGAAGGTGAGCTCTCAGAGGGTTAATTGCAACTCGTGTTTCAGCTAGGATAATAGTAGAGAATACACATAGCGTTGTGGCAACGAAAGGATGATTAGTTTATAAATTACAATTGTAAACGAATTACACGGAACAGAGTTCTTCTTGAAAAGCGAATAAGTTCTTAGCTAGTCCAGACGTTCCCCGCATTTTATGGAATCGGAAGGTTTACTCTCGTGTTAAAGGAACCCGCTTCTTATCCCTGTCCTGAGCCAGAGGAATCCAGTGTGTTCCTTCTCATTCTACTTGTTTAAAACCCATTGTAGTGCTATCCTCCCGTCTACGCCTCGATATTCGAAGAAGCCTCCTTTCTTCATGTTTCCCCACCAAAACCCTGAATGCATTTCTTCTCTCCCTTTCGTAGGCCGCATGCCTTGTCGATCCCCCCTCCCCGATTTAATTCCCCTAATAAGGTAGGGAAAGAGGTCCTTGCGTCAGGCTGATCACTCGTCCTGAGGAGTCACACCGAGTGTGGTGTGTCTGAATGTGATCGTGAAGCCTCGATAGTGAGGATGCCCTGGCCCACTAGTGGCTGTTGCCCAATAAAAAATAATGTATGGCGAGGACTATCTGTCATAAAGCTCCTCACTATGCATTTTTTATCCAGCCTCCTGTTTCTTCCTCTCTCGTAAACCCCACTATATTTGTCAGCACAGTGGCCTGAAACATAGGTGCCAAACTGGGTGTCTGACATTAAGGTGAGAAGATAGGATGTTCGAGACTATGGTGATGTTGAAAATATCTGGACTTAGAAAAATTTGTAGCTGGTCAATGAAGAAGAACTGGATGAGCGGGACATGTAACACGTAAGAGGGGAAAGAGAAAAGCATACGGGCTTTTGGCGGGGAATCCGGAAGGAAGACGATCATTTCTAAGACCTAGGCATAAATGCGAGTTTAATATTAAGGCGGTTGTAAAGGAAAATGTAATAAGAGTACGTGGACTGGATTGATCCGACTTAGAACAGGGAAAGTGGTGGGCTTCTGTGAACATGGTAATGAACTTACAAGTTCGTGCAGTGAGGGTTATTTCTTGACTAGTTCCAGACCTGTTATCTGGTCAAAAGGACTTTGATCCGAGGAGTTCCTTTGAATAGATGGTGAGCATAAAGTGAAAATGAACTTTTTACAGTACAGATAAAGTTGGAAAAATATAGTACGAGGGAGAAAAAAATGAGATTAACCGTGAAGCACTGGCAAATAATTTTATTCATGGACAGTCAGGATGTAGATGAGAGGTGTTGTGGTTGGCAGAAGAATAGTATTATACTTTACAGGTTAGATGAGGCAAGTGCAGGATTTGGCGGAGGGAAGTATGGCGTTGTCACGGAAAGAGAATAATGGTAACAGAATGTATTTATTATATTGCTGTAGAGAAATATAATGGCAGTGGAAGACATGTTGTCGGCTTTGTATATGAAGGTACGAGTGTTTTATCAAGTTTTGGTATAGAAAAAGGATAGCTGTTACGGAAGGAATTACGGGATACACACCCATAGTAATGACGTATACGGTGGTCGAACTGGGACTATGGCAGATAAAAGGACGGCGGAGGGGCCGGGGAAAGGAGGACAAGTGAAAGTAGATAAGTAGTGCAGCAGGGAGGTGCCCACTTATTCGTCGGGAAGAGGATGCGACCCACATTCTCTTATAGTACACTGAAATGAGACACTGGAGGATGGCTTTACTGTGCAAGAAGTTACTAATGCTACCACCGTCTACACTGAGCCTAAGTTCGATTTTTACGGCTGTTCGACGCGAATTTCACCCGTCCTTCTCATTCTCCACGTTCTGCGACGGGGACTGGCGCCGTGGCAAAATTGTGGCAGGTGGAATTGCCGAGAGGTTGAGGTGTACAGCTTGGCTAGAATAATGGCGGCTCCGATTCCTTCATTAGGGTCTTAGCAGCAGTGCGATCCAGCGAACATGAAAGTAGGCGTTATTGACAGAGTGGCACTGATGGAAATTACAGTCTAACATTGACACGGTGTCATTTAATCAGCACACCAACTAATGCACGTACATAAAATTTCTACGTTAAAACATTTAAAATCGCTCCAACACGTTTCGATCCTAAGATCATATTCAGGGAGCTACGCTGTTCCTGGCTAAAGTCACATACTTAAAAACACTCGCCGATTAATTTCCTTATATTAACTTGGTGCTTTGGCAGCATGTCGTATTGAGTAAGTTGTACGCTGCTGATAATGCGCCTGACTATGGGTGTGTGTCGTGTGTGATGTTGCGTGAGACTGGCAGCCAGCCTCACGCAACATCACACACGACACACACCCATAGTCAGGCGCATTCTCAGCAGCGTACGACTTACACAATACGACATGCTGCCACAGCACCAAGTTAATATAAAGAAATTAATCGGCTAGTGTTTTTAAGTATGTGACTTTAGCAAGGAACAGTGTAGCTCCCTGAAGACGATCTTAGGATCGAAACGTGTTGGAGCGATTTTAAACGTTTTAATGTAAAAATTTTATGTATGTGCATTAGTTGGCGTGCTGATTAAATGACGCTACGAAATGCACGGTGCAACGATAAAGATTGAGACGGTGATAAATCCCTTACGACACTGTTACAGTTACAAAGAAAGAATACAGCAATGGATGTGCTGGGACTGGAGCACTGAGGGAGCACTGGCGTCAAAGTATTCCACATATGCTTTCAGCGTTAAGTTATTAACTTCGAACTCTACCTTGTCACCGTAGATGATCCAGTTCTTCTTGTTCCTGTATTTAAACGGCTGTATTCGATAAATAATAGACGATAGGTATGATAGTGTTATGGAAGAAAGTGTCCCGTCGAGTGTGATTTGCATTATGCAATGTGGGAGGATAAAGAATAACAAATTGCTTATCTGTTGAGCTGCTGTGTTATAGAGTTGATATGAAAGCGGAAAGTGGGCCACTAAATAGGATAGTATATAGGCTGTTGAGCTGGAATTGTGTGAGAGGAGTGAAAGCCTGCACATAATTGGATAGAATATGGAATGAATAGGCTTGAGTTGCCAATATTCTTAACTTAATAGTACGACATTTTAGAAAACAAGTATTAGAAGCGACTGATCAGTGAATTCGGAACAGGCTTTACTGTTTATTACATGGGTATAACTTGGCCAATAACGTGGGGATGGGAGGGGGGATCAACCATATGTATTAAGGAACTTTAATGTACGAAGGAGTCAAGCTAGAGGGAAGTGGAAGTTTGGTTAAACCAGTCTTTAATGTACATACACACCCCTTTTCCCCCCCATTCTCACCCCAATTTTTATTTGCCGTCTTCAACTCTGTAGCCAAGAAAAGCTATTCTTAGGCAGAAAAAGTATTGGGGGGGGGGGCGGTATTTGCCCCCTCCCAATTTACGCCTATGGATTATGTGACGTAATAATAATAATAATAATAATAACAATACTTATACTTATTTGGCTCCTATCCTATGGTTTACGCTTACAAGGCCGATACAGTCTCAATTCATTTTGTTTCTCAGTGTCGTAAGGATGTCATGTCTAACTTTTTTTTTTGGGGGGGGGGGGGACAACTAAATATACGCCTGACTAGAACAAGCCATTTTCACACATCGATTTGTCCTGTACGTGTATGTGTCTCATTGCTATCCAGAATTGCTTTCGTGCAGCTCGTACGTGTTTCTATGAAACAATCAACATTCGCGTTAAATGGACAAATTTGTCGGCGCCGACAGCCCACCTTTGAGATGGTCAATAAAGAAGAATGTTACCGACACCATTGGACGCGTCACACGTAGTGTGGCGCGGATCACACAGCCAATCTGCATTGTGCATCCCTCTGTTTTCTCTCTCCAGGTCAGAGAAATGTATGCGGCTGCGGTTTTCTTTAAGAGTTCTGCAGCATTAGTGTATTTGAAAGAACGCTCACAAAGGACCTTTTTGAGGTTCCTGGTAGCACTTTAACAATCTATCTGTTTAGTACAAAAACTTTGAACATGCGGTTTTCGTAGTTTCTGTAATAAAATTCTGACCAGTTGGTGGTCATCAGACGGGTGGGCAGTAGCATTGCTTGTCACGTGGTGACTGCGAAAGCAGTCGTAGAGTGTCTCTGTTGAAAGCAGACCCGGACAGTAATGAAGTACTAGCTCTGTTTATCTATGATCGGCATACCGTCGGAGTGTTGGATTCCAAATTTAGATTGTATTGTTTGGTGGAAGTTTGTTTACGGTAAGATTGTTTGTTTGGGAGAATGGTTTATTATAGTTTTTATGACAGCTTTCTTCGGAAGTTGTTTATTATCTGGGCAGATATACCCGTGACGTTTCGGGGAATGACTGTGTCTTCGTGTTCAGGGAATCTGCAGAAAAATGTGGCTGAAGTGGCAATGCGTTGAACTTGTATTCGGAATGTGCCTCTTTTCCAGTTTTGGCCAAGGCGCTGATTATCCTGATAGACTTTTCGAGGTTTTCGTGTGACGATCAAGACAAATACCGCAATGGTTCCTCACATTAGCCTAAGGCCGCTTCCTTTCGTTCCAAAACGTAGTGTATTAATTACCCTGTGATAAAGTACTTGTGTGATTTGTGGTGGACAGAGTGGCACTGGGACAGGTTTTTATTTAGGTACCGAGTCATTCCCTGTCAGTATCATGCTCCACAATCCTACTTCATTCATCTACCATTGACGCTATGTAACTTAACAGCCGAAAGCAGTGTTAAATATAACCCTTCACGTCAGTTTTAGGTAAATCCATTTCCTGTTGTTAGACACATAAGCAGGTCATAATCGATTTTTGCATACAAGATACTGTTCATATTTGTAGGAGAGAGGATAGTAGCTCTGTTTATAATTAAACTATAATTAAGCTTGTATAGATGGTCTAAATGCTGACCCTCCATACCGAAGTCATATAACTTAAATTTCATTCCTCATTAGCTCGCCGGTATAACTTCTGGCTGAAGCTTTTTTATAGGATCCATGTTTACTGATACGTTTCTACAAAGAATTTTTGTTTATGCATATGTTGTTTACTTTTTGTGGGGCGACAACTGAAGCAAATTTTATTGTCAATCAGTGAATTTCGATGGCAATGATGTTTGAAGTCTCTTAAGCAGTACGTTTACACAGTCCTACAGCACCTAAATTACGTCTTCTTTCTGTCGTTTTCCGTATTGCTACCAGACCAAGTCTGGCAGTTTACGTCGTAACGGACCATACAGATCCGATGTCCTCCACAGCTGACCATTCACAAGCGCTGTGTGACTGGCTGGTGCTCTGGGTCAGCATTTGAGATAACGTATGACTAATCTTCGAGGACGTATAATTATTACGACCAACACTTCGGGTTATTTTCATCAGGGCTGTCAAAGCATTGATGGCCGGAAGATGTCAAGTCTCCTGGATTGTTACGCTGCATTGTTGGGTTTCGGACGTTTTGAAGGATTATAGAAAAATAAATGTATTTCTGCTAGGACTGCTTCAATAACTCGGCTCCCACAGGACGGATTTTCATGAAATTTGGTATTAGGAGTATTTGTCGAAAATATGTCGAGAAAAATCAAGTTGAAGTAAAATATAACAAGAATTGCGGGCTCTTTAGATGAAGACTTATGCAAATATGTGACAATGTGTCGCTGAATTTTTTTAGAATGAGAAATGTTTAGAAAATAGTTGTAGAGAAATTCAAAACATACATTACGTTCAGTAATTTCTTCTCCGAAAATGGTGCCGTTTATGTGGAAGAACATGGTAGAGACGAATAGGCCACAAATGACAACGTAATACGGCGCATGCGTTTTGCATGCGGGATAATTAAGACTACAGGCACACACTCAGAATACGTAATACAGCTTGCTTTCCGCGCCTCAAAGTTACGCTTGTAATTGCTTTGCCTTTCTTGTTTAATTTATCCTTACGCAGTGCCATGCAAAAATTAAACACATTATATACGTCTAACAGCTTAAACGTTGCTCCCTAATTTTTAAAATGTAACAGAATCTATGAGTGTCTGTGACGTACTGCAACGTTATACGTCTCGCTCAGAATCATCACGGTGGAAGGTAGGACAGATGTAGGGTACTAAATTAAAATATGCTTGGATTCGTCTGCTTCTAAATTCTTGCAAACTCACAATTCATAATTGTTGTCCCATATTACTCCAAATTCTTATATCTATGAGATTGTTTAATGCAATGGTTTTAAGTAATGTAAGAACCAGTTAACCATTTCACACAGTTTGCATGTTAATAAAATATTTCCGTAGAGTTGTATGTATATTTGTAAGGAAAGAATGAAAACCATCAATCTGAAATGTCACAGCACACAGCTAAAGTTCTTTGTAACATGAGCTGATTCTTTGCTGCGTTTACACTGCAGTGGCCTTTGAGTACAAAAACAGCGCATTCCCGGAATGTTTACAACGTAGCATACACTGATTCAAAGGGATTCTGGTCTTGTGGAGTGGAAAATGTGAACTCCACGTCGTCGTCTGTTATTGTAAGCAAAGAGCGTATTGCAGATCGCATTCGCTTTTGGCTGGAGTAAATCATGCCATCTCGTGGAGAACATTTATTACATGCAGTGATAGTGGATGAATGAGAATGGATATTTAATGTCTGGTTGTTTGTATCTCTTGTTCCTTTTACACTTTGTAAACCTAGCACTCATTATCACGTGAAAATTACTGGCAGTGCTTACCGTGATAGTGAATGTAATAGGAAATTTAATAAAATACTTTATGTCCAACTAATACACTCAAATATATAGAATCGTTTAACTGTGAATTGTGACCTGCCGTGCGTGTGTGTTTCACACACACGCACGGCAGGTCACAATAAGCCACCATAACACTGACAACGTCTGTACCGACACGCACAGTTGAACAAGATTTGTAATTTTAGCCAAATACTTGTCGTGGCTCCCTGATGATGGTTCCTACGTGAACCAAAACATGTTGGAGCAGCGTTTTATAAGTTTAATTGTTTTTAACAGTTCAGCGATTCTATATATTTGAGTGCATTATTTGGACATAAAGTATTTGATTTCATTGATGCACCATGTACCCATGAAGGTTAGGAAATTTGATATCTAGTTATATTTTACTGTCTGATATGAAAATATGATAATGATTATTTTAAAGAAAGGTAAAAATATGCTAGAAACGTGGTCTCGTGAAGGAGACAAGGAGGCCTGACTTTTTAAATAAACGTCTCTGCAGCAGGACGTGTAGGCCGAACGTGGCTTAATAGATACGACTGTGACCTAGTTCCATCCACCTTCCGTCCACCTTCCACGCTCACAACATATTTATGCAAGATTTGTCCTAATGTAATCCTTCTCCCTGACGCTCGATCTTCCTACGGGTCGCATTACAAGCAGGTCCCCACAAAATTATGTATGCAGTTTTTGTTTTCTCTCATTGTATGCATCTGTCTACTTCATTGCAGGCTGCTTGATCTGTGTCTTTATAACTTCAGTCGACTGGCATACATAATTGCCACATTGTCCCACATTGTTTATTGTATTTCTCTTAGGTATTATATTTTACTCAGCATTTGGAATTCTCTTTTTTTCACTCAAAGTAAGAGCTTTTTTTTTCTTTTATATTAGTTTTAAAACTTTACAGGCGGAATACTGATGCATCTTCTGTAACAAATTAGTCTAAAGTTCTGAATGAAAGAATCACTGGCATTTTTTATGGAGGAGTTCAACTTTGGCAATTATGAGACGTGCTTATCAGAAGTTAATTCTGGTTGTAAAAGGCGCGCGCCTCGAAGCTTTCACTAACGTTGCGTTACAAACAAGCAAAAAACACATCGCCTTTGAAAGGAATCTGGTTATTCTGTCTTTTGACTGATTTTTCAGCATCTGTTATCGGCTCTACCACATAAATGGAAGAGAATGAAATGATGAGATGCTGTGACGGTCGTTTAATTCATCAGTTGAGAAGCGGCGCCCTAGGTAAATGAACTTGTATATCGCCTCCTCTGTTTATAAGGGTCATACACAGTGCGATCCACAAGTTTTAGGACTGTTTTTTAAATAACAAAACTAGAGCGGTCTATTTGCCAACCCACTAACTAAGTACTATCAACCAACATCCGTTCACACACCGAGTTTCCTGTGTTTACCTCCGACAGTGTACGGGTAATAACTTGTCTTGTAAAGTTAGTTTTCTTTACACGTCATGGATGGCGGAAATGAACAGAGGGCTGCCATAAAATTTTGTTTCAAAGCCGGTCTGTCTGCGACAGAAACACTAGTATTTGTGCAAAAGGCTTATGGGAATGAGGCTCTGAACCGATCAAGTGTTTTTAGGTGGTATTCTCGATTTCGAGAAGGAAGGGAGCTGGTAGAATACTAAACAGGTGGCTGTTCAAAATCGACTCGAACTGAGGTAAACATTGCTGCTGTTGTTGATTTGGTCAAAAAAGACCGTCGAATCACATTAAGAGTGATAGCAGAATCTTTGAACATCCTCAAGACTGTAGTTCTTTGGATTATGAAAGAGGGTTTGGGAAAGACATAGTTGTGTGCACATTTTGTTCCACACTCCTTGACACCTGAGCAAAGAGAAGATCGAGTCACATCTTAATAAGACATTACCGCGATGGCCGATGCAGACAAAACTTTTGTTTAACAATATTATTATGGGAGATGAGGCCTGGTGTTTTGCCCATGACCCAGAAACAAAGCAACAGAGTTCTGAATGGGAAGACAAGACATACCTTCGGCCGAAGAAACTGAAATTCCAAAGGTCCCGCATCAAGACCATGTTGGTAATTTTTTTCTACTCTCAAGGCGCAGTGCACAAAGAATTCATACTGGAGGGAAAAACAGTAAATGCAGAATTTTATGAAGCAGCAACGGATCGCCTGCTGAAGCGCATTCAGCATTCTTCCGGCTGCGTTCTGCTGTCGAGATTTTTTCTTGTTGCACGATAATGCGCCCGCCCACAGACCTGCAAGTTTTTGCCAATTTTTGACCCCTAAAAATGTTACAACCTTTTATCACTCCCCGTACTCTCCATATTTATCTCCGTATTTTCTGTTTCCCAAGTTGAAAATGAAGTTAAAAGGACTCCACTTTGCGGACGTTGCTGAGTTCCAAGAAGCCGTAACTGATGAATTAAGAAGGTCCAAAAAGAGGAATTTTTGGCAGCTCTTCAGAAACTGTAAAACCGCGCAAAAGCCTATACATATGTATGCCAATGGAACTTATTTGGATAAAAAAGTTATGTGTCTTCGATTTAAAAAAATCAGCCCTAAAACCATTGGACCGCACTCTGTTACAGGGCCCTTAAAAATACGACAAAAGGTCATGGAAAATGTACACTTTGCAATACCTCTGTTTTGTGGAAACGCATTAACCAGACTTAATAAGGCTGTGTAACCTGCATTCACTGTCACTTAAGGAAATTTGCATTTGCTCTACCTTTGTCACGTGTATCTTGTCAACCTAAAAGCTCTTCCCATATCGTCTTCTTGATGTTTCATTATATCTTTGACCACGTGTATTCACCCATTTCACCATACCAACTACGAATTTTCTTTACAAAAAAAAAGTAAGCCGTTATCCAGGTGAATTTAATTGCTGATAAGAGAGACTGCGTAGCTGTTCACACCATACTGAACGAGATAGGAAATGTGCGAATAATGTCACGTTGTGGAGCGTTCGCGTAACCATTTTTTTCAATGGAAACGCAACAATGTGTTCTGTATGTGTGGTTGAGGTAATATCTCACTGTCAACAATGTACACAAAATATTAAAATGTGTTATAATGATTTTGTGGCGAGTTAATGTCGCCAGCAACAACACAACGTGTTACGGTCATCGTGTACAATATCAGATTTTTGTCCGAATTTCACCACATTTGAAGTTCCTCGTTAGATTTTCATAAAAGTCCCCGACATGATATGCCACGGAAATCCGTCTAAAATGGCAGCTGCGCTGATACAATGTGGACAGGTGCAAAAGACGGACGGACGGACTGACAGTCTTTAACAGAGGTGCAGAATTTTTCCAAAAATGTAGGAGTCGCCTCAAAATTCTAGGCACCAGAACGGTGACACGAAGCAAGTTCCATACAGAGGACCCACAAATATTAAGCACCACCTTACAAAATTGGGGCTCCACGGCGACCTGATTCCCCGAATTTGTGCACCTCTGCCCTGACGCCAAGAGAGAATCTTTATGGAGATTTTACGTCGCTGGCAGCAGTACAAATGAGTTATGTCGTCATGTAAAATGTCCGATATTTTGGCCCTATTTTACCCAGGTTTGGAATTTATCGACAGATTTTTGTTAAAGTTCTCAATATGAAATTTCACGAATCCCTTCCATTGGGAGCCGCTCTAATACATGCCAGCAGGTGGACAGACAGACAGGCAGGCAGATGGACATGAAGATAATAGGCACTTCTTGCAATTATACGAACGCTTCTAAAATGCCTTAAATAAGAATTTCGATTTTAATAATAATAATAATAATAATAAAGAGGTGAGCCTGTTTAAACGGAACACGGCGGATATAGAGAAGTAAACGTCGAAAAAAAATCCCCTAGTCCAAGGTGTACACTACCGTGCCGAGGGACTACAGGTGCATGAGTTGGAGGGTAAGAAACCAAGAACGGTGAACTTCGAGAAGTGGCGACCCTAGGATTCAAGCAGCCTTACTGCTTCAGGTGGGGCTATACCGCAGTGGACAGAAGACTTCCCTTGCTACTCGTGGGACAGCGATGATGATTATAAAACAAAATTGTAATACACAACCAGGAAGAAGGAAAGAGCAGAGGTCCTCTGAGAACACTGAAGAGAATGGTAACCATACCCAGGAAACTCAACATGGACCACCTCAAAGTCCACCTAACTTTGGAAGCGGGCAAGAAAATGGAAAGAAATTTAACAAATGAATCCGATGGAGCCGAGAGGAGATGAAGGAAGTGTTGTGGTGTTTCACGTACATTAAAGAAAAGACATTGGGACAAAACTATAAGGAAGCATATAAATTATGGAGAGAGAGGAACCCAATGACGAGAATGAATATAGATGCAAAAGCATTGTTAAACCAGAAGAACTACACCTTAAAAGCTAAAATAATAACGGCTGT
>Ga0123354_10016235_pt1 | contig 11667 bp, 10 predicted proteins | sample TergutLab28metaG_2_FD_97872 | JGI IMG/M metagenome (GOLD analysis project Ga0123354, IMG submission 97872) | Labiotermes labralis P4 segment gut microbial communities from Petit-Saut dam, French Guiana - Lab288 P4 | ecosystem: Host-associated > Arthropoda: Insects > Digestive system > Gut ... | reverse complement strand
TGAGCGTTGTGTGTATATTGCGTGTGGTGTTGAGTAGGTGATGAACGTGTTATGGGTGGAGATCGCGGGCATGTGGATGACTGTAAATGCATCACACTGCAACTAACCTGCGGAAGCGAGAGCTTATTAGCTGAACTTGAGAACCGATGTGGCGCACTTTGATGCTGCGTTGATGGAACTTGTGACGTTTGTTGATGTTGATTTTCTGGAATTGCTGACCACTGAATAGTGGGTGTATGTTGAGACGTTGATAGTTCATTGAAGGATCAGTCAGACGATATAGATTCTAACTACTGCTGTGGTAGAGGTTATGCGGCGCACTGTTTATGTACTACGGAGCGAGCAAGAAACACGTCTGCACAGCACGAGAGGCACGGCGAGACTGTATTTGATAATGATTGAAAATTTACACACTTGGCACCTTTCTTGTACGCACTACTGCAAATTCGACTGGTTTCAACATTAGCGCGTTTGAGGACTCCTTTGTTCTGAGATTTGACGCCTTGTCACTGTATAATCCGTTCCAGACTTCGGGAAGGAACATAATGCCTTTATCTTCAAAGGTATGGAGATCCGAGATTCAACTGTCTTTGACTTCCGTACCCTTGAAGTTGAAGGCACTGTGTTCTTTCGAAACGTCGGGAACCGAATATCCGGTGACTTGGCGTCATGTCCCAGAACAAAGGAGACCTCAATTGTACCGCTAAATAAACTCCAAGACTCGTTAGCAAGTTTGTAATTAAGTGACAAGTCATTAACATGACGAACATGGTGGTCCTGCCTTGACACGCATGCAATGTTAATGCTCCTTCCTGAAAAAAAAATTGATATTCTTTATTCTCTACCGCAGGGCTACACTCCTCTACACTTGGCTATGCAGTACTCACACGAGAACATTTACAACCTTCTCGTCAAATCTTATGGTAAGTGGGATAATAACTTTAATTTCTATTGCTTGTTTACCATTATCTTTAATGAGCTGATAACTTTTTATGCTTATTAGTTGGTAGTGTTAGCTGTCGTGAGGTATTTTAATTGCAGGGTATTAAATTCGCTTGTTTTGTGTGCCACCTGTTATGTAGTCTGTTCGTCAGAATGTTTTAATCTTAGATATTTCATCCGATCCACTTCGATGATCAGATATTGTTAAAAATGTGTTTCTTTGTCAACGTGTATGCTTTCCTTCAAGAAGTGCCACAGAGCAATGGTGAGTTTTATGAACAGTGGAACTGCGAAGCCAAATAATTCGTGATACAGGGCTGTTCCTTCCACAGATGAGGCAGTTTTTACTTATTTGAAATGGATTTAGGCTAATAAATTTATGGGTCTTAGGGCGAAATGCATTTATTCTCCTGCTTGGATAAATCTTACCAGAATGTGAACAGTGCCTGACTATTTCAGCTTTTCAGTAGCAGTATTAACATAACAAGACAGGCAGTGTACGTGCATGCTAACATTAAGGCGCATTCATGTAAGCTTTTTTGCCGAGGAAAAGCGTTAAGTACTACATATTATGAGTGAGTTTCTGTAGCCTTTGTTATTCAGCATGCAAAGCGCGCGCGCCGTATCATATATTCAGCTGTGGTGTGTCCGGTACTACCATGTTTTTCCACATTGTCTCATAAACGACACGATTTTCGGGGGAAAAAGGTAATGTACATAAAATGTGTGTTTTGATCTTCTCTACAACTTTTGCTCGAAAACTTTCTCATTCTGCGAGATATACTATATGTTCATGTACAGTACCTGGTATTTTTGTCAGACTTTAATGAAACTTGAATTTTCTCGACAGATTTCCGAAAAATCCTCAAATATAAAATTTAATGACAATTCGTCCAGTGGGAACCGAGTTGTGCCACGCGGACGGACAGACAGACATGGCAAAGCTAATGGTCGCTTTTTGAAATTTTTCAAAGGCGCGTAAAGGGTGTTAAGAAAGGCGAGTAAGACACAGAATTTAGCGTGCACATGTGGTGAAAATAAGATAAACTTTCACGAAAGACTGCCCCACAGCGCAGCAACGCTAACCACGGGTGAATTTTGAGTACTCGGCATGATATTCCGTTAAGTCCACCAGTCAGTAGCTTACAGATGATTTGGACGAGGGCTGATAAAGTAGCAGCTTGCATTGCGTGTAGATATCCTGTGATCCTGCTCTTAACAATGCGTGGCATTGTGGGTTATCGTGACAGGGATGTACATAGAACTTACTAGTGTCTTTCGAGCGCTGTTCTTAAGGCCGGCAGGGCCATCTCTTTGCGAAGATGGGAAGGTTCTCTACGTGCATGTATATCGTCTGAGTACGGACGCACGTAACTGTAAATGAAAATATTACCACCGACATTTTGAATTATAGAGCTTTTCAATGGGTAAAGGTAAAGGTCACCCCGTGACATGTTAATGGAGCCACATTTTCAACCTCGGTGCTAGAAGGGGTGGTTGGTCAACGCCACGCTGCTGCCGCTTTACCTGTGGTAGGGAGTTCCGATAACCATTGTACTGGAGGCTGGGTGGGCCCTAGGGCCGGTCTGGGCGGTTAGAGAAGAAAATGTCTCTTACCCCAACAGGGGTTCGAACAGCGGACTGTCCAGTCCACAAGTTGCTGTATCACGACTGTTCTGTTCCGGCCCCATGTTGAGAGGGTAATGCTACTGGTAGAAATTTAAATATTTCATTATTTTGGCCGCATGTGGCCATGTAGTTCTTCTGGATCAGATTGGAACCTTTATTGCTGCCGCCTGCTGCCATTAGAATGTTAGTGTCACAGTTGGGCCATTGTAGTGGGCTTTACTGCCGGCTGTCGATATAGCGCTTTGAAGGGTATCTTACACGCGTTTTGTTATTGTTGATGAATTTACTCTATAAATCTGTGCTGTTAACATTCGGTGTGTGTTTTGGGGGTGTTCTGTATTTCCTCTGATAAATCGTGCAAACAGATATGAACGTTTTTAATGCTCCTATTTCCCGCAGACTGTCACCGGTATTCATGTCCCTTCATATGTCTTTTGACCTTATGGTGTAAGCCGGAAGGCTTGTACCATCAAAGTGCGTGTACATCTAAATTAAATAGGCTACCATTGTTTATTCCAATCAAAGTTTCCCGCACGTTTCGACCATTCGATCGTCTTCAGGGAGACAGTAACTGCACATACGAGTAAGGTGGATGCTTCAAGGACAATGACAATGATCTGAACACACCGGAAACTGTGATTTAAGACAAGAAGGCTACAATAATTAATTTGCTTGAACTTTAATGCTATACGATTGATTAATTTTTAAACAAAATACACCCGGCAGAATGCCAATAACAACTGCTACCACTACTACTACTACTACTACTACTACTACTACCACCACCACCACCACCACCACCTCCACCACCCACTACTCCCACTTAAATGAACACTCTAGAAAATGTGGCAATGGTTCTTCATTTAGGAAGAAGTTCCCCCGCCTCTCTACGGCCGGAGGCAGATTGTACCCCATTAAATAATCATTCTCGTTATCATTGTTTCCAGTTGAACGTACCAGCAGACCAGTTGATGACAGGAACTGTTTTGCAGTTAAGTGCTGTTGTCACATATTTGATTTAGTGTTAGATGTATATGTTGCGTGATTTACACCGTAGATGTACAACAACACACCAGTTTATTTTGGACATAGCACCTTAACACTCTGAACTAACCCAGACACGGACAGATGTACAGTCTACTGCAGTGTGTCCTTGCTAACGATCAAACACCATCGAAACGAGAAGGAATGTTAATGACTCAATTGATACATAATTCATACACACAAGTATATTGAAATTAGTTTACGTAAACAATGACCTTCCACTTGTTTCGGCCAACCATGTGACCATCTTCAGGGAGGTAAAATACGAAGAATGGATGCATTAAAGGTTATAACATGAAATTAGGGGAAAATCACAGCCAGTCCACAAATATAAAATGAGAATTTTAAGAAACCGTAGTTTAAAATACATAAATATGTCTAATATTGTAAAATATAAACCAACGAAATGCACATTTCCTAAATTAATATTATAATTTTTAATTTTTTATGTCTTCTACATGTTTCGAACTCGACGGTTCATCATCAGGAAGACGATCGTGTTTACAGTTATGGTATGGTACGTTTTACATGTATAAGCAGTCTTGTAGGTAGAATATTGTGTTTGTGTTTTATTGCATGACATTTTCATATGTTTTCTGTTAAGGATGCACATTTTGTTACTTCCTGTTCAATACTTCTTTATTAGTGATTATTTCTGTGTTATGTTCATGTTACCATTATCATAATCATGTTCATTGTATGGGATTACCCAATATGGCGGCCATTATTTACGAAACAAAATGACAAATAAAGCTTTTTGGTGTTACGGAACAAAGAAGTTTCAAAGGGGGTTTTCAGCAGTTCTACAACGACTTAAAGTGCTCGACTTCAGCAAGCAGTGTTGTCCCGAACTGCCTTGTATGTAATCGCGAAAAAAACATCACAAACTGAAGCCACTAGTATGCTTGTGAGTTATGAGAAGGGACAAGATAGCGACAGTGTGTTCACACTTGGTCGAAGTCTCTAGACACACACGTCACTGATACCGTTTTCTGGACTGAAAACTTTCTATCGGATCCTATGACTCCGGCAAGTTCACAACGACAGTTGCGTCTATGCACTGTTGATCACTGGACGCAGATCAAATCAATCAGCCTTCCAGCACGGTTTCTTACCGTTACTTTCTCTACCTTGCTTGTCGTGGTCGTAAGATGGCACTGTTGAGAGACGTAATACTGGACTTAAGGTTATGAAGCATTTTGTTAGTCATAGTGAATGTAAATTGACCAATACGTGTGGGAAATGAGAAATTTTAGTAGGTAAATCTGAAAGGAAGGAACCAGTTTCAAGGCCGAGAGGCAGATGGGTGATCGATATAAAGATGGAACTTTCAATGAATGGAGCAGGGATAGCGGAGCCGGTGTTGTGACTAGGCTACAGGTTGGACAACTGAGGAATCATGCGTCGATTCCCGGCAGGGGCAAAACTTTCTGTCGTCTCCAAAGTGCCCAGACCGGTTCTGGGGCCCACCCAGCCTCCTATTCAATTGGTAGCCGGGAGTTACTTCCTCAGGATAAAGCGCCCGGGGCCTGAAGTTGACCACTCACCTCTATCTAGTGCTGAGGTTAAGAGTAAGTGGAGCTATACCTCCACTCCTGCATATGCCTTCATTGCGTGCACAGGAAACATTTAGTTGTCTTATAATAAATACGATGCAAAGTTTAATAGATTGGGCCAGAATACGGGGCGGAACAGCCGGGTAGCTGCCCGCGTACCAACCTATAAGGGCGCGGAGACGTTACTAGAATAATACAAAATATGGTGCAAGTAAACTCAGGTTTCCAAATGTGAAAAAAATTTATCCGTAAATTATTCGCATTTTAGACACGCCTCCTCAAAAATGTTGGCCAGCCCTGTCCTGCGCTGAAAAAATTTAAAGAATATCGGTTTGAAGGGGCGCCAGATTATAAACCTGCTCGGGGCGCCCACATATCTCGGGCCGGCCCTGCGTATAGGACATCCAAGTAAAATGAACTCAGTGTGGGAATCTAAAACAATCTCGCTGTGAGCGATAGACCGTGATTCGCCCCTGTCGGCTAGTTTCATTGCAACTTTAGCTGTTTGACAAAAATCAGTAGTAGTCACTTTTTTTTTATGGGAACCCCTGTTACGTTGCTGAACACCATACCATAAAATATCACCCCTGAGTCGGATTCCGCATCGATTTCAGTCCATTTTACATCGCAGTGTTCAGTCTTCAGTCCGAACGTGCAATGACCACTTGTACATATGTCTCAGCCCCGAAACTGCTGAACAGGTTTCGACTGAACGTGTTATTAGATCTGTACACCGAAAGTTATAGGGCAAGTGGTGGAGTTCGGTACTGGTACTTTGTTACGATTGACATGAAGCTGCAACAGAAAGTACTCTTTCTGGCAGAAATGGCTAAATGTATGAATTATTGACATACGATGTAAGATTTAAGTTCAAGGAAGAAAGTAGTAACGTGCTAAATGTAGGGGCCAGCTCTGTATCGTGCTGAAACTTGGACAGTTTGGAAAGTAGACTAGAAATACCTGGAAAGTTTTGAAGTGTGGTGCTGGAGAAGGATGGAAAAGGTCAGCTGGGCTGATCGTGTGAAAAATGAAGTATTGCATAAAGTTAAGGAGGAAAGAGGCATGCTACATACAATAAAAAGAAGGAAAGCTAACTGGATTGGTCACGTCTTGCGTAGGAACCATCTTCTAAAACACTCTATTGAAGGAAATATATAAGGAAGGATAGAAGTTACGGGAACACGAGGAAAAAGACGTAAGCAGCTAGTGAATGACGGTAAGGAAACGGGACGATAATGGAAATTGAAAGAGGAAGCACTAAATTGCACTCTGTGGAAGAGGCTATGGACCCGTCGTAAGACTGAAGATGTATGGTGCAGATTTCAGTGAGATCAGCAATTTTCATTGTAAGGATATGACGTATATTTAACGAAATGCCACGAAAAATCTGTAACTTTGTAGTGCTTGCATACACTTTGGTTATTTTTGTAAAAATAGATTAGTGCCTTCAATAAATGGAAGCCCTTGCAATACATAACCTCACAAATGATAACGATTGGGAAATATATGTGGAAAAAAACTGTGTAAGTCCGCGCTTTTCCGTTCTTTTTAAATGAGACGTCAGTGGGCGCTAAATTATTCTTTATTCAGATCTTGTGATGCCAGTACGCTACATTGCTTGTATTAAACCCTACATACTTGTATTATGCACGAGATATCTCGCTAGATTTAGTTGGTGTTTGGTATGATCTCCCACTTTCTCTCGACATTCGAAGTTATTTTCGGACTTTTTACAGTAGAAATTGTACCTTGTTATTTCATAGTAATGTTTTTCCCTTGTGAACAAAGCAATGAGCCGTCGGTATTCATAAAATTTAGGGAATTTCTCGACTAGCCCAGGTTATACACCGCTTATGAAACAGCAATTTATCGTAATCCACACCGTTCGTCACACTGAGATTCCCGCATTACTGGACAGTCGGGTTGCAAACATAACTTCTATGAAAATGTTGTGCCCACAAAATTGCTTTCCCTTATTTTTTCTTAAAAAGGTTATATACATACGCATAGGCCCAGTAAGGATCTGTCATGTTTTTTGTGCCTTCTATGTATCGGTGGGTTATTACAGATTGCTGTTTCGTGCGAGGTGTTAGCTTCTCAAGAAGGACTCTGCTTCATGGAACAGGTTTTTTGACATAAAAAACAGAAATGAAAGAATGAACGCTGTTACTTGAAGGCACAATAGTTTTTAGTCAGTACGTATCGTATTTTATGGGGCTTCATCAAGTGATCGTCCTGCCAGCATAATGGTTCACTGGACGTCGGGTGTTTCTCAAAGGACTCCCGATTTGATAAACAGCGGTGTGACAGAAAGTTCCTACACACGTGAGGGGGAGGGAAATGTCAGATCTGTGATCACGCCGTCCTGGTATCTGTTTGCAGACCGATGCACACGTATCATTCTTCTTTATGCAAAACTGTATCATCTTCGCGCACCAGGCAGCTGTACAAATCACTCTGCTAATACAATATCGAGAGGATATTCCACGCATGTGTGATGCAAGAAACACACACCAAGTATTGAACGGGATAACTTAAAAGGTCTACAAGAGAGACTGGGGTTTAGGTGGCAGAATGCCAGCAGTTAGGGTAGATGGGAAGAGATACTGAGGAACTTACTGATCTATACAGACCACATAATACTGTCATGGTGGTTACAATCGAAGAGTCTAGATATGTATACAGAATTTTGTTGAGTGAATATCTGAAAATTAACACCTAACGAGATCTGGGACATTACATGATGATGAACTTTGTGATTGAGCAGTGTTAGGGAAATTATCATCAATTATAGTGTTCCTCCACATTGCTAGTAATCCTCTGCATGGCAGATAAAGAATGTAGTCAATAGTTCGTGATTTATTCAAGTCATCTGCTGTTTAGTAAAGCAATGAAGTTTAAAATATTACAAAAGCCAACCAAATGTAACTCACTGTTGTTATTAAATTAAAATGTTAAAATTAAAAATTAAATGCTCTATGTGATTCGGTCCCTGTAGGATCATCATAAGCGGTTATGCAATCAATAATTGTGTATAAAACACTATGTAAAATTATTCTTAATAGTCGGTGCTCTGTATGTTGTACATTGTGTAGTAGAAGCTGAAACATAGAGTAGACTGGTCTGTGTGAAACATGTTAATATGTGTATAAAGATACAGAACTCTGACATTGAAAATCTTGGAGGCAGTTGACATATGTGATGAAGACTAGCATGGGAAACCAGCATGCTACTGTCCTAGTCTTTGTCGTATACACACATAATAATCACATATAACCAGCTGTACCAGAGATGTGGTACCATGCATTCTGCTTGAAAGTTACTGACTTTTCAAAGAAGTTGCTGCTTTCTTTATTCTTGAAGATGAAGGCCTCATGGCTACACATTCTATAGGATGTTCTTTACAATAAATGTGACTTACACATGTTCTGAAAATGCCACACCTAAAGAGCTTAAGCATTCAAATAGTATGTCCTATGTTGTGTCATCTGATGAAAGTTTATAGGCTTATACAGGTACGTTTGTTGCAAGGAAAAGTGTGGAATCTTTCAGCCAAGTTTCTGGCATGAATTTGAACCTACATTTACTGTAAAGGGTTTGATCTTAAAAACTAGCGTGCAGTTTCAATACCAACATAACAAAACGTATAACTGAATATGACTATATTTGGCATTGAAAGCACTTGTAAAAGTTTCATAAAGCAGAGAAATGTGGCTTGTGTTATGTTGATTATTTTTAAATGTGTATGGTTGCAGGAGCAGATCCTAACTTGAGGGACTGGAGTGGCCGGAAACCACGACAGTATCAACAAAGCCAGGACACATCAGTTTCTGCAGACACGTTCAGGAGTGAGTACCTTAGTGACAGCTTGTCGAGTGTAACACTTCGTACTAACTCTTCACCAGCTGCTAATAACACTCACCCCAAGAACCATAAGTCCATCTCCCAACGTAAATTCCTTCGCATGAGTCTGATGCCTTCTGAACGCAAGAAGCATCGCCCCATGACTTTACAAATGAAATATGCGACTTTACGCAAGTGACTTAGTCATGTAACTGGAATTGTTAACCTGATTTGTGTGCTTGTATGAATTATGGAAACGATTGAAAATCCGTACAGCATGGAAAATATTACTTTTTTGGGGAATGCTGTTGAAAGTAACACCTATAACACAACATTGTGTGTTCTTCAAGCTCGATACACATAGTGTCTGTCTGTCTTTTACTAAATAATGGTAAATTACATGGAATTTGAAAGAGATCACCTTAATACTTTTCCACTGACATATATTTTAATGGTCATATTAATATTTTAATAATATTCTTGAAATAGGTCTTTATTTAAACAGTAGAAGAATACAGTGATTTATTTATCATTGGTTTGGGGGCTGTACTTCACATTCTTTTGATAGTCTTTTTGTTGTTATTTGGTGAGGGTACTGTATTCATTCTTCAATATTGTAGTGCCATATTTAATTAACTGAATACAGATCTTAACTGCAATAAGGGAATTAAGTTCATTTTATTTTACCACATTGTAATTCTGTCTTATTGTGTCTGATAAGGTAGTCACATTTCCTGATTTTGTTTTTATTTTTTTGCTTATCTAAGTCTTTTCTATGAAAATTCTGATTTTCCTTACTTTGGATCTTATGGCAGGGTTGTTTTAAGATGTATTGCCTGTGATTATGTTTGGTTGTATCAATAATCCTGATGTTTTAATTTATACGGAGGGTAATACTAAAAAATTGTGTTCTTTGTGTGTGGTGACTGACTGGAAGTAACTGGAGTGCAGTACGAGAATTTCCACTAATATCTCCATTGGTTATCTACTTGGTGATCTAAACATGACTTATTTTCAGTAACAGTGTCCATGGCATTAATACTTTAAGGGATGTGCAATTTCATGTATAACCTAAGTGTGGCTGTGTAACTAACATTTTGTTTGTTGACATCTAGAGAATGGGTTTGCTGATGATGAAACAATCAGAATTTAGGTTATTATGAAAGAAAGAAGCACATGTTCCTTGATGCATGTATTGGGAAGAGAAGTTCTTTGCACAAAGCGTACAAATTAAATTGATTGTGGGGAAGTCATACCTGTCCTTTTGTCCATTCATGATTCATGTCTGATACTGCTCGACAGATTTATTTTATTAAACTTCCTATTGGTTCATAATGGGCAAATAAAACCCATACTTTGCAGGAAATTTGCAAATGATTGAGGATGAACATATTAGTATAGTTCCCATCTTAACATATTTAGTGGGGATACCCACATTGACATTTACAATCCAACTAGTCACAAAGTGTGAGTATAAGATGTCAATCTGTTGTGCTTATTGTGCATGGGCAGCTCTTTGAATAGTCAGAAAATGTTAATTCAAGCAGTTATTCCTTCAGTTCACATTATTATCATAAAATTTTCTAAGTTGGCTGGATTCCAAGTGGATGTGTGTACATACATTCCCACCAAAACCCTATTAACTTATCATATAACAGTGTCAAAATAAAAATCTTAATTTTAATCTACAGCTCAAAGATTTGCATGTACTGCTGGGTAACTGGTCCCTCTGTTACAAAATAGTACTACCGTTTCTGTGAAATAAGAAATTAAATTCAGTTCCGAAGGTTTGTAAAGATGGTATGTGACACACGGAGTACTGTGCAAGACTGGAGGTTTCCACAACAGATTTCTTGAGCACTGAGATCTTCTGGGATATGACACTGTGTTGCTGGACTGGTATTTTCTGACATTGCAAAGGAACATAATATAGTGCCTTCATCTTCAAGGGTTGGAGCCATCAACTTTCGAAGATGCAGACATTGCATTCTTTCAAAAGAACAGGAAACACCAGCAACACAGTGTGACGTATCCAAAGACCCTAATCCTCAGTATAACCTTATTTCTGGGACTTGTCCATCATATAGTATTAAAAAAAACAGTATTTCAGAAACCAAATCTGTTTCCATTCTCAAATGAACAGATGGGTAGGCACATACTCACTTGGATCCTGTCAGGGAGAGTTGATGTCAGTCATTCAGCTCAGTAATTGAGACCAATTTCACCATTTCTAATGTGTCAATTTTAGTAGATGTCCATTTACACGCTAACAGAAATGTATCAGATTTATGAAGTGTTGTATGCTATTCGGAATACTAGATGATAGGACAGAGTCCAAAAACACGGTGACATAATTGAAATCTGAATTCTCAGTTTCCTGTTTGTACACTAGTCATCAGTTCACTCTGTCTTCCAGCCCAGTTGTGCAATAATCATCATCATAGTTGAAACCAATAGTTACTACATTTGCAGCTACTTAAGTGCATTTGAACATTGAAACTTGCAATTATAGTATTTTTGTATGTGTGTGTTTATATACAGGGTGTCCCAGGAGGAATGTGCCAGACTTCGGGAGAGTGTTCCTTATGTTAAAGTATACCGATATAACCCAAAACACCTATATCCAAAATTGAACGGTTATGGAGATAATGGC
>Ga0123354_10016234_pt1 | contig 11667 bp, 11 predicted proteins | sample TergutLab28metaG_2_FD_97872 | JGI IMG/M metagenome (GOLD analysis project Ga0123354, IMG submission 97872) | Labiotermes labralis P4 segment gut microbial communities from Petit-Saut dam, French Guiana - Lab288 P4 | ecosystem: Host-associated > Arthropoda: Insects > Digestive system > Gut ... | reverse complement strand
GTTGCGGATGAAATGCTCTTGCCCAGCCTTGACGTACAGGCGTTGGTCGCCGTTCACAGTGCGGGACAGTTGCGGTGTCGAGACGATGAACCCCGACATGGAAGTGGAAGTCTTGATCGGCATGATCTGATGTCCTTGGTGTCAGGCGGCACCTCGGAACGGGGCCGCATTCACCAATCAGGTGCGTCGGCGACTCCAGGCCGACGACTAGGCTGATGAAATGACTGGTAGCGACTCGGGGATCACGTATCCCGCGTTGCCTGTTGAACCCATGACCGGGCTTGAGCAGATCGGTGACACGGGTAGAAGCGTCGCGGACTATTGGGTCTGGGCGCATTCCGACCTGAATTGCAACGCCGAACGCGGGAAGTTGGCCGAGTATCTGGTGTCGCCTGAGGGGATCAAGGTCGAGGTCAAGACATCCGCCTACCTTCAGTCGTGGGGACACGAGAAGCTGTCGGTGTTGAGGTTCGGTATCAAACCCACCCATGCAGAGGATAGGGAGACCGGCCAGTTCGCACAGGAGGCGAAGCGGCAGTCTGACATGTATGTGTTCTGCGTGGAAAGCTGCACTGACCAGGCAGGGTTGGACCCGCTCGATCTCTCCCAATGGGATTTCTATCCGCTGGCGACGGCCACCCTAAATACCGAGGTTGGCGATCAGGGCAGCATCGGCCTGGAAGGGTTGAGAAACCTTGGTGCCCGCAGGAATGACTTCGATGATCTCCGTGCTTCAATCCTCGCTCAAGCGAAGCTATCCAGTCCTCAGTAGCGCTTCGATCTCCTTGCGGTCCTGAGCGAGTTCTTTACTGTCGCACCGGCTTGTCCATGCTCGTAGGTCGGTGATGATCGGGCGCGTGGAGCGCAGGAGCGTGACGCCGGTGCCGAAGGGCAGGGTGCGGATGATCTCGGGCGGCACGATCGGTACCCGCCGGATGGAGCGTTGGGTGGATAGACCGCCGTATTCGGATCGGGTGTCGGATGTGGTGGTTTCGTCGCGTTCGCCGATGAGGGTGGAGATGTCGCGAAGATCAGCGGTGGAGGATGCGCCGCCGAGGATGATCTTGACGATGCTGGAATCCCAGATGGCTCCGGCGGCGTTTTGTCCCCACTTGTCGCGGGCTTGGGCCAGGGATTGGAGGACGGGCATCGTGGTGATGCCAGTGCCGCCGCCTTCAGCCATGAGGATCGGCAGGGACGGCAGGGGTGCGAGGTTGCCGATCTCGTCGAGGGCGAGCAGGAGTGGCGGGTCCATGCGTGCTCCAGGTGAGCGGGCGGCGATCACGCGGGCGGTTTCCACGAGGTCTTCGACGAACGCGGCGACCAGAGCAGCCGAAGCTCCTGCCCCGGCTCCGGTGGCGAGCAGGTAGAGGGTGCCTTTGTCGCGGAGGAATTGTGCCGGGTCGAAGTCTTCGCCGGGTGAGGGTGATACGGCGGCGAGGACTCTGGGGTCGGCTAGTGCTGATAGCGATAGTGAGACGCCTTGCCAGATGGAGTCGCGGGTTCTGGGGTCGGAGTGGATCATGGAGTCCAACGACTCGGCCCAACCAGTCGCGGCGGCGGTGTTGGTGCGCAGAATGGTGACGGCATCGATGGCAGCCATCGGGTCGAGTGTCCAACGGAACAGCTCGGTGGTGTCGCGCCCATCGAGGGCGGCGGCATGGAGCAGTGCTTGAAGAGCGCTTCGGGTTTTGCCTTCCCAGAAGCCGCCGTTTTCGACGCCGGCACCGCCAAGGCCGGTCGCGGCGGCTAGGCCGGTGGCACGGATCATCGCAGTGAGAGGTTGTTCACAGCCGCGTACCGGTGACCAGCGCAGCCCGGCGGGCACACCTTCGGCGAGGTGTTGGGGGTCGAACACGGCAACCGGGCCGACCTTCTGTCGGGCTTTCAGGGTGGTGGTGAGGTTGTCGGGTCGGGTCGAGGTGGTGACGACCGCGCCGGGTGCGTCGAGAATCGCGTTGATCACAACGTGAATGCCTTTGCCAGAGCGAGGCGGGCCGATCAGCAGGATCGAGTCTTCTACGGACGCCCACACTTGGATGCCGTGCGCGGTCCCGATCAGATAGCCGACCTGTTCGGCGGTTGGCTTTTCGATGGACGGGCGCAGTGTTGCGCCACGTTTGAGGAGGGCTTTGTTGGAGGCGAGCATCTTGATCTCGTCGCGGGAGGCGGTACCAGCGATGTGATGCGGGTCGGCCTGGGCGCGTTTGTCGGCGCGCCGGTAGGCGATCCATGTCCTGGTGGCTGCCCAACCGACCAGTCCGAGAAGCGTGACGGCGACGATCCAGTAGACGAACGGGCTGAGATGGTCGGCACCGATGGCCGCGCCGGGATTGGCGGGGTTGAGCAAAACGAGGATGCCGGAGAACGGCCCACCAGTCGGCTGGGCGTGTCCGCTGACCAGCGCGGCAAGGCTACCCGCGCCGCGCAGAATAACGCCGAGGGCGGTGATGATGCCGAGCAGGACGAGTCCGATGTTGGCCAGCGAGTCACGGCCTTGCGGCTGGATCGCGGGACTCATCGGTCGAGCAGCGGAAGTTCAAGAGTGGTTGTGTGGGAGGCCTGACCGTAGACGAGTACTTCGCCCACCGGTAAGGAGGCGACGACTGTGCGGGGCACCAGGAACGTCACTTGCCCGGACTGGTCGGCACGGCTCTCGGTGACGACAAGACCAAGGCACACGCGTTCAGCAGCCCAAAGGCCTGTCGCTCTCACCGAAACCATGCCGTCACTCGCCAGTGCGGGAGGTTCGGTTGGCTGCGATGTGTCCTGGTAGTCCGGTTCGGGAGCGTCGGCAGGAAGAGCGTGCCGCGCGGGCCGATGGGGCGTCTGGTCGGGGGTCCAGCGGTCTTTCTCGTCGGGTGGACCCCAGCTCGGATCGACTGGCGAAGACTCAATAAGCGGTGGCGGCGTTGCCCCGGTGTCCTGTGGCGTGTTGTGTCCGGCGACATTGTTCAGGTCGATGGTGCCGGTTCGACTTGCGCCGTCGGCTTCGATGACTTCGACGGTGTACGGCCCGCCCATGTCCTCGTACAGATAATCCAGCAGCAGGCCCATCCGCTCAACGTGTAGCAGATGCTCGGGCACGTTGCGGGGTATGCCGCACGCCCACGCCTGCAAGCTGTCGTCGGGGCTGATTGTGATGCGGACAAGCGGCATATCCTCTGTCCATGGAAAGTGTGTAATGCTCATGCCAAGCAGGTGCGTGGCTGCCCCCAGCGCACCCTGTCAAGTTCGCACAGAAGCCGGGCAATTCAGCGGAACTCAGAAGGGTTCTACTTCATCCGGGCGGTGGTGTCGAACAGCGCCAACTCGGATGGATGCAATTGGTGTTGGACGACGAAAGAGCGGTCTTTGATGCGCCACAGGCCCTGCCCAGTCGCCAGGGTAGGCAGCAGCTTCTTCTCAGTGCCAGTCAAGCCGAGTGCTTCAGCGGCTTGGGTGGTTTGATCGGACTCTTGACGGTAGATGATCCTGGTCTCAGCGTTGGCCAGCAGCGACGACGCCAAGGCGCGCATAGCTGTGCCTTGGTCGCCTACATTATCCAGGTCACCGAGCCGGTGGAAGATCAGCATGTTTGCGATCCCATAGTGCCGGGCGAGCCGCCATTGGGCGTCCATGCGACGCAGCAGCGCCGGGTGGGACATGAGCCGCCAGGCTTCGTCGTAGATGACCCACCGTTGTCCTCCGTCCGGGTCGAGCAGCGCGGACTCCATCCACGCCGACGAGCACGTCATCAACACCGAGATCAAGGTGGAGTTCTCTGCCACAGCGGACAGGTCAAGGGAGACCATCGGTAGGGTTGGGTCGAACCGGACAGTGGACGGCCCGTCGAACAGCCCGGCCAGGTCACCGGCGACGAGACGACGCAGCGCGTGGCCGACCTGGCGTCCATCCTCGGCCAGCCTGCCGTCCGGGTCGTCGACCCGCTCGGGGGCCAGGATGTGTTCGACGACCATTGGCAGGATCGGCACTGACGCTGAAGTGACTGCCTGCTTCAGGGCCATGTCGATGGCGGTGTGCTCCAGAGGGGTCATCACACGGTCTAGCACCGTTTCGGCCAGCGCGCCGATCAGGTCGCGGCGACGTGACGTGACCTGTGACCGCCACTCCGCATCAGTGAGGTGGCCGGGCCGGTAACCCTCGTCGAGCGGGTTCAGGCGGGTGCTGCGGCCATGGCCCAGTTGAATTGCCACACCCCCGACCGCTTCGGCAACGGCGGTGTGTTCACCTTTCGGATCACCGGGCACATACACGCGCCGTCCGAATGGGATCGAGCGAGTGTAGAGCGACTTGGCCAGCGCCGATTTGCCGGAGCCGACGATCCCCGCCAGGACGATGTTGGGTGCGGTGATGACCCCGGCTTGGTACAGCACCCACGGGTCGTATACGAAAGACGCCCCGCCGAACATGTTCGAGCCGACGAACACTCCATCGGCACCGAGGCCGCCTTCGGCGAGGAACGGGTAGGCGCCGCCGAGCGCGGCGGTCGTGTCTTGATGCTGCGGCAGATGCAGCTTGCCCGGTGTCCGTAGTTGATGTGGCCCATCGTTGCCCGCCAACGGCAGGAAGCTGGTTGACGACCGTTCGCGTTTTGCCGTCTCCAGCGCGGCACGGGTCTGTTCCTTTTGCCAGCGCTCCTGAGCGGCTATCGCCTCGCGAACGGAACGATCTTGGGCCTTGCGGTCGCGGCGGCTCTGTTTCGCAGGCCGAGCCAACATAGTCGTATGTAGTTTGTCGTAATGTTCCACATGCAGGAGGTACTCCTGGCGAACCACCAATTCAGCACGGACCCGTGTTAGCCATGTGACCTCAGTGCGAAGCCCCTCAAAGGCATCGACACTGTGGCGAGTAGCCTAAGGGTTACCAACAGACACCGGCTGAGCGGAGAAACTGACCTTGATTGGGCGAGAGTTGCCAGGCCCAAACTCCTTCATGACCTGCCCTATCGACCAGTTGGTCAAGTACACCAAACACAATGAGTTGCTTGCGCTCGTTGGCAGAGCTATAAGGCCTGCTCTTGTGGGCATAAGTGGAGTGATCGACGGTATCGACGTTCATTACTCAGGCGAGAGCAGACTTCCGCCTCGCAATGAGCCGGCGCTTTTCCTGGCACCGCATATATCGCATCTTGACCTGTTCGCGTATCCATGGGCGGCAATGACGGCACGGAAGCGAATTGTTAGTCCGTTCATTGGGATCGAAGGACTTTCCGAGTTCGGTGACCGACTTGAGGCACGATTATGTGACCCTGTACTCGGTATGCGGCCCCGACGCGACTACGACGAAGCCGATCCAGTCGACCGTCACGAGCTTGATGTCATTGGTGAGCGCCGAAAGCATTCCATAGATGAGGCCGTGTCAAAGGCGGCGACCAGCAGAGACCTGCTTCTTTGGCCGGAGGGGACAGTCTGCCCCGAGTTCGACAATGCCTTGTTGTTTTGGAATGGATGGCATACGTTGGTTCGTCGCGCTCACGACCAAGGGGTGCCTTTGCACGCCGTGCCAACTGTGGGCGTCTATACGCTGAACGAAGATTTCTCCGCAAAAGACTGTTTCATTGAGTTTTCTGATCCGTTCGGTATCGAGGGGTACCAAACTCCGCAAGAGGCGTCTCATGCGCTACGAGACTTCATCGTGGACCAGAAACGAATGATGAACGCGATGCACAACCCAGGGATGACCTCCGCCGACTGGAAACGGGCGCGTGAGGTGCTAGTGCGGCAGCGGCCCACCAACCCCGATTACAGCAACGGGGCCGTGTTCTCCTTAGACTATCGTCTCGCCAAGAAGAGTTCCGACACTCAGATGGTTCAAGAAGTCGTGGATAGGTTCAACTGAAATCACGCAAGCCGCTATGCGCTGGTACCTCCGCAATTCAAGGGCGACAGGTGATGGCCCATGACTGTATCGGCGGTGTGTGGCGGCAATCCACAGTATAAGCTCAAACCTCTCGGCACAGTGGTAGTGCGGCGGCGGTGAAGGCTTGGGCTTGTTGTCCGACCAGTATTCGGGTTTCGCAGCTTGCTTGGATGGCGGCTTGTTCGATGGCTGCCAGCGCGGCTTGGAGGTCTTCCTCGGTCTTAGCGCTAACTGCTACGAGTCCGACGTAGCGGACGACGCCATGACCACTGGCCAGGTCGGCTTCTTGTTGGAGTACGTCGGCGTATTCGGCGGTTTGGGCGGCGTCTTCGATTTGGCCGATCTTGGCACGCTGGGCTTGGTCGGCGATGTGCTCAGTTTTCTTACGGCGTAGATCGCGGGCAGCCTGGTCGGCGCGCATCGGCATGACCATCAGCGAGAAGGTCCGTCGGATACCCGACGACAGGAGAACGGGGGCGAGGAAACCGGGGAAAACTTGGGAGCGGGGCCATTCGCTGATCCACAAGACGGCGTGATAGGCGGTGTCGGTGCGCATGGATGCCCACGATTCGCGGACGGCGACGGGTCCAGCGTCGGCCAGGTCCCGTCCGATGGTCGGGTTGCGTTCAAGCGTCGCGGAGGCGGCAGGGTCGTAGGCGGTTCGCAGCATCAGCGCGAGTTGCTCGGGGCCGAGGGGCCGTCCAGGGCTGAGGTCGGCGGAACGCAGCGCCGTTGTCAGCGTGTTCATTTCTTGGGTGAGGACGGCGGCAGCGCCCTTCATGCCACCGCCTGCTCCTTTGATGGCGCGGCTGGCCGTCCGCATGTCGAGAGCCACGCTGATGGTGGTGGCGTGACGTTCGGAGGCTGGCCCAGCGCGGCGGATCAGTTCTTGGTAGACCTTCGCGGTCCATGAGCCGTCGTCTTTACCGTGGAGCCGCCACCAGTCGGCCAGGCCGGAACCGGAATCGGGCAGGGTGCGTTCCAACACTTGCAGGCGGGCGATCCGGCCCGAGCGGCAAGTAGTGGCCAGCACGCGACTCCATGATTGGACACGGCGTTCCTGCTCAGCAGGGTCGAGAAGCACGAATGAGGGGTGAGTGACTTCGACGATAGCGGTCAGCGTTGCGGCATAGGGGTCATGTACCATGACCGCTCCGGTCGTCGGGTCGACCCATTGCCGTAGTGGTGCGGCGTCGCCGGGTAGGGCGAGGGTTCCGGCGGGTCGGGGTTTGGCGATGCGGCGGTTGAACATGGTTTGGCCTTTCCGGGTGCGGGATGCCCAGCGCAAGGCGATGGGTGCCCAGTCGATGAGTTTTCGGCCACCGGTGCTGAGCAGCGCCAGGCCGACCCCGGTCAGCCAGACCGGTGAGGTACAGGCGACGGTCATGCCGCCGCCGACATAGAGGGCGACAACGACGATGAGCCCTGAGATTCCGAGGCAGGCCAGTTGCGGGCCGGACAGCCCGAGCATCACTCCCCGCTTGGCCAACCGGGAGAACTTGACCGGGTTCAGCTCGTACTCGTGCCCGGTCGTCGTAGACGTTCCCATGTCAGATGCTCACTGTCGGCGCTGGCGGCGGTTCGGGTGGTGGTGTTGAGGATGAGGGGATGAACACGGTGCGTGGTGTCGAGTCGGCGGCTTCACCGGCACCGGTGGCTGCGTCTCCGACCGCGCCGCCGATGGCTGGCCCGGCGGTCGCCGCAGCACTGACGACTTGCGCGCCGATAACCACGGCGGCGGCAGGCCCGGCAGCCGCAGCACCAGCTCCAGCGCCTGCTCCTGCCTCAGCTCCAGTGCCGGCGGAACCGGCACCGGCCGCACCCGCGTCAGCCCCGGCGTCAGTGCTGGCGGTGGCTGTGACATTGGTGGTCTGCCCACCCGACGGTTGCGCCGGTGCCGCAGTACTGTCGCCACCGCCATTCGCGCCGAGGACTTGCGCCGGATTGCCCATTGACGTACGCACCGGCAGGGGCCGGTTCATGGCGCTTTTGGCTTCTTGTTCGGCAGACATGAGGTGATACATATCGCCTCCCATGAACGCGATCAGCTTGTAGGTCATGTAGGGGGCGAATGCGGCGATCATCATCAACACGACGCCCGCTAACGGCTCGGAGATCGACGCCAGATCGGGTGCCAGCGGTGAGGCGGTCTGGGTGACGGCGACCAGCAGGGTGATGACGAGGACGAGTTTCGACAGGATCATGGCGATCACGAAACTGGCCCACTTGCCGAACCAGCCTTTCGTCACATCCCACGACTGTCCGGCCAGCGCGAACGGTGCCAACACGATGGACACCAGCAGGAGTGCTTTGCGGATCAGCAGGGAGAACCAGACGACCACAGCCGAGGAGATCGCTAGCCCGGCGAGGAAGATCGTGATGATGGCCCCGGCTCCGGGGGCGGCGATGTTGATTCCGGCCAGACCGGCGGCCAACAGTGCGATGCGTCCACCCATGTCCTGCATGGTTTGCCCGGTGGCTTGCACGATGCCGATACACAGTTGGTCGGTGGCCTCCAGCAGCAGGCCGACGATGGTCAGCGCGATGAAGCTGCCGAGGACGGATTTCGCTAGGCCGGTGACGGCCCGTCCTAGCGCTCCGGGTTCGTGGCGGATCAGGCCGGTGATGAGTTGGAAGCAGAAGAAGATCAGCATCACGAAGATGGCGATGCCGAAGATCAGTGAGTAGACGTGTGTGTATCCAGTGCTGGTGATATCGACCAGGGTCGTGGTGTCGAAGATGCTCCAGACCTGTTGGAACACCCACGACGCCGCCGACCCCATCGCGGAGGCCAGCCAGTCGAACGGTGCCGAGATCAAACTGGCCGCGCCCTCACCGACCGCCTTGCACACCGACGAGATACCCGGAATATCGCACACGCCCATCGCCGTACTCCTTCCATCGATCCAGACTCAGACGGATTGGCCGACTGTCCAGAAGAAGTTGATGAGCGTGACGGACGCGCCGCAGATGACAGCGGCGACGCACGAGATGATCACGCCGAGCTTGCCTTGGCTGGCCATGTGCGGGTTGGAACTATTGGCCCCGAAACCCCACACGATGGCGGAGATGATCAAGGCGAGCACGGACAGGATCAGGCCGATGGTCATGATCGCGCCGACGATGGTTTTCAGCTGCGCGATACCGGGCAGGCCGTTGTCGTTCGGGTCGATGGTGATGTTCAGCGGCAGCAGGCCCGGCAGGTTGGCGGGCAACATAGCGATGGTCTGAAAGACGGTGGTCACGAGAGGTTCTCCTTCTACAAGTCCACCGAAACGTGGACATCCAGAAGGTGCGCGGCCCATCCCTGGCGCGGGCCGCCTCTCACGTCATAGGATTACTAGTGAGACGGATTTCTGTACTCACGCGACTCCTCCGGGGGCCGGTCTTCGGACCATTCACCACGCACTGCCTCACCAAGCGAAACCGACTTGAAAGGCGTGTGCCATGATCCGTCTGCTATGGGCCATCAGCCCCATAATCCGAGACTTCCTCTATCGCTGGATGCCAACCAACCGATTGTTGGCAGCCATCCGAACCCCGCGTGGCCTGAAGTGGGGCGTGCCCGCCATGGGCATCGACGTCCTCTACTTCCTCGCTGCCGCGGCTCTGACCAGCGCTGTCCGTAACGGTGCGCCCGAGTGGCTCTACGCTGTGGTCGTTTTGTTCATTTGGAACGCCTTCAAGTTCATGTGGATCGGTCCGATGAGTGTGCTCAGTCTGGTTCGCGCTCGTCGGGTTGGACGATGAACAGCTGCCACCAAAATCGGGGGACCCTTCGCCGAGCGACGCCGCAGATTTCGTGAATCGATCACTCCTACTGATCGCGGAATCGAGTTTCCACAGCAGTCGGATCGGTCTTGTAGTCGAGTGAGTACCTAGCACCGTCTCGATATTCATGGTCGGTAGGGAATCTCACAACTTGCGCCGCACGGAACTTTGAGTAGAGAGCTTGATCCACTTTGGGATTGTGGGCGGCATTCATCTCAATCTTCATCTCCAGCATTCGAAGGCGCAAGCCGTTTGCCGCTTGGATCGAATCGGAGTACTGACGGTAGTCAAACGATTCTCCGAAATGCACATGGCACTCGGTTATGGTTGCCTCACTGTTCAATGCATAGGTCAACATTATCGGCACGATGGGGCTGTCACTTTCGTCCGCCGCTTCCACGGAGCCACCCTTCCAGAATCCGAGAAGTCCATTGAAGTCGGGACAGTACGTTCCTTCTGGCCAGACCATCTGTTTGTATTCGGCCTTAAGTTTGGCGATTTCTTCTCGCTTGGCTTCGGCTTGGCGTTTCTTTGCCAATGGATGCGTACCTCTCAATGTCCCTGTGACGTCAAGTAGCTCAAGTTGCCGCCATTGCGCTTCATCGGCACCGCCGTCAATCGCAACAAAGGGATTACAGAACTCCCCGTACGCTGCCATGCAGACCTCAATGTCCTCATATGTTTGATGAGGAGCCACAAATACGGTACGCCCTTGTGGGATGTTTTCCTGTCCGGTCACGTCAAGCTCGAAACCGTATTGTTTCTTGATCTTTGGGCCAATCTGTTGACGCATGATGGGGATCGCCATCCGTCCAATCTGGGCGAGAGTGTGCCGACGCAACGTATCACCTTGGGCTCGGCGATACAGGTTCTCAAACGTGTCGATCACGCGTGACATTTTACGGACCACTCAGACCGAGACTCGAACGCAGTGCCGCTGTGCTCTTGAGCCAGGGGCAAATCACATCTGTTGGCCGACATTGATGAGGAAGTTCGTCCAGGCGACGCCTGCTCCGGAGAGGATGGCTGCGCCGAGAGCGACGAGGACGCCGGCTTTGCCTTTGGAGGCGATCTGGTAGTTGCCGTTGGCTTGGCCGTAGGCCCACATGATCGCGGCGGCGATCAGCGAGGCGACTGACGCGACGAGCACGATGGTGAGTAGCGCACCGACGACCGATTCGAGAGTTGTTCCCGTGACGGCTGAGGTGTCTGGTGTGACGTTTAGCGGGATCATGCGTTGTCTCCTTGCAGGTAGCATCCAGCAGGCGTTGTCGTAGCGCCGTCGAGAGTGGTGGCACCGTGGTCAGCGAGCCATTGATTGGAGTCGATGGGCGCGCCACCGCCTGGTCTGATCTCGAAGTGGAGGTGTGGTCCGGTGGAGTTGCCGTTGGAGCCCACGTCGGCGATGTGCTGTCCGGCGACCACGTTGTCTCCAGTTTTGACGTAGAAGTGGCCGTCCCACATGTGCCCGTACAGGCTGGTGACGGGCTGCCCGTCGACGGTGTGGTTGATGAGGATGGCGTTGCCGTAGCCGCTCATTGGCCCGGCGTAGGTGACTATTCCGTCGGCGACGGCGAGGATAGGCGTACCGTTCGGGGCGGCATAATCGGTACCTGGGTGGAGTTCGTTTCTGCCGGTGATCGGGTTGATGCGGTAGCCGAACGGGGACGACATCACCCAGGTGCCAGCCGGTAGCGGGAACACCACCGTCGTGGTCTCCGGCACCGTTGCTGAGGTTCTGTTGTCGCTTGTGCCGCCTGAACTTGTGGTGAGGGTGTTGAGGATGGCGTCGGCAACGGGTTCCCAGTTGGCGTACCGGTCGGGGTAGGCGGATACTTCGACGGCTTGGGCGACGGCCCCTTTGGGGAGAGTTTGCCAGTCGGGGATGTCGAGCAAGCCGCGCGGCGACGGATAGTTGGGTCCGGTTGGTCCGCCCATGAAGGCTCTCACTTGGTAGCTGGGGTCCATGAGGTTGGCGACGCTGCCCCAGCCGGAGGAGTGTCTCATTTGGAATAGGCCGAGGCTGTCGTGGTC
>Ga0123354_10016232_pt1 | contig 11669 bp, 9 predicted proteins | sample TergutLab28metaG_2_FD_97872 | JGI IMG/M metagenome (GOLD analysis project Ga0123354, IMG submission 97872) | Labiotermes labralis P4 segment gut microbial communities from Petit-Saut dam, French Guiana - Lab288 P4 | ecosystem: Host-associated > Arthropoda: Insects > Digestive system > Gut ... | reverse complement strand
CAGCTTATATAAGAAGTAAAAGTTCGCCGTTTCGGGATATATATATATATATATATATATATATATATATATATATATATTTATATATATTATTGTGTGATGTGATATGAGACAATATGTGGGCTTTTTTTTTGGGGGTGTGAAGAGGACCAAAATTTGTGCGGTTTGTGGGGGGGGGGGGGGGGGGGGGCAGAAATAAGGTCCGAATCTTCGGAAGGCAGTAGTCGTAGAAAATCTCATTTCAAGATGTAATATATACAGACATTATAAGACCTGGACAAGCAGCCGTCGGCAAAATTAATCTCCAGTTTAACCAATACGTTTTAGATCTTGCAATAATGCAGACATGTTTCTGTGATTTCCAGGCTGTCACTCGTAACGCCCCGTTAATATATATATGTATATATATATATATATATATATATATTACATTTAACAATACCCTTTCAGACGACATAAGCAAGCTGAAGAGAAAGTAAACATAACAAGGTAATTACGGCCTATTTCAAATTAATTTGCCAACAATATACAAGAGAAACTGCAGAAAACCACAAAGATATACATCCAGAACAGCAATGCACAGACTAGGATTTGAACGGTGTTCTGCGGAAGAGAATTCCATCCTTTTAATTCTTGAGCTGACGTGCTCAGTTAAATTAAGGGGACTCGATTGGATGTAGGGTTCATTCGCTGGAGGCACTGCACAGAAGAATGTCACTACAGCGGCCGGCGCCTAATGGCGCTATCAAATTGCTAACGGGCTCCACAGTAAATGCAACATACAGCACTTATGCACTAGACAGCGTCTTGAAGTCGGCGAGTTGACGATACGACAAGTAGAGAGGTGGTGGCTGCCAGCAGAACAATACAGTGTATGTTTATTGTGGGTATGAGAATGTGGCCTGCAGAGAGAAACGGACCCGTTAGTGAAACGCGAAATTGTGGCCAGTAACTAAACTGTATCGTTATGTCTGGAAGCAAAGCAGAGAAGACAACTGGCCGCCAGAATTTCTGGGGGAAAAAATTAGCCCGATTTGTTTCTTTACAAAAGAAAGTGCCCCATTTGTTTGTCATTCTAATACAAGCAAAATTTCCTTCAACACGCACAGGTGATAGGTGCGCCTGCGCAGTTTCTTGAACTCCGCCCCACGCCCTTGCTAGAGAGAAGAAAATGAATATATCGTTACGAAAAATTCAAGTGGCTAAAATGTATATTAAAATTGTTGATAAACGTAGAAGGTCTGCTTTCTGATCGTACTCCATCATTTCCTTCTACAATCCTGTAGGCTCCTTCATAGAAATCCATGAATATTCATGGTTACTGACGAGTACATAGGCAATAGAGGCCACACGTTGATGCATTATTTAATATCATATCCACATGTAGAGCTTTCATAAGTTAGTGTAATATTATTTCACTTTTAAATAACCAAAAATTGGTCAACAAATTTTCCAGGCCTGCAACTCACTTCTAACATCTATTTCTAACCTACTTTCCTGTTTTAAATTCTTACGAGATGACCATATTCTGTGTGTGTGTTTGTGTCTGTCTGTCTGTGGGTCTATACGAACTTATGAACTAGCTGACCAATTTACACGAAACTTGGTATGAAAGTTGCAACACTGAGAGGCCATGAAACAATGTATTTTCAAATTACCTACAATCAGTAGAAAACAACATGTTGGACGCTAGATTTTGTGAGGTTTGGCACTAATGACAATATGGTGACCCTTTGCTATTCTAAGCCCTTTAACCCTTTAAAGCCCTGGGGTATATTTATGTACCATCAGGTTAAAAATTAAGAAGAAATGTACTTTGTGCCCCCACAGTGTTCATGCATTTTGTATGTAAATTAGAAAAAACAGTGAATACATCGGTATACAGCAATAACTAATTTTGAATTGGATTGTTTCCATCTCGTTGTGTACATGTGACAAATGTATTACCATAAAAATACAGCTCGTCAATTACGTCAAAACTGGAATACATACAAACTGCACAGAACATAAGTGCACAATTTCATACGAACCCAGGAAACAACTAAGTCCTACTAAAAAAAATTAAGAACGATTGCCTCGAGTACTTCTTACACAACCAGGCAATCAAGTGTATCCACAGTCGACCGCATAACTTACGTCAATCCCTGCTAGGATATTAAAATTACATAACATTTTACATTTTATTGTATTATATCGTTTTTAATCAATAATAAATAATTTTTAAAAAGACATAAAGACCAATGTAAACCATGGGATCCCATCGGTATAGCGAACGAATGTACCTTAATTAACACCATCTTTTGTTAGCCTGATGATGACCGAACAAGGCCGAAACGTGTCGCTTAATTAACCAGTTGTAGATTTGCAACTGTTATTTGTATGTTGTGTAAAGACGGTTAATTTCAATAAATTTAATAACCAATTTGTTTTTGTACCTGAGATACTGAGTGTTTACTGCGCGATACGAACTTAATCTTTACACATTATTCAGGGTTAATTTTAGTTTTTTAGAGGGTTAAGACTATTTTTTAAAGACTTATTGCATAGAAAGTATGTACAGCATGTTTGAGGACAAGTTACAAAATGGTTCCCCTAACCAATTTGAATAAATATTTATACAATGGCAAAAGTGAAATAAAAACGCGAATAGATATCACAGCAGTGAAGAACAAGACAATCTATTGCTTTGACACTATGAGGGATTAGAGAAACACACGTAGGTACCGTGTGTCCTGAAAATATAGGGTTCCAGTTTGAGGCCACAAAATGACACACCAGTCCATAACAGTTGATTTGGATTCCGGAAGCTATGCGTGATATTGCGAGAAACTTAACTGCGGGCCTTTGACCGTCCCCCTTATAACAGCCACCATCTTGAGACGAGGTCAGAGAGTAGCGCACCCACAATACCACAATATGGCGACATGCGAATTAACTGTGCGACTTTTCTTGTGGGAACCTCAGCTACTTGCACTGGTTCTTAATGAAGGGTCAGAGCGTGGGGTTAAACGAAATTAGGGATTATTTTTTTCTATTTCCACCTTCTTTATCGTGTCTTCTGTTTCGTCTCTTTCTCGGTGAAATGGTGGATAAGTAGGCCGACCTGGCATTGTTGCCACATGAACATTACGGTTCACGTTAATTTGTATGGAGACGCATGGAAATTGCGGTGTTAATTATGTGATACCGTATCAGTGCTAAGCATCTCTTTCTGTAGGTAGGAAGTTTGTTGGATAAAGACTTCAGGCAAGCCGGATGTTGCAATGTTCTGGCACTTAAATGGGGCTAGCTAAACGTACGCGCATGAACTAAGGGCCACAAAATATTACGATAATGATGTGGTACTATAAATAATGCAGTAAGGGTGGGACTTGATATTTTCCGAACGATTAAGTTGAAATTTTTATTTTCCTGTTCTCTAAAGCATCCAGGCCGGTTCAGGGTTCCAACCAAACTCTTGTTCCTCTAGTATCGGAGAAAAGGAGGCCAAGTTGTGAAGCTGACCAAAAGCATAAAGCTAAAGTCAGTGTAACCAAATAACCAATTAAACAACCAACCAAATAACCACAAACAACTAATGAATTAACTCAAAAACTGATGAACTAACTAAAGAACTAAATCACTGACTAGATAGCTAGCTAACTAACTGACTGGTTAATTAGATAACTAGATGATAACTAAGTAACTGACTTGTGACTAAGCAACTAGATAAAGGGCTATCTGACTGAATAGCTAACGTACTAACTAACTAACTACAAGGAGGAGAGACTGTTATTGACGAGCTGCCAGTTCTTCAGCTAATCAAGAAATTCCCTGCGATACAAGGAAACCGAAGGTTAATTAGCGTGTTCACAAGCCTGCCAAGATTCTGTGTAACAGATACACAATGCTTTCTTTTATGTGAGTGTTAGGCCCCCGCCCGAACATCCCTTCCAGCTCAAGGACCACCCCTTGTCGGCTGTCCACGGCTGATTATTTAATACATCTGCGGTCAACCTATATATACAGGGTGACTCAAAAAGATGGACTCAATTTCGTACGCCTTTATTTCCTGAACTATACATGGTATGTGAATGATCTACATAACATTTGAAAGAGGAAGTCCAAAAAGTTTAAGTGTCATCGCCAGAGCGCTCGCATAGCGCAGAGCCGTGCAGCAGCATCAGTTGAGAGCAAAATGGCGTGTATCAGAGGAAAACGTGAGACGAATTCAAGAGAGTTTTGAGCGTAGCCCACGCAAGTCAACGAGAAGAGCGAGCAGAGAACTTGGAATACCGCAACCAACTGTCCGGCGTGTGTTGAGGCGCCGTTTACTCTTCAACTGAGTCCATCTTTTTGAATCACACTGTGTGTGTGTGTGTGTGTGTGTGTGTGTGTGTGTGTATATATATATATATATATATATATCCGAAAGCCGATTCCTCTATCCACGACCTGAGGAATCTCCAAGCCATGGTGACGGTGAGGGGGTGGGGGGTGCAAATTAACGCGCAAGCGCACACCATTTTCAATCTTCGGACTTGGTTCATTGCATACTGTCAACACATTTAATCTTGGCGCATGCGTAAAACTCCTCTGATGCATTATTGGTCTGCACAGTAACTCTCAGCGAAATTAAAGTGGCTCAAGGCGTACCTAAACTTCTGGGTCATTTACAAATGACATCCGTAGGTGTTGATGCAAATGCAATGGAAACACGGACGTGACTAATCAACGTGCCTAGCCTGCGGTGTTGTTAGACGCTTTCTTTGTCCTGCTGAGTGCCTGGCAAAATCATTCTTTCCGTCTGCCAGTCTGTCTGTCCGTCTGATACATGACACAAATTGTGACCGAAGAGTCAAGTCTTCGGGGATGTTACGTCATAACTTTGCGGACGTTTCGAAAGAGCGCAGCACTTTCGTAATATCAAAGAAGATCTGAAAAATTAGTAACACCGCTGTTATAAGCTTGCAACGGGAAACTAGCAGGTCTGCTGTACATGTTTCTATAAAATATGATAATCCAAAATGTTTCGGCATGTCGGAATTTCGGTTTAAACCTGGCTCCGTATTGCGATTTGCCGGTGTTAGTCTCATTCCGCCATTGCTAGATACTCTTGTTTCATTTATCTACACTCTACCCTACATAAACTTAGCAACTGGCAGCATCGTTAACCTTTTGACGCCTAACGTCAACTATAATGGTCGTACCGCACCGCTAACCTCTAAAGTTTCATTTTATATATTTATTCAACAAATATATGTACTAAATATTTTAAACATGCTGTATAATCTCCGTTTCTTTCTCTTCAAAATGCAGTTTGTTTTATAATTCTAACGTATTTGGTTCCTGTATTATTCACATCTTATATACAGGATGTGCTAAAAAAAATTCCGGCGCCAAAAGGTTAAACAACGCACCTCTCCCATTATCCTGTACCGATGTAAGGGGTGTGGCGTTGCAGATAAAAATGACTGGGGGGGCCGGCGGTGCGGAATGGGGCCAGGAACTCCACTATGTTGCATATTTTTGTCTTTCTCGATAGTATCAGACGTAATTAGGTAGTGATTTGTCGCGTTGACGGCACTTGCGGCCAGAGGCCATCTTGCATACGACGCTCTCTGCTTCGTTACTCTGCTCTTCCCCTTACCGGTCCACCTCTGCTGTGGAGCGCGAAAATGTTTTTGAACCGGGGCCCGAACCCTCTTCGGCGGCCCTGCCGTAATTTCTAATACCTCCACGTTAATGAGTAATTAAACTTCTACAAGCCCCTGACTGTTTTACTTCTGTTGTATCTCCATGCAGCAGCTGTCCCTGACTACGTACTATGGAAACACAAGCGGTCTTCTTGATTAACATGCTGAAGAAACTGCAGCCGCAGAGGGCGGTGGCGAATTACCAGCTCAAGAGTGGATTAAATGATGTAGCCCTCTTACAAATCTCCCGACCAGTGGAATGCAACTGTTTGGCCACGACAGTCAAATGAAATGAGGAAGAAATATTTGCGGGCCACATTATATATAATATTTACATTTTCTACTCAGGTATCATTAATGATAATAACCTGTCGTCAGTTGTACCAACATTGGAGCGGCAAAATTTATATTAATACTAAAATTCGAATTTCTGATTGAGGTTAGGAAATGCTTGCTATCATTCGGCGCAGAATCTTTTGTCTTCCAGGTTGCTATCCAAAAATTTAAAGATTAAGTTATATAGAAATATAATTTTGCCTGTTGTTTTGTATGGGTGTGAAACTTGGTCGTTGACATTGCGCGAGGAAAGGAAGCTGAGGGTGTTTGAGAATATGGTGTTGAGGAGAATATTTGGATCTAGGAGGGTCGAGGTAGCGGGGGAATAGAGGAGATTGCATAACGAGAAGCTAAATGATTTGTACTCCTCGCCCAATAATGTGCGGGTGATAAAATCGAGAAGAATGAGATGGGCTGGGCATGTGGCGCGTATGGGTGAGGAGAGTGGGGCGTATAGGGTCTTGGTGGGGAAACCGGAGGGAAAGAGCCACTAGGGAGACCTAGGCGTAGATGGGTGGATAATATTAGGATGGATCTCCAGGAGGTGGGATGTGGGTATATGGACTGGATTTGGCGGGCCCAGGATAGAGACAGGTGGCGGACGCTTGTGAGTGCGGTAATGAACGTTCGGGTTCCGTGAAATGCGGGGAATTTCTTGACTAGCTGCAAACCAGTTAGCTTCTCAGGAATGACTCTGCACCATGGAGTAAGTAAGTAAGTAAGTAATGTAAGAATTTAAACCTGCCTCATCTTTTGCTGTAATTTAAATTTAAACCCCAGCGTCTTTAAAGCGCTAAGGGTTAAAAAATACATACAATTCCCCGTATCTTTAAACTTGCGGGGTGAGAAAAATAGGGACACTCGAACGAAAAGGGAGGCGCTGGGTATGAGGCCAGTACCCCGTTCGTGGCACGCCATGTCATTGAAAAACACCAGTTCCAAATACATCGGCCGCAAGGTTATGAGCCAGTACAGTCACTCTAATGTCAGTAATAAATATTTTGAATAGGTATTAGTTACCGAGTATGGGCCGGGTAGCTCAGTCGGTATAGCGATTGGCTACGGGCTGGACGGTCCGGGATCGAATCCAGGTGGGGACGAGATTTTCCGCCCTTCCAAAACGGCCCTTGGGCCCACCCATTCTCCTGTTCAATGGGTACCGGTTCTTTCCCGGGGGTAGAGGCGGCCGGGGTGTGGGGTTGACCCCCCACCCCCATCTAGTGCCGAGGTCCTAGAAAGAGTAGAGCTATACCTCTACTCACCCTAAGGACCTACCAAGTCGTTACTGAGGCATATACCCTACGCATCCTGCTGGAATTTCTTAAATACGTTCAAAGTGTCTAGTCACCAAAAATGAAAGGTAATCGTATGAGACACTCTGCGTCATTAGTGCGTTTATTATACTAACACGATGGAAATATCATTGACATTCCGCAGACTAAATCCTAATTAATAACGGTCGTCTTCACAATACTGCAAAGGACACGCAGTCCTGCAGAATCTTCAAAGGAGTTAGGTCTAAAAAATTCTGCCAATATCTGTCTGTCTTCAATTGTTAATCAGGTTGGCTTAAAGTTTGGAAATGATCTGTTTCTTCTGGAGACACATCATGACGGTGTGCATAAGAAAGGCGTGTCATATTGCAACCTCCTTCGGAAAAAAAGAAATATATGCAGTTTGGTGTAGAGGTAACGCTGTGGAATTTCGGGAAAATATCAGGCTCGAACCTCAGCCTGGACAGAGCCCAATCCTGACATCTCTCGCTTGGTATCACGCGTTCCAGTGAACGTGTAAACGTACCTCGAGTACGAGTCGATCCTTTCCTTCCACATAATTCCCAATTATTCGTTCACCAATAAACCTATCCTTGACCCTATACAAATCTACACTGTGAGTCACTATATACAGCTGATCCTTACCAGTGGGGGTTAAAAATAAAGTGCCAGTGTATGCTGTGAAGACATATGGAGGGCATAGAAGCAGAGCTCCACTTTTTAACATCGGTTCTATATGAAGGTGAGTGGTTAGCTTCACGCCCCGGCCGTTCTCCCACCTGGGAAATATCCTTCCTTTTATCGTCATTGTTTTCTTATGTCTATTTGGAGACTATGAAATTCTTTTAGTAAATTAGGATTAGATATCCTATTATTTTAGAACGTTAATTGTTTGATGTGCCTGAGTAGTATTAGTTATGTTCTTGAAACTTAAAGAATTTGGCGGTATCTCATTCCGTCCAGAGGAATCTGTCTCGATATCGATAGTCCACGTTGGACCTTAGTTAGTTGGTTTGGTTTGTATACCGCCATTGTTATCTTTTCAGAGCTTGTTTAATTTTCTGGTTTCCTTATTTTGATGTATTTCAGATCAAGGTGCAGCTTGTTTCTAAGTGAATGATGGATTACACTTTTATTTGTTTTATGGATTGTTGGGCTTAAATACTGACATGAAATTGGATTTGGTTGTTTAAATATCAAAACTCCTGTTCCTGCTGGGAATCGAAAAAATGGATCGCCCAACCTAAAGCCTCGTCACTATACCGACTGAGCTGCCATCATTGCGTATCATCATCATCATCATCATCACGATAAGTCCACAGCCTCTACCAAAGCCAATTCTCCGCACAGTGCGATCTAGTGCTTCCTTTTTCCCGGCATTCTCTGCTGTCCTGAAGTTCATCCAATAGCTGCTTACGTGTTCTTCCTCTTCGTGTTTTGTCCCTTCTATCTTTCCTTCAGTGACGTGTTTTGGAAGACCGTGCTTGCGCAAGATGTGTCCAATCCAGTTTTCCTTCACTTGTTTTTTTTCGAAAGCAGACATTGCGTGTGGCCTATCTCAGACGGCCTCACGGCTTTGATATGCTGTTGTTTTACCGCAAATAGACAGAAGTGTGGAATGATAAGACGTGGCAATATCTGAGCCGCTTCCTCGAATATTTGTTTTCGTCGCAACTAGCCTGTGCCACCTACAATTGCTGAGTAATAAAATGGATAAACCTGCTGTACAGTGCGTGTAGAACTCAAGTACAGTGTCTCTCAACAGCCGGGACGCAGCCCGGTACCGGGCTCCGGGTATCAATTATACCGGGCCGCGAGAGATTCTCCTGGAATTGGTAACTAAATTAAATGTAATTTTATATTTGTCAACATGCCACACCGTACACATGTGTACTAATACTCTTTATGATTATGCCATAATTAATTATTAATACTTATGTTAGTTTAATGTATGAACTTAAAAAAATGTAAAGATATTTACGAGTAAATTTGTTGGGACCGGGCCCTCATCTTAGGAAAAAAGAATTTACCGGGCCGCGGTCTCACAAAGGTTGAGAAACAGTGGTCTAGCATATTGAAGCGTCCTGAATTAATGTCTCAGGCACAGTCAGCTTATATTCTTGTTCTGCCTTAATCTTCTTCCAAGACGAAACCAAAGGGGTTCCGAAGCTGCAAGAAATGAGCGCGCAATGTGGTTAGGATGCCTATCAGCACTCCACTGTTCATGTGCCAGCGTTGAGAACGACATTCCGGTAAATGGTACAGCGTTTGATGAAACGCAGAACGAACCATATCGAAAAAGGGTTTCACCAGATGATATAGCGCGCACAAACAGACACACTTTATAATTCGTTATTTATTTAGTACTACAATCCAAGCAATTAACCAACTTAACGCACAAAATCTTGTTTTATAATAAGTTTATTATATGCCTCTACATGTTTCGAGCACTATGTGCTCATCATCAGGACGTCAAAATTGTATTGTACAGCATCTGGTATCATCGAACCTGTAGGTGGCCGTCCCGTGCACAGGTTGAGAGAAGATTCTCTCAGCCTGTGCAGGTATGATGACAGCAAGCTGTCAGCAAACCTGTATGACATATACCACTCCTGTGTGTACAGTGAAAAACTCCTGATGATGGACAGAAGAACTGTCCAAAACATGTAGAGTTTTATTCCAAAAATAAATTTGAGAAATTAGTGCATCTAGTAGTTGGTTTTATTGTAAGAATGTATCACGATGCACGGTCACCCGAACGTCAAAATATTTTTTTTAAATATTTAAAACACAACGCGGATGTCCCACTTGAAAATAAAAAAAAGGGTGTTCCCAAATTCATTAGGAATTACGTGTATCTGTTGCAGCCACAATCCCCTGTCGCCATGCTAACCACACTGCCCGAAGTCACACAATGCAATCACCGTACTGAAATCTGTTCCAGTCGCAAGTTTTACAGTTTAACGTTACCTACAATTGATGTTCCTTTCCCATTTTTTTTTTGTTATGAGCTCCTCTTCATGAACTGTAAAATTTCTATTTCAAATTTCACATTATTCATTCATTAATTGTTAGAATTGAACCCTTTATGACGAAACTGTATCCGTCTGATTTAAATACCCAGTCCGTACCGCGCAGTAAACACTCTCTGCCTTGTTTATAAAAACAGATAAGTTAATGCTGTAAACAGAAATAATCGCTGTTTGTTCTGAGGTCCATACAAAACACAAAAATGCACTGTGGGCAGAACAGAGAATTTCTGAAAGTTACAGCTGGTGGTACATAAAGTAAGTCTTAGGCTTTATTAGGGTCAAGTAGGGTGCTTTGGATGTACAGTGAATACTTTTAATTTCCCTGGATACAAAATATAGTGTAGACCAGCAGCGCCAAATTTAATCGAAAACCTTTCATTTGATGAAAACGGCAAAAGACAGACGGACCGTCCATATCAAACGGGCGTGACATCCAGGCTTTCACGCGTACCGGATTCGGTTTATTTAAAAAGAAATGTAGGTCACCCTCTGTTCTGAACACACCCTCTGTTCTGAACACGTTCACGCATCCCGCTGTCCGTAATTCATTGCGACCCATTTACCATCTAGTGTACCAAGGTACTGTCCCTTGTCGGCTGTCCACGTCACCAGTTGCAACGTGCAGGTGCGTTGATACATCCGTAATCCACAACAGTAATTCGGAAATAAACTTATTTTCCATTCTTGCCTACAGAAACGTACATGACGGAGCATTGCGAGACCACAGATAAGCAAAACGCCAATTCAAACGTCAGTCATTATGAACAAGCGACCCACAACATGTTTGTCCCTTATCGCACTCATACATTAAAAAAATACAGTACAAGCAAGAAGGAGCTCTTTACAGTCCTGTACAACAGCAATATTGGTTTTGAATTTACACTACTTGATAAGAAAGGAAAAAAAAAAGGTACTTGACAGTAGCAGTTGGTGACATATTTTGTTTCTGAAAGTAGGTGGTGACGTAGAAGAAGTGTGATACCGCCTTACTATCTTCTATATTGAAAGGTGCTTTCATAAATAAGTCAGACCACGCGACTTCAAAATCATTCCTTTTTTAGTGAAAAATCATCAATGCGGAGAGATCATGATGATGATATTTAAACCTAAAGATATTCAAAGAAAACACAAATACGAAAGAAAACTTCACAGTGAGAAGTTACGTAATTTACACTATTAGATTATTATTATTATTATCATTATCATTATCATCGTCTCCTTTATGCAGAGTATTTATACTTATATTCCTGAGACAAACTATGTTCCCTAGGGAATACAGTGTTGCAGCTATTCTGTTGTTACTATTCATGGTGCTTATATCGTTAGTTTCAGTGTTGAATCTATTGTACTTT
>Ga0123354_10016230_pt1 | contig 11669 bp, 11 predicted proteins | sample TergutLab28metaG_2_FD_97872 | JGI IMG/M metagenome (GOLD analysis project Ga0123354, IMG submission 97872) | Labiotermes labralis P4 segment gut microbial communities from Petit-Saut dam, French Guiana - Lab288 P4 | ecosystem: Host-associated > Arthropoda: Insects > Digestive system > Gut ... | reverse complement strand
CATATAAGATTTTTCTTTGGTTATTAGATATGAGCGTAGGTAATTGTTGCTTATCGTGTGTATGGTTTTGGGATAACCGAAGGACGATAAGTTTTAACAGTTCCTGCGCTTTTGCATTTTAAACAATTTATTAAATCCAAATTAAATTAGAATGAAATCAAGTTATTACACAAAATTTATTTATTTTTTTATTGCTGTATGTTTTACATTAACATTACATGCACAAGATGGTTTTTCTGATTGCCTTGATGCTTATAAAAATGGGGATTATAAAAAGACGATCGAATGTCTCAACGATTATATTTACAAAAATCCAAAAGATGTTGACGCATTATTCTTTCGTTCAAAATGTTATGGAATTTTAGGCGATTACAAATCGGCATTCACTGACATCAATAATGCAATCGCCAATTATAATAAAAACGCAAAAGCGCAAAAAGAGGATTTATATACGCAACGGGGTCAATATTATGTAGATATCGAAAATTACAATCAGGCACTAAAAGATTACGAAACAGCTCATAAAATAAATTCAAAATATACGGATGTATTATTTGACAGAGCCAATCTCTATTATACTTTAAAAAACTATTCCGCTTCCGATAATGATTGGAAAGACATTCTAAAAATTGAGAAAGACAATATGAATGCTCAAATCGGATTGGCAAGAAACATGATTGCCCGAGGACAAACCGATGATGCGATTAAAGAATTAGACAGACTTGAAAGAATAGAACCGACAAATCCGTTCATTTTTGCATATAGAAGTGACGCATACGCGAAAAAAGAAGACTATCGAAGCGCTATTGATGATTTGATTGATTGGTGTGACTACGATGATATTGACAGTGCAAAAGCTGATATTTTAGCCGAATATTCAGGGCATGAATTAACATACGCGTTAGCAAAAGTCAGTGAAAAAGTTGTTAAGGCTAAAGATGACAATGAAAAATACAAATGGCTTCTTCTACGAAATTCTTTATACACAATTCATGGAATGTATAAAAAGGCTATAGAAGATTATAATGCGATTGAGACATTGACATCTAATCCAAATGAAAGGTTTTATTTTGTTAGAGGAAATTGTTATGCTAATTTAGGAGAGTATGATAAAGCCATTGCTGATTATAATGAAGGTCTGAAATTAGGAGACGATAAAAATTTATACAATAGTAAAGCAAGCGTCAAAAGATTAAAAGGCGATTATAAGTCTGCTATTACAAATTTTTCAAAAGTGATAGAACTTGATCCAATGAATAGTAACGCTTATTTCAATCGTGGTTGGACAAAAGAATTAGATAAAAATTATCAAGGCGCATTAAAGGATTACACAACCTCAATAAAAATAGACAATAAAGTCACATATCCTTATTTTTTTCGCGGACGACTTTATTTGCTGCAATTAAATGATTTTCTATCAGCAAAAAAAGATTTTCAAATGGCTCTTTCATTAGATACCGTAATAAGAATAGATGGGAATTGCTGTCAATTCGCGCTGTTTTATTTGGGCAGGTCGAAAGAAGCAATTGCTCTACAAGATTCAATCCTTGAAAAATATCCTACTTCAAATAATTATTTTGATGCTACTTGCCTATATTCTCTTTTGGATCGTCAGTCTGATGCTATAAAATATCTAAAACTTGCCTTTGAGAAAGGTTATCGAAGTTTTTATCTCATGCAGGACAATATCGGGTTGGATAATATCAGAAATACAGAAGAATACAAAGATTTGGTTGAAGAATGGAAAAATAAGGCAGCGATGGATATTGAATCATCTTTCGAATGAAGCAAATTTAAATAAACATAAAAGCATAAAATTATGAGATGTCAAAATTGTGGTTGGGACAATCCCCAAGAAAACACCAAATGTGAGAAATGTAATGTACCATTATCGAGTTCCACAGATAATAATCGGGAGCGGAATAATAGCAGTGAAGCTTTTGAGCCAAGAAAAACAGAACAAGGCTGTCCTGAATGTGGTTATCCGATGAAACCTTCGGATAAAAAATGTCCTCAATGTGGTTTCCAAATAGGTGGAACTGTCGTTGAGGAACCTAAAAATAAGGTCATTCCAAAAGCAAATTCAACATTATCCAAAGGCACGGTAATAGGCGGAGGTGATGTTGAAAATAAGTCCGACCGCAAGAAATTAGTCGGGTTCCTTGTAACTTACAGCTTAGATGCCAACGGATTGTATTTCCCGCTTTATGAAGGAAGAAATTTCATCGGTAGAGATGCTGCGTGTTCTGTTTGTATTCAAGGGGATGATAAAATTTCAGGTAGGCATTTTTCTATTTTATACAGGTCTATTGATAAAAAATTTAAATATCGAGATGAACAATCCGTTAACGGTACTTTTATTAACGACAATTTGTCTGATGAAGGAGAACTGTCTGATCACGATATAATCCAAATAGGCTCGACAAAATTGATAACAATAATCATTCCTCAATAATACAATAATTATGGGCAACATAGCAGATAGATGCGATTTTCACATAGGGGACATAGTAAACAATCGTTACTATGTGGAAAAACATCTTGGAGAAGGTTCTTTTGGTAAAGTGTTCAAAGTAAAAGATGAACAGACGAAAGAAACTTATGCCTTAAAGTTATTGAAATTATGGGAAATTCCATCGGAGATACGTCAACAATTATCTGACCGTTTTGATATGGAATTTGAAACAGGAAATATAAAGAGTAATTATTTAGTACACTCTTATTCGCACGGACTTGTTAATGGTAATCCTTATATCATTATGGAATTTTGTCCCGGAGGTGATTTAAATCAAATTATGGACAATCAAAAACACAATTTAAAAAAAATCGCAACAGAAGTGCTTTATGGCTTGAGGGATTTGCACCGTCAGGGTAAAGTGCATCGCGACTTAAAGCCGGAAAATGTATTAATCAAACAGGACGGAATAGCAGCTTTAACCGATTTCGGCATAGCAGGCGACAGAAACAAAAGAATGACCGAAAGAAATCTATGGGGTAAGCCCACGCAAATATTCGGTACGTATGCCTATATGCCGCCTGAACAAGTGAGCAGGGATAAAGAAGCAACTGTTTTACCCACTACGGATATTTTTTCTTTTGGTGTTTTAATGTACCAATTGATTACGAATGAATTGCCTTTTGGACAGTTAAATAATGAAAGAGATCTGGTCATTTATCTTAAAAACGGACGTGAAGGTAATTGGAATAAATCCGTTTTAAATAACACTCCCGATGGAAAATTATTTATGCAAGTTATTTCAGGTTGTTTGCAACCAAATTTTAAACTCAGGTTACAAACCGTAGATAATGTTTTATCCATTTTGCCTCAAGATTTCTTTAATATTTATCAACCTGCAGTTAATGCCAATCTAGTACAAATGAAAATTGTTAAAGGATTGCAATTGCATATAATGCAAGGTGAGGAATATGGTAAAGTAATAAAATTAAATGATTTGATACAAAATAGAAGTAAAATAATTACTATGGGCAGGCGTGATGTTGATACAAATAATATTATACCTATTATTGAACAACACAGCTCTTATATTTCAAGAAAACATTGTACATTGGAATTTGACGATGAAACGAATCAATGGTATATTCGCGATGGGCAATGGGATAAAACATCAGTAAAAGGATGGAAATGTTCCTTAAACGGAACTTATGTTAATTCGACAGAAGTTTCGTCGAATGGGATGCTAATAAAGCCCGGTGATATTATCTCAATCGGAGACGTTAAATTGAGAGTTGAAGGATATTAAATATAAATTTTATTATACAAAAAATTATTTAGACATGGCACAAGAAACACAGCCCTACAAACGTACTTTGTCCGGTTCCGTAGGCGCCGGATTAGGGTCTATTTTTGGAAGTTCCGGGAAAAAATATTATATTCTGGAACATAAGATAAACTCTAAATACCACAAAGCGGGAGAATCGCAGGAAATCATTGTCAATCAAATCGAACTTGGCAGAGATCCAAAATGTCAGGTGCGTTTTGATGAAACATTTACTACAGTCAGCAGACGTCATGCGGCAATAGTACAAGACGGTAATAATTGGAAATTAGTTCAGCTTTCAACTACCAATCCCACTTTTCTGAATGGGAAAAAGGTTGAGAAAGAATGGTATCTGCAGAATGGAGATGAAATTCAACTTTCAGTTGGAGGACCTAAACTCGGTTTTATTATTCCTACAGGAAACAAATCAACCGTTGGAAGCATTGGTTTGTCCCGACGCCTTAGCCTTTTCAGGCAACAAGCTTTGAGACCTTATAAACAAGCAATTATCTTATTATGTATAATTCTGGTTTTGGCAATAGCAGGATTGACAGCTTGGATGATTTACAAAGACAAGATGCATACTAAAGAAATAAATCATATACAACAAGGCTATATGAACGATAAAAGAATTCAGGATTCCACATACAATGCCAAGTTCAACGAGCAAAAAAATCAACTTGCGGAAGAACAAGCAAGAAATGAAAAGATGAAGAGCGAATTTGAATCACGCATAGCAAATTTGCAAAATGGTGTTCCCTCATCTGCTAATGTTAACGTTCAACCTGCTCAATCGGATGATCAAGCTATTAATCAATGCGAACCCTTTGTTTTTCATGTGCGTGTAACAAAAATTGAAGTAACTTATAATGGGGAAACTAAAGAAGTAGATTATGGTTGGATAGGCACCGGCTTTTTGTTGAATGATGGACGATTCGTTACAGCCCGACATGTTATTGAACCTTGGTTTTTTCCTGTTCAGGGTGGACAAATTGACCAAGATATGCTTGCTTTGAATAAAATTGCAAATAATGGTGGAAAAATATCCGTTCATTTTAAAGCATATTCTTCATCAGGAAAAATTATTTCTTTTACTAATGAACAATTTGTATGCGACAGGTCGCAAGATCAATCGGGAGTGGATGACGATGGATTTGCCGTCAAATATGTTACGGATATTGGAGATAGAGATTGGGCTTATTATAAAGCGGCAGAATCGAACGGATTAAATTTCGATAGTAAAAAATCTGTTTCTTTAGAAAGAGGTACGGAATTATCCATATTAGGCTTTCCTTTAGGTTTGGGAGCAAATTCACCATCAGATATTACTCCACAATTAAGCCATGGAGAAACAACTGCCAAAGGATTGACTAATGGTGTGATACTAACAGCTAATACAAGTTATGAGCAAGGAAATTCCGGAGGTCCGGTATTCTTCAAAGAGCCATCAGGCGATTATTCCGTGATAGGTATTGTGTCTGCTGAAGCAGGACGTTCAACAGGCTTTATTGTTCCAATAGCATCTATTAGATAGTTAACAGCAAATTACAATAACACAAAAATATGAACAAGACAATTAAATTAATATGCTTAACGGTTATTACACTTTTAACTTTTAGCACAGTATCTTTTGGACAGGTTTACAAGCTAAAATCAACTGCTTATACATATATGTATAAAATAAACGATTATAGTTGGAGTGGTTGGGACGAATGGAAAGAAACAACGGTTTTGATCACAATTGACTTGAATAAGCAAAGAATAACTATTTATTCACAAGAAATGCAAGTCTATGACGTAGCAGAAAATGAAGGCGAGCATTATGACAGTGATGGAGATGAAACTCTATCGCTTTATTGTGTTGATAAAAATGGCATAACTTGTAGAATACGCCTTGTTAAACTAATTTCACAGGGAGGAAGAAACCAATTATATGTTGATTACAGCGATATGAAGTGGGTTTACAACGTGTATTTTTTAGACTAATAAAGGACATTATGGAAATAAAAATTAGAGTTGCTGTCCGGTGTGAAAACGCCGGACGCGACTATAACGAAGACAATTGGTTTATTGACAGTAATATATCCGATGGAAAAGCATCTTTTCATACCGATGAAACAATTTCTCTCGGTGAAAAAGGTGCACTTTTAGTGGTATGCGACGGTATGGGTGGCACGAATGCAGGAGAAATAGCTTCTGCATCTGCCATTAACACCATAAAAGAATGGTTTACTGCTGATAAACTGACAGAAGAAGTTTTGGCTTCACCTGAAACATACATCAAAAGAGCAATAACTGAAGCTGATCGTAGAATAAAAGAAGAAGGTAAAAAAGACAAGTCAAAAGAAGGTATGGGAACTACCATCGTATTGGCTTGGTTTTATGACGATGATGTATATATCGGTTGGTGTGGCGATAGTCGCGCATACAGATATAATCCTGCTTATGGATTAGAAAGACTTTCTCATGACCATTCATACGTTCAAGAGTTGGTAGATGCAGGAAAATTAACCGAAGATATGGCTTTGGATCATCCTGATAGTAATATAATTACACGAAGTTTGGGTGATCCGCGTCAAAAAACACATCCTGATATTATATCAAAACCGATTCGTGAGAATGATATTATTCTTTTGTGCAGTGATGGGCTATGGGGAGTATTGCGGGACAATGAGATAGAATCAGTTATGACGCAGCATCTAACAAATATGGTGGGATGTAGAGATGCTCTATGGAATGAATCAGAGAGGGTTGGATGGACAGATAATGTTACTGTTGTTCTTTGTCAAATTGTATCGGGGGGAATAAAATGTACAAATCATCAAGAATCCCAAAATTCAACAAAGAAACAAGGAAATCAACTTCAAAAATTGCTGACTATAATTATTTCATTTCTTATTGTGTTTGCAATGGCATTTGAAGCTGGACACTATATCGGAAAAGGAAAATTTTGGATTCCTTCACTGAATATGAGATATCAAAATTCTTCATTAGATTCTCTCAAAGTAATCAACAATAAAGATTCAACACGCTTGTCAAAAGATACCCTGAATAATTAACAATTAGAACCCCAATAAAACAATGCAACTTAGAGAAAACATGATGTTTAATAGCCGCTATTCACTTGTAAAATTACTTGGTAGAGGCGGCTTTTCCGAAGTTTGGCTGGTTAAGGACAGAAAAGTTAATGACAAAATGATGGTTATTAAAGTTTATGCACCCGGTACCGGATTGGATGATGATGGCGTTCAAATTTTCAAAAATGAATTTTCATTGGTTTTTGACATTCAGCATACAAATTTACTTAAGCCGACTTACTTCGATATACATAACAATATGCCATACTTGGTATTGCCCTATTGCGAACAAGGTTCCTGCAGCAAACTAATCGGGAAAATTACAGAGAAAGAAGTTTGGAAATTTTTAAAAGATGTCAGCGCAGGATTAGCACATCTTCATGCTCAAGAACCGCCTGTAATTCATCAGGATATAAAGCCGGATAATATTTTAATCGACAATAGCGGTAATTATCTGATCACGGACTTTGGTATAAGCAGTAAAGCAAGAAATACTTTGCGTCGAAGTTTATCTCAAATAAAATCATCAGGAGGCACTATTGCTTATATGGCACCAGAAAAATTTGAAAAGGACAATTATCCGATCAAAGCAGGCGATATATGGGCTTTAGGAGTTACGGCGTATGAACTTATGACAGGAGATGTCCCATTTGGAGAACATGGAGGCTTGATACAGAAAAATGGTGCCGAAATTCCTAATATCAGGGGTTCTTGGTCTGATAATTTAACTTCAATTGTAAAATCTTGCCTTGCTAAAGAACCATGGGACAGACCGACTGCGCAAGATATTTTTTTACAAGCAAGTAATCCCGGATCGGGCGTAAAGAAAAAGTGTTGGAAATGTGGTAAAGAAATCAGCCGTAATGCCTCATTTTGTAGTTATTGTAATGCATCGCAAAATGTTGTGATTTGTCCTAAATGTAATAAAGAAATTACTACTTCAGCTACTTTTTGTCCCTATTGTGGTAATAAAAAATAAATGTAACATATTAAAAATTAAAAATTTATAACAAAATGAAGAATTGTAACAAATGTCATCACGAAAATCCCAATGACGCAAAATTTTGCGAAAAGTGTGGAGCTCAATTGGGTTCAAGTAAGAATGCTTTTATAATTAGCGCTATTGTCCTAGTCCTTCTTCTGATTGGAGGTATCTATTACGTAAAGACTCATTTAGGACACGTAGAAAGCGAACCCCTACCTGTTTCGGTCTCTAATCCCAATGATTCACTGACTGCACCTGCAAATGTACTTCAATCTATCAGAGATAAAGGTGTTATGCGTGTTGCAGTTGAATCCGACGCAGAGCCTTTCAATTGGATAGATAAAGAAACCAACGAAGAAAAAGGCTTTGAATGCGACCTTATCAAATTGGTTGCCAAGGAAATGGGTATTAACTCAGTTCAGTTGGTTTGGACATCCGATTACGCAGCTATTCCGGAAATGATTTCAAAACAAAATAATCAAGCAGATATTTTCATGGGAGGCTATATTGCAAACCCGAATATAACAGATGTTGTATGGTCTGACCCATATTATCAATCCGGTTATTGCTTGGTAGTGCCTGCCGGAAGCGCCATTAAAAATTTATCTGACTTGACAGGGAAAAAAATCGGAATATATAATGAAGATGAAGCAGAAAAATTTGTGAAAGAAAACGTTCAATCGCCCGCTGCTATCAATCGCTATGACGACGAAAAACATGAAGGAGAAGATTGGATGATGATACATCTTGTAGAGAGTTATGCAAAAAAATTCAATGAAGATCTTGTGGATGCAGCAATTTATGATTACCCTTTTGCTAAGGTTGTTGTAAATAAAAGCGCCGGACAACTGAATATTGTAGAATTTAATTTGAATAAATTTGATTATCAAATTGGATTACCTAAAAACAATTATGACCTCCGTACAAGTCTGAATGCGGCATTGAAAAAAGTGATGGATTCTCCCGCATATAAAGATTTGGTAATAAAATACCTGAATTTCAAATTTAACACAAATCTGTCTGATGTTAAAGGAGTTAAAATTCATACGGTTGCAAAAGGAGAAACACTTGGCAGTATTGCCGTTAAATATTACAATGATCAAAAATACTGGACAAATATCTGGGAAGCCAATAAAAACCGCATTCCCGACTATAATTTGATTGTTGTAGGGGACAAGCTTATTATTCCTAATAAATAATATCATGAAACAAAGAGATATATCCATAGATATTATTCGAGGTATAGCGATATTTATTATGCTGGGCGCCAATGTAGTAGGTTATGTTACATCCTGCACGCTTCATCCAATGTGGTTTAATATACTATCCTCATTTGCGGCGCCTCTCTTTATATTGCTTTCGGGATATATGGTTGCCATTAACTCTGTTAAAAAACATGACTCTTTATCCTATTATCTTATACGAGGTGGAATGATGATTTTGACGGCAGCTTTGGTTGATGTTCTTATCTGGCATCTGATACCGTTTGCAACCTTCGATGTATTATATATAATCGGATTGGGAATGCCCGTTGTCTATTTGTTGGAGAAAAAATCGATTGGAGTAAAAGCAAGTTTTATTGCCGTTGTTTTAGCGATAACGGTTTCATTACGTTTTATTTGGAAATATATGGATTTCCCAATGGAGACTGATTTTACGTCAAGCAATGCAGATTATTCCATCTTAACTCCTTTCAACCTAATCAAAGCATTGCTATATGACGGATGGTTTCCGATATTTCCATGGATAGCTGTACCTGTTTTGGGGAGTATTTTTGCTCATTTCAGAAAAAAGGCAGAAAATAATTTTGCAAATATCAAAGTTATTTTAATTGGAATGCTGCTAACCATTGCAGGTTTTGCGTGGCTATATTTTGGTTATACGAAAGAGCATGCTTTTGATATGTTAGTACAACGTGATCCTTATGGAGAATTATTTTATCCTACAACCATTCCGTTTTTTCTCGGTGCATTTGGCGTAGCACTGCTTATTTTTGCAATTGTTGATAAAACACGATATGGGATAGTATGGCAACCATTGACCGTATTTGGGCAAACTTCGTTGTTCAATTACATTCTTCACAGTGCTATCGTCGCATATATTGTAACACCTGTATTTGGTTTTAAAGACAAAGGTCTGTATCCTTTAAGTATGGGTTGGACTGTTTATGGTTTGCTCGTTATTGTTTCTTTCTTATTATCATGGATTGTCGTAGTTATAAAACGTAAAGTAAAGAGTAAAAACTTTTTATTTAATTTTTATTTTGGCGGATAAAAAATACAAATTCAACTCATTATGCTTCTTCAAGAAAATGTTTTATAAAATATTTAAAAGAAGGGAAAAGCACTAAAGAGTAGATATTAAAATAAAATTTATGGCAGCTGTTTACCTTTTAGCCTTTATTACGATTAAGTAGTAAAAGTGAAACAGCAGGCGAATCTTTCCGCTTGTTTTCAATGAAAAAACGCCTGAAAGAAGGATAGGGCAAAATAATTTAAAAAAATGAAAAAGGTATTTTATTCGGTAGTATTCACAATTATATTTTCTTTTAGCGCTAATGCACAATCCGTAAATCCCGGAGTTCGTTATCAACACGGATATGTAAAAAAGAATGGCACGTATGTCAAACCACATTTCAAAACTAACAGTAATTCTACGAACAGGGATAATTTTTCAACACGAAGCAATGTAAATCCATTTACCGGAAGTGTTGGAACTCGTGCTAGAGATTATTCCAATAGATCATATAATTACGGAAGCGGAAGAACAATCTACGCAGGGTCACGAGGAGGACAATATTATTATAATGGTTCCGGATCAAAAGTTTATGTTCCGAAAAGAAGGTAAATATTTTGCTGATATGATATTATTACATAGCAACAATTAATTGAAATTTAAGATGAAAACAAGAATCTATCTGTTCGCAATCATTACATTGCTTTGTATCTCGTGTAAAGATAAGAAAACGAATGCAATACAAACAAAATCAAACTTAATAGCTATAGACACAACCATTCAAAAGGTTGCTGAAAATGCTTTGCATAATCAATTGGAAGCATTAAACGCTAATGCAGGAATTGTTGTTGTTATGGATGCCAAAACAGGAACTGTCAAAGCGATTGCAAATAAAAATATATCGGAAAATGATACGATTGAAACAGCGTCTTTGTCCACAGTACCTTGTATGATTGTTGCCTTAGATGATAGCGTTATTTCGCCTGATGATAAAATTGATACCGGAAACGGAGTGTTAAAATATAAAGGAGTAACGATTACAGACTATAATTCCAATAGAGGCGGTTTCGGAAAGGTTACAGCCGAACAGGTGGTTACGCTTTCGTCCAATGTGGGCGCTGCTAAAATTATTCTGAAAGGATATGAAAATAATCCGGATAAACTAATTGACGGATTGCATCAGTTAGGATTCACTGATATTTCTAAGGATAACCCGGTTGCAGATTTTTTACTTTTAGGATATGGAATAAAAATGCCTGTCATTCAAATAATGAAATTTTATAATTCCATTGCAAATGGAACGGTAAAATGTTCTCCGGCTACGTTAAAAGCTATCAAAAAAATGCTGGCCGATGCGGTGATTGCAGGAACAGGCAGTCCTGCAAAGTCAGATAAAATAACGATTGCAGGGAAAACAGGAAGTTTGAATGATACGGCTTTGTTTTGTGGATATTTTCCTGTGGACAATCCTCAATATTCCGGTATAGTAGTAATTCAAAACCCAAAGAATGGTAACCTTTCAGGTGGCTTCATGGCAGGAAATGTATTTAAAGAAATTGCAGAAGCAATATATTAATAAAATTATCGTTTTTT
>Ga0123354_10016227_pt1 | contig 11670 bp, 6 predicted proteins | sample TergutLab28metaG_2_FD_97872 | JGI IMG/M metagenome (GOLD analysis project Ga0123354, IMG submission 97872) | Labiotermes labralis P4 segment gut microbial communities from Petit-Saut dam, French Guiana - Lab288 P4 | ecosystem: Host-associated > Arthropoda: Insects > Digestive system > Gut ... | reverse complement strand
TTAGAAAAGGTGGTTTTCCTTTTTAACTTGTTTTTCCCCTTTTAGGCAGCTCTTCCCTTTTTTGATGTTTTTTTTTTAACCTTTCTGGATGTGGCCCCCCCCCCCCCCCCCCCTTTTGGAAGCTGTAGGCGATACGATTCAAGTATCTTTCGCATTTAACCAACCCAGTTTAATATGCTGGTAACAAGTAAATTCACGAGAATCTAAGAGTTACTCTTTTACGGACGACACCAGAGTACTAAGAGAGAATTTGACCTTAAGGTAACTTAACTGGTACGAGGATTCCATAATTTCGGCAAATTCTAGAGTAATTGTGTCAATCGCAGGCTGACAAATGTCACATGGTATTTTAGCTAAGGGCGAGTTAAAGTCACCAGCTCAATCGAGACTGCCCACAAGCAGGTGGAAGAGTCGATACAACGTATTGTGCCCAGCAAGTTCGGTGATTCTGACTGAGGTTTCACGTGATTTTCTTCACTTGTAAGGCAAATTCCATGATAGGTTTTACTGAGGGACACTGCCGACTTACCGCCTCAGTCACGGAGGCCTCAGCCGCAGTGACTTCCCCTTGGTTCGCACCTTCAGTTCGAGCTTCAAGCTTCAGAAAACAATATAACCCTATTTCTCCGCCCCCTCACCCCCCTAAAAGAATGTGGCCACGTGCGGGACAAACTGTAAATGACAGAACATAGCTTTTCGACTTTAGCACAATCCTAGTTATATTTTTATCATTTCACCGTGCATTCTGTAGATCATTTAATTACACACACCAACATGCATATATATATAATTTAAAAGTCTAAAATTTACATTAAAACATTTAAAACGCCCTTACATATTTCGATCACACGATCATCCTCAGGGAGCATATATTGTTCCTTGCTAAAATTATAATATAAAACATTCAGTGAAATTTAAAATATTCACTGAATATTTTATATTATAACTTTAACAAGGAACAATATATGTTCCCTGAGGATGATCGTGTGATCGAAACATGTAGGGGCGTTTTAAATGTCTTAATATAAATTGTAAACTTCTTAAATAATATATATATATATATATGTGCATGTGTTACTGTGATTAATTAAATAGTCCTAGTTATAATTTTAAAGTTTCCTTGTCCTAAGTCCAAAAATTCTCTTGTGTTACAAATATGGGTAAGATGACCAAGGGATGTTAAATTGTGTTTCGCACAAGCCTGTGCCGTTAGCTCCTTCTTTATAGTCTCGTAGTACAATGACTGATTTTCAAAAGATGGTAATTTATTGTTATAAACTCTTTGTTAATGAAAAAGCAACATAATTTACATACCTTTCCCATTTGAATCAAGGAGTTTCTCATGTGCTAAATATTTCTTTGAAAATAAGTATTAAGTACTAGAAAGTTGCAAATAGGTCTTCTGCTGAAACGCACCTGAGAATATCACATTACAGGTCACGTCTGATTGTCCCACGTTCTGCTGCTTTCCTTGTCAAAAGAAATCCGGAAGAATTGTTTAATCCTGGCAATTTAAGATTCGTTTGATCCGAGTTGTCAACCTCGACTTTTGCTTCACGTCCGAAAAATAAATTGGGTTTAGAAGAGATATTCGAAATGTTATACGAGAGAACGCAATGGAAACCATGTAATAATTGGGACAGGGAAATTATTATTATTATTATTATTATTATTATTATTATTTACTTCAATTAGTTTTCACTCGGTGGCAGTAGTACTTATACTAGTAACAAATAAGAATAAATATACATAAACGAAACAATACAAAAACACAGTAAATGCAAGTACACATATTACCAAAACACCCACACAATTTTCAAAACACCCACACATTACAAAACTCACACGTACACACACCCACATATTACAATACATGTTAAAGCAACCACGGTACAAGACACACAACAAATAAAATAGTTACAATAAAATCAAGTGCCCTCCGTTTAAGGTTACCCTACTGTACATGGTAATTTTGTCCCCAAGAACTTCATCGTAACTCACTTCACTTCAAAACAAAATCACTTCACATATATCACGTCAGTTCACTCCACATCACTACACTTCACATCACTTCACTTATTTACTCTCAACTCCCACTTGAATTCCCTTGCTTGTAACTACATTCTTAACCCTCTTTCTAAAAGTGTTTAGTTTACAGGGAAAAAACGCTAGTAAGCCTGAAAGTAATGGGTTCCACCTCTTAATGCTCCTATTACGAAGGAATATTTACGAACCTCTGAGGAATATTTATCAAAATATTTAGAATGGAATATGAAAATATCCGCCTCTGTGTGTGTGGGAATCTGAAACATTGGCAACATTTTGGTTCACATTACAGTGGAGAATACAAATAAATCACAAATTAGCAAGAACACAACACGTTGGGGCCCATAATTATTCCCACAAAATTTTATACTCCTAGACGGAAAATTACCTCTCCAAGTGAGAAAGAAATTCAACAAGAAGAAGTGACATGAAAGTACCTTCAGTCAGGGTTAAAATGTTGACATAATACAAAAGGTAAAGGAATGGATCATGGGCGTGTTTTCGAATGGTATGCATAAGAAAATTAAAAGTGCCTTCCCTGCTGTAACTGGGTCCACGTAAAGAATAATGAACGTTGTAAGAAAGGTTATTTTGCATGTGTGTTGATTTTGTGCTTCTGAAATATTTATTGTAGTTAAACGTTCCAAAATAGCGGAAAAATTATAAAATCTCGTAATAAGTCACCTAAAATAATACTCTCATTATAGAATCACCTAGGACCATTGTATTCACTATTAGGAGATAGAGGGTTTATGCTTAACTCTATCATGCAAATTTGAAGGAAATTGTAAAAAATGCTCTTTCTTTTAAAAAACTTCAAAATATAATGACTGTTATAAAAATGTGACTGAAGATGAAACATATTTGTTCAAATAATCATTAGAATTAATTCTTATTTATGAAAATATGTCACGGAATCTTTAGCGGTTCAAGCGGAGAATTAGTGAAAATGGAGGCAAATAACTGAGTACTCTGCATGATAATAACAACGAATTTTCAGAAATGTTAAGTCGATAACATATAAAAACATGATCATAATTTGTACACGTGAGGGCATAAATCGGGTGACCAGAAGTATCACCGAAGTAAAGGATAAAAATGGAGAGGCTTTCAAGATAATTTGGAATTGTTGAAATGTATTAAGGTGCCTAATCTACGATTAATAATAATAATAATAATAATAATAATAATAATAAAGGTGATACCAGTAATAATAGGGGCGACTGGGACTATTTCAAAGTCATTCAGAAAATACGTGAGCAACATACCAGGAAACCATGAAGTCAAGAAACTCCATAAACAGCCATATTGGGCACTGCACACATACTTCGGAAAGTACTAATGTAAAAGTACAATAGATTTAACACTGGAACTAACGATATAAGCACCATGAATAGTAACAACAGCATAGCTGCAACGCTGTATTCCCTAGGGATGTAGTTTGTCTCAGGAATATAAGTATAAATACCCTGCATACAGGAGATGATGATGATGATGATAATAATAATAATAATAATAACTTGTTCTTATGACAACATATATTTCTAGATGTTTCTCCCTCCTACCACACTATAATTTTTTCCGTTTGTATAAATCAGCGAAAATTTTTTGTCTGCTAATGTGTGATGGCTTGTGTTACGTTACTTTGTACCTCGCCACTTACATTAAGACTTATGTGAGCACATACCAGGTTGCAGCTACAAAGTTACTCATTTTAAAGTTGTTTACTCCATGCATTTATGATCAATATATTAGCTTATTACAACCCAAGTACAGCACCATATCATATGCCTTCAACAGTACAGACAATATTGCAGCTTACTTCCTCAAGAATATGCTAATTTTTGGGAGTCAATGTGTCTATCTAAAAGACAGATTCAGCGGATAGAATAATATTATAACTTTCATACTATTCAGGATTCTGCAGAATACGATAGATAAAACAATATTTGTAAATTTTATAATACATAACATATATCACAGCTGATGTCAATTTTGTGTATATAAGTTTCCTAAAGGGTAAGATTATATGCACAGAAAAATCATTTCAAAAAACAACATATATATTTACAATATTTTGAGTTGGTGATTATTATCTTCTATGTTGTGGCCGTAATATATTGAAATATGTTGGTAGTAATAATAGGAAGTGGATCGTATCCTGTAAATATATCGTAGTTACAGTGAAAGTTAGCTTCAGGTTAACAAATCAAAATCTAAAACTATTTAAAAATTTAATTTTAATTCTAAAAATTCGTAGTTTTAATTACTTAGTTGTTTCTTAAATTACCACAGTCAATTTAAACACACCAGAACCAATTCAGATGATGTATTGACACGTCCCTAAAAGCGCTGAAACTGAATCGCGGACAAACTTGGCAAGATAACGACTCTTCAAGAGGGTGAACCTGAGTTATTTGGATCTGTTACTTACAGGGAATGACTTTAACGCAGAAAAGAATTACTTGCAACACAAAAATAACGCTTGGATTGGTGGTTCATTGGACGTAATTGACAGCAAGAATGGGAATATTGCGGTAAGTCTGAACGTTCCCGGATAATTCCAAGACAATGAATATTTTGCAAGAATAAATAGTTCGTATTTTGTATTCAACAGTGTGACTATAATTTGTAATCTTCTAAAGGAAGGATGTTTGCCTTTGTTTCCTACACGGCTTTATATTTCCAGGGCTTTTACAACACCAAATACATTTCGCTTATATTAAATTTTGTATATTTTGTTTCATATTGTAGTTTTGGAGATAAATAATATGTACAAAGATTTTAATGCTCCCATATGTGCTCAGCTGGAAGTGTAGAAAGAATATTTAGAGCAACATTTTTCCATGCATATTTAAGTCATATATTACACACTTTGTATGTGAGATATAATCAGTCAATGAGTCACCTCATGATATTAAGAAACCTTCATAGATTTGAACATTTTGATCATTCATTAAGCCTAATTTGGGCTGTTTCGTTTAAAAACTTTTTAAAATACAAATAAAGGAAATCATTTTCGCTTATGAATGCCAGAAATTAAGTAACACGATAAAGCAATTAATGCGCTGGGTGAAGGGACTATAGCTACCTCATATATTTCCATAATTAGAAATGATAAGAACTAATGCCTTGTAAAAAAGGTAAAGTTATCCCGTTACAGGCCCGGTGTGGCCCAGAGGGTGGGTAGAGTTATAGCTGTACTCTTCCATGACCGCGGCACTAGAAGGGGGTGAGTGGTCAGCAGCACGCCCCGGCCGCACTTAACCCCCAGGAAAGGCCCGGTACCGATTTTAAGGGAGGCTCGGTGGGTCCCAGGGCCGGTCTGGACGGGCGGAAAATCTCATCCCTATCGGGATTCGATCCCGGACCGTCCAGCCCGTAGTCAGTCGCTCTACCGACTGAGCTACCCGGCCCACATATATATATATATATATATATTCGTATATTATATACATAAATATATATATATGTATATATATATATACACTATATATATACATGGGCCGGGTAGCTCAGTCACTATACCGACTGTGCTACCCGGCCCACACTATTGCCTTGTGATGAGTATTTTATAAGAATCTGAATGTCGTTTAGCTTATCAATAAACACTCCTTCTTTAATGTAACGCAAAGTTTCGTACAGAGTTTCAAGAATAATAAACATATACATTGATACTGAGAGAGAAGGCTGCTTTGTCATATCATTCTATTTGGTTTTACTTATGTGTATTACGGTTTTAATATTGCAATAATCATTTACATTGATATCACTCGAAGAGTCATCATACAAGTCAACGTTCATTAGAGTAAATTATTTTCTACTGTAACAACAAAGAGGTCCGTTTCGTTGTGTCACTGTCTTCTTTTTAAAACCTTCTGTATTGTCTTTCCTTCAGACAGACCCTTTCTTATTCTGAAATATGGAATGAAATTTGGACGTAATTTTTTTTACGTAAATAAAGGTGTTATTCAACTGATTGTTTGTGCACGTTTGATTAATTGACGCAACTACACGAAGTTTCTAGAAGATTATTTGCACAGGTTTGCGGGTCACGTTGGGTGAACCTGTTTCCTGTAGAAAAAGAACGTGATCTCGTCACTGGGATATGCTACATTACAGACGTATCAAATTCTGAGAAGGATGCTGAGAAGCTTTTGCCTCTTAACAATGATTCCAGTAAGTACAAGGGGGCTGACTAGTCCTTAGCCCGACCAGGAAGAAAACACCCTAACGTTTCTGTCAGAATGGCGTGAATTTCCTTCGCTGATTTGTCATGCAGGAAAAGAAATTTGATGAAAGCTCGCGTCTCGATTTTGTTGAAATCGTGCGCGTTGCCAGATATGCTTCCGAGCTTTTTTCCTTCCTGGTCGGGCTAAGGACTTATCAGCACCCCGGTAAAACACTTTGCATACCAGACATGGTACTGAACATGCGATCTATACATATTACATACATGCATATGCATTGCAGGCTTCCGAACTTCAGAAAAAAATGTTTAGTGTATTGGAGATCATTGGAAACAATACTGCTGTCTCCTGTTTCTGGGCATTCGAAGTTTAAAACAAACAGAAAACAAACTTTAGATAAGATTTTATTATTTTTTTCATAAAAAACAAAACAAACTTGAAGAGTGACACTTCATGGTTTTATAAGATGTGCGGTGAGACCCCTCTTGCAAGGCCTGTAGGTGCGGTTTGATTTTCAGTAAAAATATCTCCATGTTCACGTGGAAACACACGGAACACACAAATGGCGCATTTTTGTTTTTTTGGTTTACTAGTCTGTTTACGGCGCTTCATCATGTACAGTATTAGGAATTTATAAACATTTATTAAAATTTATAATATACATAAAATGTAATTACTTTTCTTAGACAACTTCATGGGAGAGTAAAAAGGTTCATAAGTACAATAAGAAGTCTTGAAGGAAATAAGAAATATTACTAAATGTGCTTCACCATAAAAATACATACATTGTGCAAAAGTTAATTTGACGTCAGTTTGTCACTAAGAAAACTGCATGAAGCAGTCAAGTTTCTCTCTTTTATTCGGGATGTGCCTGGTTCAAATTTCCGTCGGGGCTTTATCAGTCTATCCAGATCATCTTTTAAGCCAGAAACCGTCTTCTTCAACATCACTTGCAATTGGCAATCACCCTATAAAGGGTATTGTTGAATGACGTACTAATAAAGATAAAAAAGTATTTTTTTTCACTAAAGAAGAATTTTGGCAACTCGGAAATTAATAGAAGTAATGGCTCTGCAGCAACAACATAAAAGTCGACGATCTTCTTCGGAACAGGGAAGCACAAATTATATGTAGTTTTTCAGTTAAATTAAAACAGGGTAATACCATGGAAATTATTGCTGAAGTGTGTTAGATAAGAGCAGGTTAAATAATGTTATATTTTAAATTTCTAATTTTGTTAATTTAATTCTAGATTTGTACTACAAGCCAAGCGAAGGAGATGGAGCAGGAAGCGTCAGGTATTATTATGCTTATGGGCAGTTTGGAATATCTGTGCACTTTACTCGGGTAAGTCTGTAAACATTCAAATTTTACAATTACTTTTATTTTTCATAAAACTGCAGAAAGGCTATAAAATTATTCTAAGTTAAATACACAATTACAATGAAACAAACATTATTTATTTAAAAATATCCAGTTTTTGCAACAAACCATATTTTGTTGTGTTAGACTGTATTTGTTTATCAACTCTATGGCGTAACGGGATATATCTGTCTGAAATTCTTCCATTCGAAAGTATTTATATATATATGTTAAGCACTGTGCAATGTGTGGAAGTTCTGGGTTTCTCACGAAATGCTATGCATGTCTTACCATTACGTTTTCAAGATAAATTAATGACTGAACCAAATTAAGCTTTTAATGCTTTGCGAGTTTTTCTCCAAACATTTGGCTTAGTGGAACATATACAAATGTTCTACTTCGTAATGCCTCACGTTTATTAATTCTAAGATAGGTGATGGAATTTTTGCCTAACGTGGTTCAAAATTCGGGAAAAGCAGAAAAACTTTTTCATGGGAGGACAACGTTTCCCTGTGGTAAATGCAGCTATTAAATACGAGATTGCGGTTTGCCCTTTTTCTTGTGGTAGGACAGAAACTGAAGTTATATTCGTATCGTCAACAACAACACCTAATATTTTGTGTTCTGCGACATTCCGCCGCTGCCTGAAATGCAACCTAAGTCCTTGTATGAATTTCGGGCATCATACAAACAGGCAGTCTACCATTACACTTTCTTCTTAATCACCTTTTTAAAGAGCTCGATATATATTGACCAGTTATTTTGTTCAGAACATGGTATTTCAAATGACAGAAAGCTAAGATTACGTGTTCTGTGTGTTTCTAGGAAGGGGAGGAAATGATAGTTGGTGCTCCTGGCGTTATGGACTGGACAGGTATGCTTACTATAAGTTCTGTTTCAAATTACTATTCTCCTAAGGCTCAGTGTGTTAATCACAGGTCTGTCAGTGCTGAATCTCAATTCATCATGCTGTATAATCTTATAATTTTACAGTGACGTTAAAGAACGCACTTGAAATTTGGACATTTTCCTGGCGATGAATTCATGTTCTCATTCGTCATTATGAAGTCTTGTTTCTTAAATATACAACCCAAGCATACTTAGCGATAAAATGACATTGACAAGAGCATACGAATATTATATAAAGACGAGTGATTCACCTTGCTTAAGATAACGTTACAACATAGTGACTGCGTAATTATGAACTGTATCCATTTACCAGTCACTTCCCTACTGCCATTATGACAATCAAAACTGCACCAGGACTAGCGTGCACGTATATTCACAAACCATTTCCCTAACTATCTGTTTTTTGCTATTAATATATTAAGGTAACCTTAGCAGCACTCCAAAGAAATTGTCTGACTGGCGTAAAAGAGGACTTCTAACATCTTATCGCTGTTCGATTTGCATTCACTTTTACTGCCTCTAAAAATATCCATATCGCGTCAATTCAATGCAGATAGTAAGGGATATACTGTGTAAATATTTTGAAATTTATAACGGTACAGGATATTATGAATGAGATATTTATTTTCACTTTTTTCCATAAAGTGAACAGCACCTTTAGGAAAGAAGCACATGCAGAAAATTCTTTGTAATATTCAGTCAGTATTTGCTTCTGTTCTCTTAGCTTTCCAAATTTATGACATTTACGTTGTAGGCCACAGATCAATCAGCCTGTCACATGGTTTGTGCCTGTGTGCAATGTTGTTTTATACTTGTATGTAACAGGAAACCACATTAGATATTTGACATATACCTGCGTACCAAACATCTTAATTAAAAATTATGAAATTATTTTTCAGCTTAGAGTTTCGCTTTAGAGGAGTTCTTCATTTATATCTCTTACAAATTTTGTATTTTTGATTTCAGGAATTTATACAGAATATTGATGAGCAGATCGCTTCAGAAATACCCACTTGGATGTTCTTTATAAAATATATGAAACAGGAATTCCATGTTTTTAAATTCACAAATTCTATTTTTTTTTAATTATTCGTAGAAAATATGTATATTTGTATTGAATTCTTTGTCAGGTACGGTTGTACGCTACAAGACAAGCGACCGCCGAATTCCGGTTATACCAAACCCTTTGAGGACACATGAGCTGAAGAATTACACTTACGTGGGTAAGGGTTGGCATTAGGGATACAGAAACGTCTAAGGAGAACAGCCGTAATTGTTTGTAAACCTTGTAATCAATGAACTGTTTAACTTAGCATAAGATGTGCGGTGTTTTGACTTCACAGGTATAAATGCAATTAATTTTGAAGGCCATTCACTTGTAACTTATTTTAATTAGCAAAGTTAATTAACATATTCTTCCCATATCTAATAGCGTACCACGTCTGTTATGTTAATGTACTAAATTTACTCACAATGATTTCCAGTGGCAGGCTATGTTACAGGTTCTAATAACTTACTGAGTTCTGGTACCACATTTGTTTATGGAGTTTCGAGTCATATATATGTCTGTAATATGACGAAAAGAATGCTTCTCTTTGATATAAGTGTTACGTGATTTATTATCGCTTGGCACGACTTTGAGTTTATAGTGAGAAGAGCTAATTTGTTAGAGCATCTCATAAATATTATGCTGTCGCAGATTTATAACGACCACATTATTGATAAATAACTGTTATCATTTCCTTCAGGTTACTCTGTTTCATCCGGAAACTTCATCAGCGGGAAGAAAAAGACTTATTATGTGAGTGGAGCACCAAGAGGGGGGAAGGAATATCAAGGGAAGGTAATATCTGAGTCCTGAGACTTTAGCATCAGTCTTAATTCTTTCAGCTCCATCTTTTAGAGTATTAGAACCTTTCATAACCTTTTTTGAAGAGATACATTTCTGAAAAACGCATCAGTTGCACTATTTTCTAGAGATGGTTATACGAAAAACTTAAAATCTCTCAAGGAAATGTGTCAAACTACAAGAATTCTGAGATTCTCCCAAGTGCCAGTGATTTTTAAACTAAAGTACAGGACAATGTATGGGTCCAGAAGGCAGCAAATAAATTTATGAGTCACTTTAATGATAAAAAATGTGTACGCCGTACTTGTTCCAAATGTGGGGTTTCTTTATACGTGCATGATTTTTTGTAAATTTTACGAAGGTACTTTACATAATTAATGACAAGTTTTGTCTGGTTCAAGTTCAGTCATGTGCAATTGGACACTCTCCTGATAATTTTGTTGAAACAAGAGAATGATAAGCACTATGATAGCGAAATTATATCTGTTATTTTACACCTATGTGCAGGCTGATCAAACATCTAAATCAGCTAAAGTTTATGTACCAGACAGGGAGTGGGATTTATCATATTTCAAAGTCACTACTACCAACTGTAGCAAAAGAATGCATTACAACCATCTAAACTGACATATATTTCCATTCACAATTTCCATACAGTTAGTGGTATTTTGTAGCATCTATTACTACTGCAGCCAAACTTGTCTTCATCAGCAGAATATTCTCAGAATAACTTGTTTTGACTTCAAGAACTGCTGCAGGTATTAAAAATACGCTTCAATGTTAGGCTGCAGTTTTACACTAACATTATTTCACGTTCACGATCAGCCTGATTAAAGAATATTACAGCCGGACACAATTTTTCTACTAATAAATGAAAGTCATAGATAATAAATAACTGAATAGTAAAACAACATGTCAAATGACTATGTGATTCCAAGGTTCTTTTCAATATAAAATTAAGAGTAGGCTTAATTTTTATATTATCAGGGCATAAAACAAGAGTAGGCCTTCTTATGTATTTAAATCCAAACCTCTAAAGTCAATGTCCTATATAAATATAGACAATATTTCGTTAACCCACTCCGGCCTTATTCACTAAATACAAAAACGCTGCACTACACACAACACACACGCCGCTCTACGACATGCTGCCACATCACCTAATATATATAACGACGTAATTTTACCGAGTATTTTAACATAAATATAACTTTAGTTAGGTACAGATAAAGCTCCCTGATGATGGTCATTAAAGACCGAAACATGTAGGAGCGATATTATTGTGTATTTTAATGTAAATTTAAAACTTTTAAC
>Ga0123354_10016224_pt1 | contig 11670 bp, 10 predicted proteins | sample TergutLab28metaG_2_FD_97872 | JGI IMG/M metagenome (GOLD analysis project Ga0123354, IMG submission 97872) | Labiotermes labralis P4 segment gut microbial communities from Petit-Saut dam, French Guiana - Lab288 P4 | ecosystem: Host-associated > Arthropoda: Insects > Digestive system > Gut ... | reverse complement strand
GTTGCTGCTCAACGCAAACGCGACGTTGACGGTGTGCCACTCGAAAACGCGCGACCTGTCTGCGCATGCCCGCCGCGCCGACATCCTCGTGGCGGCAATTGGCAAGCCGCAGTTCGTTACTGCCGACATGGTCAAGCCCGGCGCGGTCGTTATCGATATAGGCATCAACCGCCAGCCGATTGAAGAGGGCGGCAAACTTTGCGGAGATGTCGATTTTGAGGCCGTAAAAGAAATCGCCTCCCTGATAACCCCCGTGCCCGGCGGCGTTGGGCCGATGACCATTACCATGCTGCTGGCCAATACCATCGAAGCGGCTGAACGGAGAGCCGGGACATGAGTGCCCTGGGTTATATTTTGCCGCTCGTCGGCATCGTCATGGGTTCCGATTCCGACTGGCCGACGATGCAGGCGGCAGCCGCCATTCTCAAGGATTTCGGCGTACCGTTCGAGGCCAAGGTCGTGTCCGCCCACCGCACGCCCGACCTGCTTTTTGAGTACGCCGAAACCGCCAGGGCGCGCGGCCTGAAAGCCATCATCGCCGGCGCGGGCGGCGCGGCGCACCTTCCCGGCATGCTGGCCGCCAAAACGGCCGTGCCGATCCTGGGCGTCCCCGTCCAGTCCCGCGCACTTTTCGGGGTCGACTCCCTCTACTCGATCGTACAAATGCCCAAGGGTGTGCCGGTTGCCACTTTTGCCATCGGCGAGGCAGGCGCAGCCAACGCCGCTCTTTTTGCCGTTGCCATGCTGGCGAATGAAGACGCTGCGCTTTTTGAAAGATTGCAGGCGTTCCGGCAAGGGCAGACAGGCAGGGTGCTGGGGATGGAATTGCCGGAGATTTCGGGGTGAGCAGGACTACGTCCGTGCAGGTACCCCGGATGATCGGAATGTCACCCATAGGATAGGAAATCCCGACGTAGGAGGGGCGTACTGAAAGGTTTTTCCGATCTGTGTGCGGGCATTCTGGATGGGGCGTCTCGGCAAAAAACAAATAGCGTTTCACATGCGAAAAGTATTATTGCTAAAATGACAATGGGAAAAGAAAAATATTTTTTTGACATGATAATGGGGAGATAACGCGTAGTGGAAAAGGAAATGGAAAAACTTAGATGGTACAAAAAGTAATCTCTGTCCGTCCTGCGTCACTTGACCTCGCTATAATGACGGCCTTCGACTTTCGCACGAGAGCACGATGCGCTGGGACATGAAAAAAGCGATGCAGCAGGTTTCGTATTTGTTCGCCGGAAAAAAAGCGACGCGATGGGTTTTATATTCGTTCGCCGGACTGATGGTGCTGATTGTGATTGGGCTTGCCACGCTCACCACGTTTTCTATCCTGGTCTGGCCCAAATTGCCCGATCTCAATGCCCTGACCGACTATCGGCCGCGCGTCCCCCTGCGGGTGTATACCGCCGATGGCTTCCTTATCAGGGAAATCGGCGAAGAACGGCGTGCGCCCGTCAAGATCGAAAATGTTCCCGCTTCACTCAAAAATGCGCTGCTTGCGGCGGAAGATACACATTTTTACGAACACATGGGGATCGACCTGTCCGGGCTCCTGCGCGCGGCTTTGGCCAACCTGCGTTCTGGAAAGAGCGGGCAGGGGGCATCGACCATTACGATGCAGGTGGCGCGTAACTTTTTCCTGACGCGGGATAAGACCATCACCCGTAAGCTGTACGAAATACTGCTTTCGCTCAAGATCGAGCACAACCTCAGCAAAGATCAGATCCTTGAGCTTTACATCAACCAGATATTCCTCGGGCAGCGCGCTTACGGCTTTGAAGTTGCCGCCCAGACTTATTTTGGCAAGCCGCTCGGCGAACTCTCGCTTGCTGAGACTGCCATGCTTGCCGGGTTGCCAAAAGGCCCGTCCTCCCTGAATCCGATTGTCAATCCGAAGGGAGCGAAGAGACGGCAAGGTTATGTACTGGGGCGCATGCGGGATGTCGGTTTCATCGACGAGACCGCATATCAGGCGGCATTGAATGAATCCTTGCAGACGAAGTCAGGGAGCGCTGCGCGCGACCCGATCGTCCTCAGCCCGGTTCATGCCGAGTATGTGGCCGAGATGGCGCGCCAGATCGCTGTCATCCAGTTCGGCGAGCAGGCCACCCTGCGGGGGATGAAGGTCTACACCACGATAACCCGCGCCGAACAGGAAGCCGCCTACGATGCCCTGCGCCAAGGCGTGATGGATTATGACCGGCGTCATGGCTATCGCGGTCCGGAAAAGTTCATTACCTTACCAAATACCAAGGTGGGTACGGGAAAAATTGACGATGAATTTGCCAAAATTGTTGATGACGAACTTACCAAGGTGCGCGAAGACGATGAGCAAAGGCTGCCCGACTACGGCGACTTGCTCCTGGCCGTGGTCATCGATACTTCGCCGGCAGAAGTTACCGTATACCGCAACGGCGAACTCATCAAGATCGCGGGGAACGGGCTGAGCTTCGCATCGCCCATGCTTCAGGCCAACGCGCCGCAGTCCCGGCGGGTGCGACGTGGGGCGCTGGTGCGTATCCGCAATGGTGGCGGGAGCAAAGGATGGGAACTCACCCAGATTCCGGAAGTGGATGCCGCCCTGGTGTCGATCGATGCCAGGACGGGTGCAGTGCGCGCCCTGGTCGGGGGGTTCGATTTCAACCGCAACCAGTTCAATAACGTTACGATGGCCAAACGGCAGCCAGGGTCGAGTTTCAAGCCCTTCATTTATTCGGCCAGCCTCGAATATGAAGATCGGGAATACGCGCCGGGGTCGCTACTCTTGGACGAACCTCTGTATTATCCGGCGGGTGTCACGGGACGCGCAGCCTGGGAGCCGAACAATTACGACAGAAAGTTTGCTGGCATGATGACGATGCGCGATGCGCTGGCGCGCTCGAAAAACATCCCGGTCATCCGCGTGCTCGAAGATATCACACCCGATTTCGCCCGAAACTACATTGCCTATTTCGGCTTTGATACCGCCAACCATCCACCTTTCCTGACAATGGCCCTGGGCGCGGGTTCGGCTTCCCCATGGGAAATGGCAACTGCTTACGCGGTGTTCGCCAATGGCGGCTATCGCATCAATCCGTTCGTGGTCAGGGAAATTCGGGATGTTAACGACAATACGCTGGCCCGTTTTGATTCACAGGTGGCAGGGGAAGACGCGCCCCGTGTCATCCCTGAGCGCAATGCCTGGATCATGGATTCGATGCTCCAGGACGTTGTGCGCCGTGGCACCGGTTCCCGTGCCCGTGCCCTGAACCGCAGGGACGTTGCGGGCAAAACCGGAACCACCAACGATTACGGTGATGCTTGGTTTTGCGGTTATAACCCCGCAGTTGTCGCCGTGACCTGGATTGGTTTCCCGACGCCGCGCAACATGGGTAGCGGCGAAACGGGTGGGACGGCGGCGCTTCCGATGTGGATCAATTACATGCGCACCGCGCTCGCCAATATCCCGGAAACTTTCCATCCCCGCCCGGAAGAAGGCATCAGCAAAGCCCTGGCAGGAGAGGGGGATCACGAAGACTACTATTACTCTGAAAAAAAGCCGCCGGAGTTGGCAACACCCCTGATAGACGAAAACGAACTCTTCACGACGTTGGCGAACGTCCCTTCCAACGTACAGAACTACGTCCCCCCGGCGCCTGTTCCGCAATCCCGTCCGGCCGACCCGACGAGACAGTCACAACCAGGCGAGGCGGGTTCGGCTACTCCTTTGGCTAAGCCGGAAGATGTGGATTCTCTGGCGGAACAGGGATATTGATCAAAAACAAACCACGGTTAGAAACCTCCCCCTTTAGGGGGATAATCTCGCTTGGGGGAGGCGTAACCTCTTTCAAGCGCTTTTGTCGCCCGGGCACGGGCGTGGATTGAAACATAGAGCCTCGTTTGTCCGGACGGCTCCTTGCCGGTCTCGGCGAGACCGGTGGGGGAGGCTACCGAAAGCAGCCGCTGGGATAAATGGTTCAGGTACCGGCTGTGAGCATGCCCAATCCTGGGAGGAAAGCGCCACCACGTAGCAGCCACCGCTAGCCCGAACACCGAGTAGGCGATGGTGAAGACCCACGGTGGAGCTTGCCAGAACAGCAGGGCTTGAAGCCAATGTTCAATGAAGTTGCCTGAGTAGGTGGTGGCTTTTGCCTGTACCCGGAGCCAGATTTCAAGCGTAGTAAGGGGGCAGACGATGCCAAGCCAAGTTTCAGCAACGACCGCCCCAATAGCGACGAGATGCGCAAGCCGGAACCAAAGCGAATTGATCCAGTGCCACCCGAAGACATTGCCAAGGACGATGAGCACCAACCCGCCGACAATGAACAAAGCGAGCGCGACATGCAGAACCAAAACTGCATCGGCGAGAAGCTGGTAGGGCAATGATTCGGGCATCCCGGTGCCTAGCGTTCAACCACCGGATGGCGGCCTTTGGCCTTGTCCAATCTACGGGCTATTGAGTGACCCCAGATCGATCACGAAGCGGTATCTGACGTCGCTCTTCAACATGCGTTCGTAGGCTTCGTTGATCTTTTGTATCGGAATCAGTTCGATGTCGGAAACGATGCTGTGTGCTGCACAGAAATCGAGCATTTCCTGTGTTTCGCGGATGCCGCCGATCAGCGAGCCGGCGATCTGGCAGCGTTTGAAGATGAGGTTGCCGATATTTGGCGCTGGGTGGCCGTGTTCGGGCACACCAACGAGGCACAGGATACCGTCGCGTTTGAGAAGCTGTAGATAATGGTCGAGATTGTGCGAGGCGCCGGCGGTGTCGAGAATGAAGTCGAGGCTGTTGGCGCGCGCCTTCATCTCTTCCGCATTTTTCGATACCACTACCGCGTCCGCGCCAAGGCGCCGGGCGTCTTCGGCTTTTCCGGTACTGGTGGTAAAGAGCGTGGTATGCGCGCCAAAGGCGTGCGCGAGCTTGAGCGCCATGTGTCCGAGGCCGCCCAGGCCGACGATACCGACGCGCGAGCCTTTGCTTACGCCCCAATGACGCAGTGGGGAGTAAGTGGTGATCCCGGCACAAAGGAGCGGCGCGGTTGCTGCCAAGTCGAGATTTGCCGGAATCCGTAGCGTGAAGTTCTGATTGACGACAATGTGCGTGGAATAGCCACCGTAAGTCACTCCGCCGGTATGCACATCGGGGCTGTTGTAGGTAAGGGTCATACCGTTCTGGCAGTATTGCTCCAGCCCCTCTTTACATTCCGGGCAAGTCTGACAGGAATCGACCATGCAGCCGACCCCGGCCATGTCTCCGGGCTTGAATGCGCGTACGGCGCTGCCAACTTCGAGCACTTCCCCGACGATTTCATGCCCCGGCACGATGGGATAGACCGTCTGGCCCCATTCGTTCCTCACCATATGCAGGTCGGAATGGCAGACCCCGCAGTAACGGATTGCGATTAATACATCGTCCGCACCAAGGGAGCGGCGGCTGTATGAAAACGGTTCAAGCGCAGTGGTGGCGCTGTGTGCGGCATAGGCAAAAGTGGTCGTCATGATGCGTCTCCTTGGGAGCGGATATAAACCGTGACAATGGTATACCATGCGCCAAATTCAATCCACCGGTTTTCCGCATAAAAATCTTTGCCAATTCACCCGGGGGAGGCGTTCATTTCATTCGTTGCGCTCTACCCATCCTGCTACACGGGCTTGCGGGAGAGGGCGAAGCAAGTGCAGGCTGGAGTAGTTCCTGTCTGATGAGTAATCACATATTAAGCATAAACGCCTGTTCGCTGTTTTGTCGGTCGGCGTATTCCAGGAGGTCTTGAAGCGTTACGCTGGAAAGACAGGCCTCAACCGCCCGATCCAGCTTATCGAACACCATCGCTCTCATAGCGGTTTCTGTAGAAGGTGAGTGCCCGGAAACCGTGTCATCCGCTTTTTCCATCAGCGTGTTTTCAATGGCGGAAAGCACGTCCAGCGCGGTGACCGTGTGCGCTTGCTGCGCGAGTTGATAGCCGCCCCTTGCGCCTTTCGTGGATTGGATGAGGCCGCCTTTTTTTAGCGATGTGGCGATCTGTTCAAGAAAGATTTTTGAAATTCCCAGTCTTTCAGAAATACTGATGACCGAAACGATTTCGCCCTTCTGTGTCTGCCGCGCAATCTCGATCAGCGCGGCAAGGGCGTACCGTCCTTTTGCCGATAGCCGCATTATGTTTCACCTTTATCTGAATTCATTTTCCAGCCTGCCCAGCGCTTCCGCCAGCGTTACCCGAGGGCAGGCGACATTCATGCGCTGAAAGCCTTCGCCGTCCTGTCCAAACATTGTCCCGCTGCTCAACCAGAGTTTGGCATTTTCCGTTACGCGGCGATCCAGTTCATTTTGTGTGAGCCCATACGCTGAAAAATCAAGCCATAGCAGGTACGTCCCTTCCGGTTCGATGAGGCGAATTCTTGGCAGACGCGCCGTCAAAAACTCACGCGCAAAACGAATGCTCCCCACAATGTACGCGTTCGCTTCTTCCAACCACGCCCCACCTTTGGTGTAGGCGCTCTGGCAAGCGGTCAGCCCCAGTGTGTTCAACTGGCTGTAGCCGCTGCGGCTGATTTCGGTTTTCAATTTGTCGCGCAGTTCTGCGTTTTTTATAAAGATATTGGATGTTTGCAGCCCTGCCAGGTTGAAGGTTTTGCTGGGCGAGGTGGCAACGATGGCGTTTTCATTCAATATGCCGAAGCAGGTATGTGTGTGTCCCGGCCAGACGAGGTCGCAATGAATCTCATCAGAGACGACAATGACGCCGTGACGCTCACATATTTCGTTCATGGCCGTAAGTTCATCCCGCGCCCACACCCGCCCTACAGGGTTGTGGGGGCTGCACAGGATAAAGAGCTTTACGCCGCGCTCTACTATTTTTCTTTCAAAGTCCTTAAAGTCGATGAAATACCTTCCACCCTTATAGGCAAGGGGATTCGTGACAAGCGTCCTTCCATTATTGCGGATGATTTCGTTGAACGGATAGTAAACCGGCGTTTGTATCAGTACCGCCTCACCCGGCAGGGTGGTTGCCCTGATTGCCTGAACAAGAGTGAAAACGACTCCGGGTGCTTTGACTATTTCGTGGCGCGATGCGCGGTAACCGAAACGTGTGTCGAACCAACTGATCAGCGCGTCGTAATAATCGCCTTTCGGTTCGGTGTAACCGAAAACGCCATGATCGGCACGCTTTTGGATATCCTTCAGGATTTCCGGTGCAATAGAAAAATCCATATCGGCGACCCACAGCGGCAGCAGCCCTTCAGGCTTTCCCCGTTCGCGGGCAAACTCATGTTTCAAGGAGTTTGTCCCGCGAAAGTCGATGGCGGTATCGAAATCGTATTTCATTTCATCGCCTTTTCCATATCTTCAATAATATCTTCCGCTGCTTCGATTCCGATGGAGAGCCTGAGCAGCTTTTCGTCTATCCCGCGCTTCAGGCGTTCCTCCTCCGGCACATCTGCGTGCGTCTGCGTGACTGGGTAGGTTATCAGCGTCTCCACGCCTCCGAGGCTTTCGGCAAAGAGAATCAATTCCATTTGGTTCAAAAGGGCATGGGCCGTTTCTGCGCTGTCCACCGAAAAACTGATCATCGCCCCGAACCCCCGCGCTTGCCGCCGCGACAACGCGTATGCGGGATGTCCGGGCAGGCCGACATAATGCACTGCGGACACTTTCGGCTGCTTCTGAAGCCATTGCGCCACCGCCAGTGCGTTTTCCTGCGCTTTTTCCATACGGATGGCAAGCGTCTTTATCCCCCGTGTTACGAGAAAGGCGTCGAACGGCGACAGCACCGCGCCGATGGCGTTTTGCAGAAAACGGAGCCTGTCGGTAATTTCCGGTGAATTGACAACGATGAAACCTGCCAGCGTGTCGTTATGCCCGGAGAGATATTTCGTACCGCTGTGAACGGCAATGTCCGCGCCCAGCGTGATTGGGTTGCAGAAGTAGGGCGTGAGGAACGTGTTATCTACGATCAAAAGGATTTCCCGGTTGCCGATCATCTCTTTGACAGCGGCAATATCGGTTACTTTCATCATGGGGTTTGTGGGGCTTTCCAGAAACACGGCCTTTGTCCTGTTGGTTATCGCCGCGCCTGTTGCCGACAGGTCGGACGTATCGACATAGCGCACACTGATGCCGTTTTTCTTGGAGATATGCTCGAACAACCGGATGGAGCCGCCGTATAAGTCGTCGGTGGCAACTATTTCGTCGCCGGGAACGAACAATTCCATCAACGTCGCCATTGCCGCCATCCCGCTCGAAAAGGCCAACGCATCCACACCGCCTTCAAGGGCGGCAAGCATCTTTTCAACGTGTTCCCGGGTAGGGTTTTGGGTTCGGCTGTAGTCGTACCCGGTGCTTTGCCCAAGCGCCGGATGAGAAAAAATGGCCGATTGATAAATTGGAACCGTCACTGCGCCGGTGGTATGCGTAGTGTCGCGCACGGCATGGAGACAGGCTGTTTCCGGTTTCATTTCAGTACGTCCTCGCTTCGGAATTTTACGTTGCCACGTTGACATCGTGAAGGGGAAAACATATTATACATATATGTTTTATAAAAATCACAAGAGAGGTAAAAAAATGCCAGGCATCGCCAACAGCCTGACCGACCTGATCGGAGGAACTCCTTTGCTGCGCCTGAACGGGTACGCGGAAAAATTGAAGTTGGACGCAACCATCATCGGCAAGCTGGAGTATTTCAATCCGGCCGGCAGCGTCAAAGATCGTGTTGCGCTGGCCATGATCGACGAAGCGGAAAAAAGCGGGAAGCTGAAACCCGGTTCCGTCATTATCGAACCGACCAGCGGCAATACGGGCATAGGGCTCGCGGCTGTCGCCGCAGCGCGCGGGTATCGCGTCATACTCACCATGCCGGAGACGATGAGCATTGAGCGCCGCAAACTGCTGGCCGCCTACGGCGCGGAACTTGTGCTGACCGAGGGCGCGAAAGGGATGAAAGGCGCGATTGCCAAGGCGGATGAATTGGCTGCCGCAACGCCGGACTCCCTTGTCCCAGGACAATTCGTCAATCCGGCCAACGCCCGGATCCATAAAGAAACGACCGGCCCCGAGATATGGGAAGACACCGGCGGCAAGGTGGATATTTTCGTCTCCGGCGTTGGCACCGGCGGGACGATCACCGGCGTGGGGGAGTATTTGAAATCAAAGAACCCCGGCTTGAAAATCGTTGCGGTTGAACCGTTCGATTCGCCCATGTTGTCGGAAGGCCGTGCCGGGGCGCACAAAGTTCAAGGCATCGGTGCCGGCTTCGTGCCGGATATATTGAACACGGGGATTTTCGATGAAGTCATCTCCGTAAAACACGAGGATGCTTTCCAAATCGGGCGCGAGATCGCGCGCACAGAAGGGTTGCTGGTGGGCATCTCTTCCGGCGCAGCCCTCTGGGCGACAACGCAGGTTGCCTTGCGCACGGATAACAAGGGAAAAACCATTGTGGTGATTCTCCCGGACACGGGCGAGCGATATTTGTCTACCCCGCTATTTGAGCAATAATCCGTAATCTGAACCTACAAACCGGAATATCCGGTTTTCAGCAGAGAGGAGGAGATATGGATAACGCGTTGCAGGATGTCTGTGGGCCGAACGGCATCTGCTACGGCTGTGGCCCCGCCAACCCAAAGGGTATCCAGATCAAGAGTTACTGGTCTGAAGACGGCAGGCACGTGATTGCCACGGTGAACCCCGACCAAAAATACACAAGCTGGCCGGGGCTGGTGTATGGCGGTTTTCTGGCGATGTTGGTGGATTGCCATTCCAACTGGACGGCCATGGCGCATCACTACCGGGCGGACGGCCGGGAGCCGGGCAGTTTGCCCAGCATCAACTGCGTCACGGGGCAACTGGGCGTCCGATACCTGAAGCCTACGCCAATGGGAGTCCCGCTTCACCTTTCCGCATGGGTCGAGGGCGAGGTCGGGCACAAATTGCGGGTGATCTGCGAGATCCGCGCGGGCGATGAACTGACGGCTGTCGGCGATTCGATTTACTTCCGTGTCGACACCGATGCACTGGCCGAACAGGCGCACCGTGCAGTGTGCGAGAACGGATAAAGGGCCTGACCGTGTCTCCACACAGAATTCTGAAAGTTCCCGAGTATGGCGTGCTCGAAGCCTACGAATCGCAGCTCATCGCCCGTGGTTATACGGCTGACCCGGCTCAGCGCGCGGCGATGGTGCGCCTGCAAAAACTCTATGTCGAGTTGCTGGCTTTCAAGGCCGCACGTCGCACGAAATTGCGCAAGATGCTTATCTATCCGGATCTGCCGAAAAGCGTCTATCTCTGGGGTGGTGTTGGGCGCGGCAAGAGCTTCCTCATGGATTGCTTCTTTGATGCGGTTCCGTACCGTCGACGGCGCCGCGTGCATTTCCACGGCTTTATGCAGGAAGTGCAGAACGATTTGCGCCAATTGAACCATCTGCCCGACCCGTTGCAAAAAATCGCCGAGCGCATCGCCGCTAAGACGCGGCTTCTTTGTTTCGACGAATTCCACGTCTCGGACATTGCCGACGCAATGATTTTGGGCCGTCTACTGGAAGCTCTGTTCGAGCGCGGGGTGATATTTGTGATGACGTCCAACTATCCGCCTGACGGGCTGTATCCGGACGGGCTGATGCGGGTCAATTTTCTGCCCGCGATCAAGATGATCAAGGCGCGGTTCGATGTACTCGAAGTCGATAACGGCTGCGACTATCGCCTGCGGGCACTGGAAGAAATCGAATCCTGGCTCGTTCCCGCTGATGCCGGTGCGGACGCACGGCTGGTTGAAGATTTTTGGCGCTTGACGGGAACCGCCCCGCAGGCAGGGGAAATAGAAGTGCTGGAGCGGCGGCTTCCCGTGCGTGGCCGCATCGATGACGTGATCTGGTTCGATTTTGATGTGCTTTGCCGCACGGCGCGTTCGCAGAACGATTATTTGGAAATCGCCCGTATCCATCACACCGTGCTACTCTCGAACATCCCGGTCATGCGCGCAAGCGAAGCATCGGAAGCGCGGCGGTTCACCTGGCTCATCGACGTGCTCTACGACTTTCGCGTCAAACTCGTCGCCAGTGCGGCAGTCCCGGCGTATGAGCTTTACGTCGAAGGGACGCACGCCAACGAATTCGTCCGCACCGTGAGCCGTCTCATCGAAATGCGCACGCATGAGTATCTGGCCGAGCCGCACCGGCAGGAGACTTTGGAAAACGACCCGGAAACATGAAATCGATGAAACAATTCCTGACCCTTCCTTCATCCGACACGCGGCCTCGTGCGTTGTCGCTCGAATATGCCTGGTTTGGCCCGGAAACTGCCCCGGCGAACACGCCGACGCTCGTTTTTCTTCATGAGGGTCTGGGTTGTGTCGATTTGTGGCGCAACTTTCCCTCAACCCTGTGCGAACGCCTGCAATGTCGCGGGTTCGCTTATTCCCGGTTCGCCTACGGCGAGTCCACGCCCCGTCCGCACGATGAGCCTTTCCCCTCCGATTATCTCGAACGGGAATCCCTGGAAGTGTTGCCCGCCGTGCTCAGCGCACTGGGTATCGAACGACCCTGGCTGGTCGGGCACAGCGATGGCGGAACCATCGCCATGCTCGCGGCGGCAAACGATTCCGGATGTGCGCGTTATCCGGGCATCGTCGTCATCGCGCCGCATTATTGGGTCGAAGAGGTTTGCATTGCCGGTATCGAACGCGCACGCGCCGC